>Ga0182030_10002867_pt1 | contig 36668 bp, 30 predicted proteins | sample 812S3MmetaG_FD_121299 | JGI IMG/M metagenome (GOLD analysis project Ga0182030, IMG submission 121299) | Permafrost microbial communities from Stordalen Mire, Sweden - 812S3M metaG (Illumina Assembly) | ecosystem: Environmental > Terrestrial > Soil > Wetlands > Permafrost | place: Sweden...
GCCCAAGCCCTGCTGCAGTTCGATACCTCCACCTTGCCCTCCGGCACGACGGCGGCGCAAGTCGGCAAGGCAGTCCTCTTTGTGTACGTTGACACGGTCGGCGGCACGGGCAATATCACCGTGAACGAAGCGACCTCGCCGTGGACGGAATCCACAGCGACGGCGGCTCCCAGTGTCGGGAGTCCGGTGAACACCACGTCAAACGGAGTAGAAGCGATCGCCGGGGGATTGTATCCCGGATTTTTGGCGATCGACGTGACGCAGGCGGTGAAAGACTGGTTGAACGGCACCCCGAATGACGGGCTGATTATGAGTACCGGCCCCACCCCGAACGCCAGCATCATCCTGGATTCCAAGGAAGCCACCAGCACCAGCCATGCGGCTGCGCTGATGGTAAGCCTGCAAAATCAGGGAGCAGCGGGTGCGACGGGCCCCATTGGTCCCACGGGTCTCACGGGGGCCCCATCCACGGTTCCAGGTCCGACGGGTGCCACAGGTTTGGCGGGTCCAGCGGGCGTTACGGGTCCGATGGGCGCTACAGGTCTGGCGGGTTCTGCCGGTCCGACGGGCGCTACAGGTCTGGCGGGTCCGGCGGGCGGTACGGGTCCGACGGGAGCTACGGGTGCTGCATCCACCGTACCCGGTCCGACGGGTGCGACGGGTAACCAGGGAACGCCCGGAACTCCGGGAACTCCCGGCACGCCAGGTCTTCCGGGTGCGACGGGTCCGCAGGGACTGCCCGGCATAGGATTGCCGGGCGCTACAGGTCCTGCAGGCGCTACGGGTCCGGCGGGTAGCGGTGGCGGAGCTTCCATCTACGGCGATGGCTCCGGCGGAGCCGTCACGATTTCCGGCAATACCAGCTGGGTCGCCAGTCCACCGGCCTCCACTCAATTCACGGACTTCGCCGTTAACTCCGGAGTCACTCTGACGGTCCCGAGCGGCACCGTCATCCGGGCCACGGGCACGGTGACGATTATGGGAAGCATCGTTGTATCGCCCGGCAGCGGGGCGGGGCTGGTTACTGCTCCGCCGTATGGTACTTCGGGCGGTACGGCATTTCCTGTGCTTTCTCTGTACGAAACTCTCAAGGCTGGGCCCGCGATGGGCGGTGGACCGGGAATTCCGAGCGGCGTCTATAGCAATCCAGCAAATGGTGGCGCGGGTGGCGGCGGGATTACGATCACGGCGGAGGGTGCGATTTCCGTAACGGGCAGCATCCTAGCCATTGGCGGACTTGGAACCGTAGACGCCACGGCTAACTTCGCCTACGGAGGCGGAGGCGGCGGCTTCATCGTTCTGGCATCAACGACGTCGGTGACGAATTCCGGCACGATTGAAGCGATAGGCGGGGCGGGGGCGGCTGGCGCCAGTGGAAGTTACTCGGCGGGAGGTGGCGGCGGCGGAGGCGTGGTGCAGCTTCTTAGTCCTGCAAACACTGCCGGTACGCTGATCGTGAGTGGCGGCGCGGCGGGCTCGCCGGCAGGGAGTGGTGGATACGCCGGCGGTGGTGGAGCTTCCGGAGGCAATGGCGGCGCTCCCGGTGCAGCCGGCGGCACTGGAAGAGCTTTCACGACGACGGTTGCCGATCCGGCAACGTTGTTCCTGCCCTAGCGCGGGATGTCCGTTAAGCGAAATCGCAGTTCAGAAAGTATTAGAAGGGGATCAATTCATGGAAGCTTTTATCGGAACCATCTTGCCGGTGGGATTCAATTTCGCCCCGGCTGGCTGGCAGCAGTGCAACGGCCAGACATTGCCTATTTCGCAGTATGCCGCGTTGTTTGGACTCCTCGGTACCACCTACGGCGGCAACGGGACAAGCAACTTCCAACTGCCGAATTTGCAAGGTCGTGTGCCGATGCACCAGGGGAACGGAGCCGGGTTGACTCCTCGCGTCATAGGAGAGTTCAGCGGTTCCGAGAACACGCAGCTACTTTCGAACAACTTGCCCCTTCATAATCATCCGCTGAATGCACTGGCCACTGCCGGCACGACGAACGTTCCAGCCAGCGGCGTGGGGCTCGCGGAGCCCTCTGGGGCGGTGACCATCTCGCACCCGGCGCCCGACTTCCCAGGGATCACGGTAGCTGTAAATGCGTATGCCTCGGGGACGCCCAATACGCCGTTGGCTGCGGCTTCCATCGGGTTGACCGGCGGGAATGTCCCCATTTCGATCCTTCAGCCTTATCTGGTCATAAATTTCGTCATTTGTTTGGAGGGGATTTACCCGACCAGGAACTGACAGCGCACACATTCAAGGCGCGGAGGAATATGGCACACACCAGGCGACATTTCGCAAGGCTGCTGCAGGCGGGGGCCGCATACGCCGTTGCGGGATTGCGTCCGGATCGTCTGGCCACCGCCGGTTTCGAGACCAAAGCCGCGGGCGGAACGCTGGCAGGCGGCTCGCACCGCAGCGTATTCGCAGTATTGACGGGCTCCGAGTTTCGCGTGACGTCCTCACTCGCCGACGCGCCAGCATCGCTCACGTTGCGCGCGGTGGAGAGCATGACCAAGCCCGGAAAGAAGGCTCTTGTGCCGCGGCAGAGGACTCCGGACGTGGAGTATACAACGCTCCGTTTTTCGGGCAAAGGCGCGGCGCTGCCCGAAGGGACCTACCGCTTGGAACACGCGACGGCGGGCGTGTTCGAACTGCATCTGAATCCCGGGCCGCCGGGCCGCTATCGCGCGCATTTTTCGCGGCTGCCGGAGGGATATCTCGCGAGCATCTCCATTCCACGGGGTCCTGCGCAGAGGACGGAAAACGTCGTAGCCGGGAATCGCGTGCCTGACTCGGGCGCCACTGCCAGCCAACTCGATCCCCCGCCTGTGACGGCGCAAGGATTGTTGTCGTAGAAGCGTTCGAGTCGGAAGTGATCGGCCTCAAGCTCCCTTTTCAGTTCGATTGTGCCCGACTGCAGCGCGATCTGGCGCTGGTGGCGGCGGACGAATGGTCTCCCCATTACAATGAACGCGATTTCGGCGGCGCATGGACGGGCGTCGCGCTGCGTTCCGCGCGAGGTTCGCAACTCGACCTGCATGCGGGTCACGCGGGGCTGGTGCAATTCTTCGATACCCCCGTGCTGCAGCGGTGCCCGTATTTCCAGGAAGTGCTGCGCCACTTCCCGTGCCCTCTGAAATCCGTGCGCTTGCTCAGCCTTGCCCCCGGATCGTTCATTCGCGAGCATTCCGATCACGCACTAGGATTCGAAGACGGCGAGATCCGCATTCACGTTCCCATCCGGACGAATCCAATGGTGGAGTTTTACGTCTGCGGGGAGCGGCTCGCTCTGGAAGAAGGCGGATGCTACTACGTCAATGTGAATTTGCCGCATCGCGTGAATAATCGTGGGACCAAGCCGAGAGTGCACATGGTGATCGACGCGGCGGTCGATGATTGGGTCCGTGAGCTGTTCGCACGCTGCATGGAAAAGGGTGCGGAGATTCCGCGCAGCAGTCAGCCTCCAGGGAGCTTCGACGAATTCGCGCAGATGGTTTTTGCGGACGACGCGTTGCGGGAAAAACTCCGCGCCATTCCGGATCGGCGCGAACTCTTGCGCTTGGTGGTTCAGGAAGCCGGAGCCCGAGGATTCGATTTGAACGAGGCCGATGCGGAAGCCGCGTGCCGTGCAAAACCATCCGCCGGCGCTGCGTCCGTCCCTGAGATGAAAGGATGGGTGCCGGTGAGCGTCCGCCTGCGCGACTCCGAGCCGTGGGCCACATGGGCCTACGCGCCCGGTCATCGTTTCACGGAGCCATTCTTTGAAGAAAGCGTCCGAGTATTGCTGCGCGATCCTTTCACGAAATTGTTCCGGCGTGAATTGCCTTTGCGGCCGCAAGAAGGCGTCGCGCCGGATGGATTTATTTTTCACCTTTCACGGTGCGGCTCGACACTGATTTCGCGGAGCTTGGCGGCGGCGCACTCTACGCTGGTGCTTTCCGAGCCGCCTCTGTTAGACGCCATGGTCCAAAGCGGACGCGTCGAATGGCTGCAATGGATGGTCGCCGCGCTGGGGCAATCGAGGAGCATGGAGCAGACGCGCTTCCTCATCAAGCTCGACGCCTGGCATATCCGCAGCATGGATCTGTTTCGCGCTGCGTTTCCCGATGTCCCGTGGATTTTTGTGGTTCGCGATCCGCTGGAGGTGATGGCTTCGCACGCGCGGCAGCCGGGATTGCACACCGCTCCGGGAGCGATGAATCCGGAGGCTTTGGGCATGCGCGCAGAGGACATCACCGGCCTGACCCGGCACCAGTGGTGCGCGCGTGTGCTGGAAGGGTTCCTGAGTGAAGCGTTGCGCCATCGAGACGATCCGCAAGGGATATTCGTGGAATACGGCGAGCTGCCCGGAGCCATTTGCGGAAAGATCGCGGGTCATTTCGGGTTGGCGCTGACTCCTGAAGATGAGGATCGAGTGCGGGCGGCTACGGTGCCCCATGCGAAGAATCCGCAAGCCACCTTCGATGACGATCATGAGAGGAAGCGCAAGCAGATGGAGTCTTTCGCGCTGGACTCCGGGCTAGAGCGCTTGCGTTCTTTGTATCGCGAGTTGCTGCAAACGAGCGCCGCTTAGCTCCACACCGGATTGTATTCCCAATAACTGGGCCGATAGATCATGTATTGTGCGATCCTCGGCAGCTTCCCGCGATTGGGACTCCCGGCATGCGGCAGCGCATTGTTCCAGATCACGAAATCCCCCGCCCGTCCGGCGATGGGGACTGCATGGGCGGAGAAATCCGCGGTCCGAGGATCGGCGTTCTTGGGCATCGTTTCCAGCCAGGTCTCAAGCTGGTGGTGGAATCCGGGGACGCAGGTGAACGCTCCCTGCTCGGCCGGCGTATCGTTCAGGTACAAGATGCCTTGCACGCCGAACGGAATCGGACGCGTCAGGCTGACATCGAAGTGCAACTTAGGATTCGGGAACCTCCAGCCGGCGGTTTCCGGCGGATTGAAACCGGATTGATCCGTGTTCACCCACAGATCTTCGCGATTCCAAATCTGCGCGAACGCGCGGCGGATGCGCGGGGATTGGCGATTGGCCAGGAGCGCAGGGTGGCGCATCAGCGGAACCCAGGTACTGTTCCCTTGCGGTCCGGAATACCACGTGGAGGGAACGTCCCATTTCGCGCCGACGAATTCACAGATCGCCTCAGCGGCAGCCGCGCAATTTTCGGGCGGAACGGCATCGTGGACGATGACGTATCCGTTTTTATTCCAGAACTCCAGATCGGCGGCGGAGAGCACCGGTTCGGCGTGGGGATCGGCCGGTTGACCTTGAACGCCCTCGTCGGAGAGCGCGACGTTCAATCTTGCGACGAGCGCCGGGTCCAGCGCGCCGCCGTTCATTTCCAGAACCCAGTTTTCAAAATCCTCGAAAGAGGGCCGGTTATTGAAGAGGCGGTGCAAGGTTTCCTGTAATCCCAGCTGAAGCCCGGCAAGCAGGGTGTTCGTGAGCACCCAATCGGAACTCATAGGTGGGGCTGGATTGCGCGCGGATTGCAAAGACCAGAAACGCTTCAAATGGCGAACGCCGAGACTTCCGGTTTCCTCGGTTGCGGCAACCACGGGCGGCTCCGGCTTAGGCATAGACTCCCATTTAATCACGAAGCCAGCGCAGCATGGCAGGATACGGATTCACGCCGAGCTCCGCCGCGCGCTTTCCGGTGGCCGTCAGTCCCGCCCATTCCAACAGGGGAACTCCAACGGTTCGGCCGGCGCTAAAATTTTCGATGAGATTCGCTGCGCCGCCGCGGTAACCGGCTTCATGAAAGACGACGTTGGGGGCGAGTTCGAGGTGAATGGTGGCCGCCCAGGACCACGCAATCGCAGCCATTTCCAATCCGCCATCATCGCCGGCTTCGCCGTTGCAAGCTTCGCGTTCGGTTCTTGGCAGCATGGCAAGATGTCCCGCTTCGTGCAGGAGATCTCCGGGATAGAGCAGGCGTGATTCGTCAACCGTGAGAGTTCCATCCCGCACGGCAATGCCTGGCAGGAAAGTCGGCTCGGAAAGTTCGACAAAGTTGATGCGCAAGCCAATGGCTTCCAGAAAGGAGGCGATCTTGGCGACGGATGGGTCGCGAAAGGGGGTGGTCATGGAAGCAAGAACAATTTTACTCTGCGCGTCGTAGAGAACGGTTTGCTGGACAGCCTACAATGGACCAGCACATGAATGTTACCTTGCGAAGCGCAGTCCCACAGGACGAGGATTTTCTCCGCGAGTTGATCGTCCAAAGCATCACGATGGATTTGGGGGCCCAGGCTTGGCCGGAGTCGCTCCGCAACCAGATTCTGGAGATGCAATACATCGGCCGGCGCAATGCTTATCGCGCGAACCATCCTGATGCCGTGAGTAGTGTCATCCTTGCGGACGGAGCGAACGCCGGGTGGGTGGTTGTCGATGCCTCCAGTGACCCTATCCACCTTTCCGAAATGATCGTCCTTCCGGAGTTTCGCGGCCGGGGGATCGCGACTGCTGTACTGCGGGACATTCTGCAGACGGCAAGCGCGACAGGCCAGGGTGTGCAGCTCGATGTCAGTTCCACGAATATTGTCGCGATCCGCTTGTACGAACGATTAGGATTCCGCTTGGTCGGCGGAGACCCGATGCACCAGCGGATGGAGTGTCCCCCAATTTCTAAGCAGTAACGATCACCTGGCGCAGCAGCTTCAACCTGTGCAGCGCTTGCAAAATCTGGCCGACACTTTCTTCCGGCGTTTCTTGAGCGGTGTGAATCGTCACTTCCGGCGCGAGCGGCGGCTCGTAGGGATCGGAAATGCCGGTAAAGTGATCGATCTCCCCCGCCAGGGCGCGCCGGTAAAGCCCCTTCGGGTCGCGCTCCACCAGCACGTTGAGGGGGCACTCCACGTAAACTTCGACGAAATTCGCAAGCTGGGAACGCACTTCCTCCCTCGTGGCTCGATACGGCGAAACCGCGGCTGCTATGGCAATCGTGCCGATGCTGGCCAGCGCGCCGCACCGGAGACCAATGCGCCGCACATTTTCTTCGCGGTCCGCTTTGCTAAATCCGAGTCCCTTCGAGAAATGCGTACGCACCACGTCGCCATCCAGCACTTCGACCGTCGCTCCCAGCGCCCGTAACCGCTCAGCCAACATTTGCGAAGCGGTGCTTTTGCCGGCGCCGGGCAGGCCGGTTAGCCAGATCGTGATTCCTTTGTCTGAAAGTATTTGGTTCACAGGAAAACGTCATGCCTCCGCCCCGGCAGCCAAGGTCTCATGCAGGCCGAGTTTGTCGCCGGGAGAAAGCGCCCTCTAAGTGTCAGAGCTAAGTTTACCCGATCGGAAAAGGAAGTAGATGCTGCGTGACGGCGCCAGGTGCGGCTAACGTGCCTGGGAGGGCGTGAGCATGGAAGGCAGCACTGGTTCCATATAGGGCGAAACGATGCTCTGGTTGCCGTCTTTGTCCACGGCTTTCACGCCGATCACGACGTCATCGATCGAGACGTCGGGCATCGTGTAGCTTGTCACGTTGCCCACCCACGTTTCCTTCTCCCATACGGGTGAGGTGGTGGAGCGCAGGAGCACCGCATAACCCGCGATGTCCGGTTCCGTGTTGGGCAACCAATGCAGAACCGCATCATAGCCGGAAGTGCCGCGCGTCAGCAGCGGCGTGTGTCCGCCCTTGTTGGGTCCGGAGGCGTACGTCCAATTCAAGACGGGAGGAACCGGCGCCAGCGCCAGGTTGGCCAAGACCGCGGCGTTCATGCGCACGACTCGCGTTGTATAGGGGACAGAGGTTTCGGCGAACGTGTCGCTGGTGGAGTGCTGATTCTTGTAGTTTTCACTCGCCGTGGTCAGGCGCACCGCCCCGAATCCTTGATTCAGGAATGGCGTGTGATCGCCGCCGCGTAGAAACCGGTCTTGGCGGAATACCAACTGCACTTGCATGGAGGGTACGAAGCGTTCGGCGACCTGTTTCGCGTAGCGGCCCACTTCGCGGGAGGGCGAATCTTCAGGTCCGGCGGCGAACAGGCGCACAACGTTGCTGGACGAGCGTCCGTTGCCGGAAACCTCGCTGCCGATGATGTCGTTGTTGAGCACGGCCTCAATCTGCATGCCTGTCTGTTTGGCCATCGCCGCGTACGCCTGGCTGCCGGCCAGCCCAATTTCTTCACCGGCGAATGTGATAAATACGATGGATTTGTCAAACTGATGCTGACTCATCACCCGCGCCAGTTCGAGGACGGCCGCAGTGCCGCTGCCGTCGTCCGTGACCCCTGGAGCAATCGGCTGGGCAGCGATGGCTTCGAAATCCAGCGGACCTAGCTCGTTTTCCGGCGGCAGCACTTTTCGGAGGGCGCGCGCTTCGCTTTCGTCCATGCCGCGGCGCACTTGTTCGGCGATGCTCTGTTCTTCTCCGGTGAAAGGTTTGCGGATCAGCGCGACGGAATCGTAGTGCGCGGTGACCAGAACATAGCGGTCTTTGTGAATGGTGCCGGGCAGAACGGCGATGACGTTGGAGAGTTCCACGTCGCGGATGATCTGCCCTTGGCGCGCGCCCTTCTTGACCGCGAAGTTCTGGTAGCTCACTTCCAGGCGCGGGCTGTAGCTTTGGAATTGATCGTGAATCCAGCGCTTGGCGGCGCCGATGCCTTGTGTGGGTTCGTCCTGCGGAGAAAGTACATAGCGCGTGCCAAAGCTTTCTAACTTCTGGAGCGTGGCGGCAACTCGTTGCTCTGAGATTTCGCCCACCATTCTTTCGACGATGGGATTCAGGCTAGTGGCCGGTGCTTGTGCCAAGGCCGCCGCGGACAGAGTGAGAGCAGCACCAAGCAAGGGAAGCACTCGCCGCTGATGGGTTCGCCGCATGATCGATTCTAGCGCACACCGGACAACAACAATGGCACGATGCAGGGCTGGCTATTGCAGCACAATCATGCCGCCGCCGGTGATGTCGTTGTTGAGATCCCAGGTGCGCTCGTACTTGAACGTGGCCGCGTCGTAAACTTCGATTTCGAAACCGGCGCCGTAGATATAGAGCTTTTTTCCGTTGGCCGACATCCCGAAACTGAAGCGCGAGCGGCAGGGAACTTCCTGGGTGCCTTTCATTTTATTCGTGGTCAGATCGAACGACCAAAATTCACAGCGCTTTTTCCCTTGGGTGCCGTTAGAGACCACGGTGAAGGCAGCTTTTTTGTCGGGCGTGACCTGTAAGCCCGTCATACCGGTGGTGGCAGGGCCAATGGGCGCGAAACTGAATTTTCGCGTATTGAGATCGAAGTCCGCAATTCCGAATACGCGATTGTGAACGATCGGATCGGCCGAGTTAAACAGGGAAACGCGCCGGCCCGGTTCGCTGATTGAATCGAGCAGGCCTCCAAAGCCCACGGCTTCCATCCCCGGAAGATCCGGTTTGGCAAGCTCGATGCGTTGGACCTCTTTGAAATCCGCGGCGTCGAGAATCACGACGCTATCGCGGAACTGATACAGGAACTTCCCATCCGGGGACATTTCGAAGCCGCCGTTTCGTCCACCACCCCCGCCCGCGTTGGCGTTCTGGTCCTTCGTCGGAATATCCACGGTTCGCACGATCTTTTGCTGTTCCAAGTCGATGACCGTGTATTTGGGTTTGCCGATTTCGTAGTGATCGGCGAGCTTATCCATCTCGGTGGTGATCGTGTAGAGGAGCTTGCCTGCGGGATCTACCGCGCCGCCGTTGAATCGAAAGCGGCGCGTGGGCGTATTGAGGACGAAATGATTGAGAACTTTGTGCGTGGCGACGTCGATCACCTCGATCCCGCTGTGATCGTTGGTGGTCACATAAATCTTCTTGCGATCGAGCGAAAGTCGCAAGCTGGTGGGCAATCCGGTTTCGAGCGGAATTCGATCCACAATCTGTCCTTTGTCTTCATCGAAGACGAGGACGGCGCTGGGATAGGCGCCCAGAAAAAGGGTTCCGGCTTGGGCGAGACCGCAAGCAGCGAGAAAAAGCGCAAGAGTTGGTTTCATAAGCATGGCTCCGATAGTCTGTTCATTCACGGCAGGGCGCGGTCAATGAAACGCTCCGCATCGTCTATGGAAACACCAAGTCCAGATTGCGCCAGTCCTTGGTGGCGGCGGCGCACTTGTTGGCCCAATCCATGGAGTTATTGAGATGATCGGGCACTTGCGCCGGCCAGAAACACGTGACGTAGCAATCGTAGATATCGCGCTCCACTGGCTGGCACAGACCGGCGGTGCCGCCCGCTGAATCCACTTCCCAGCCTGGCGAAAAGGATAACGTGCATCCCATGGGAACGTGCGGACGCGCCGCCGGGGTGGGATTTTGCAGCGCAACAACGTCGCCCTCGGGCGCCGCCGTCTTTCTCATCACGATCATGTCGTCAATACGGCGAGCCTTCTTATTGGCAGCCCTCAAATGTTTCATGCAGCCTTCCTTTCGGCAAAGATCCGGAGAAATTCGGGGTTTTGGGCGCTGACCGCGCCATAGATTTCCAAACAGGTGTTGGTCCAGGTGCGAATCCAATCGCAGTAATGCAAGTTGGCGTGGCCGGTGTCGCCGTAACGCACGAACGCTTCGTGATGGCAGCCGCCGGCGCACAGCGGGCGCGCGAAACAGGTGTGACAATCGTACTTCGTATCGATGTGGCCGCGGCCCAGGAAATCCTGCTGCTTTTCGCGATCGATACCCGTGGCGATGTTGCCTAGACTGTGGGTGTCGGAATCGACGAATCGATGGCAGGGGGCGATGTCACCGGACGGTCCCACGCCGACCAGTCCCAGGGCGGCGCCGCACGGATGGGACTTGTTGACGCCTTGCACGAGTTCGGCCACGGTATCGCTGACGTTGGAAAAGCCGTGCATCTCGCCGCGCAGGGCGAACTCCATCCATTCCTGCGCCAAGGTCTGAAACTGATCCAGCACGGAATCCATGCCGCGCTCATTAATGGCGTACAAACGATCCGGAGAAGTCGTCACGGGCGCAAAGCCGATCTCGTGAAAGCCGAGGTCGTCCTTCAAGTGGCGATAAATCCGAATCACATCGCTGACTCCGGAGGTGAGCGTGACGCGCGCGGTAATGGGGCGCGTGCGGTGATTCTGAATGAGTTCACGAACCTTGGGTGCCATGATATCGTAGCTGCCCTTGCCATTCGAGAAGACCCGGAACTTGTCCTGCATTTCCTTCGGGCCATCCATGCTGACGGTGACGCCGATGCGGTTGTCGGAGAGAAACGCAATGATGGCGGGGGTCAGGAGCGTGGCATTCGTCGTCAGGCTGAAATCGATGGACTTGCCCTGAGCGGCCGCCCGCTCGGTGGCAAAAGCGACAACGTTCTTCAGAAGCGGAAAATTCATCAAGGTCTCGCCGCCGAAGAACGTGATGTGCACCGCCCGACGCCCGGCCGATTGTTCCAGCAGGAAATCAACCGAGGCACGGGCCGTTTCCAGGTCCATGAATTTTGGCTTGCCCTCAGGCGTCGCAACTTTGTCCTCGCCAAATTCGTAGCAATAGTGACAGGACAAATTACATTGATTGGTCAGATTCAACACCAGCGATTGCAGGGGAAAATCCGCCGGCGGACTCTGCAGTGGCTCCAGAACGGTCTCGCCTGAAGCGATGACGTGCGCTTCGCGCATCTCGTAGATCAACTCCTCGGCGTCGCCGAGAGATAGCCCGTTCGCTGCCAGCTCGTCCACTAATTGGTCGTGGGGGACTTCCTTGCCGTTCAACCGGTCCAGTATCCACGCGACGGATTCGTCGACCTCGAAAATGGCACCCGCGGGGACGAGATAGAGAAACGATCGTCCCCCGCCCTGGAATCTATGAAACTCCCCCAGGCGGTACACTCGCGTATCGGCAGCAGTCATTTGGATTCCTTTCTTCGCCTTGGTGTTTGTTCGCCACTCGGGACAAAGTTCATGGGGCGACCTCAGGTTGATCCCAACGGACATATTGAGGAACGGAGACGACTAAGTACGATTTCCCAATCAGCGGATTGCCGTCTCTGTCTTTTTCGTTTTTCGCGGTTGCGACCACCCAAACATCGCCGTAATTGTTGCGGCTAAATTTCCGTTTGGGATTCGGTCCATCGGACGCCGGCGTGAACAAGCCGGCGGGGCTGAGGGTGCCGACGAAGTCCTTGTCGTCGTCGCCGTACACCGCATAGAACTCTTCCACCGACCAGGTGACATCGACGGGACCAAGATCGATATCGTCGGCAGTGTGAATTTTACCGTCCGCGCCGCGGTTATAGGCGATCGCTTCGAACTGTTGCAAGCCTTTCGGATGGACATCGCTGCCCAGGTGCGCCAGGGCCGACTCCGGCGTGACCTTGACGTAGTCGATATGATCATAAACCGCCATAGCGTTTTGCAGCACCGCGCGGCGGAGCAGCACATCGCGTTTGCCCGGAACCGCATCGGCCGCAACATCCACTTCGGCGACGATTTCGCCCGCGGCGTGGGAAACGATTTTCGAAACTTTTGTTCCGGCGCCGAAGTCCAGATCCGCGGTGGTTACATCCTTCGGGAAGCTATCGCCGATCACACGCACGCGCTGGGCTGGCGTCCCGGCCTTGAGCGAAGCGCGATCTAATCCCAGCAGAAGGGGTTCGGACGACGCGCGCTCCAGCTTCACATCGGCACCGAACTCCTGGTACGCTCCCCAGAACCAGCGGCCCTCGCCCTGGGTCTGATCGGCGGAGATGAACATTGCTTCGCGCATCTCGGGACCGATCTCTCCGGGCGCCGAGTTGGGCGCCGCACCCACGGCTTGAGACCGGCCTCGCCATGCGTAGCCGGCGTAAACGACGCTGTGCCCGGACCGCGTGATGGTGGAGCCGTCCTTGACCGAGGTGAGCTTGACGCGCGACGAAAACTCGTCTTCGGAAGCGCCGGGCTCCACCACCATTTCCCCGTAATATTGCCCTTTCCCGTCGATGTGCGCGGAGACCAGCCAGCGGCCTTCCATCTTCGGCTGCCGCATGCGAGCTCGCCAAGAGGCCCATTCCGGCGTGTGCAGGGGAGCGTTCTTGGCGAGATAGTCCAGCGATTCGTCGATCAACGGCGCCCTGGTGTCGGCGGCTTCAGCCACGGCAGGCGCATTGCCGCCTCCCATGAAACCGCGGCGGAACGCCACGTCGGCCTGCGCATAAAGAAAGACGTGCATGTTGGCCAGATACTTCCAGTCCTCCGCCGAGCGCCGCCAGGAAAGCCCGCGTCCCAGAGGATGACATCCCATGCACGTCGTACGGATACTATCGTTGGGTGCCGTTTCATCCTGCATGCGGTGCTCAGCCATGTACATGATCGACTTTGCTTCCTCCGGCGCCAGACCGTGATAGGTGCTGAGGTATTTCAGAATCGATTTCGCCTCTTCCGGCGATAACGTCAGGCCATTGAGTCGCACCATGCGCTTGATGGCTTGCTCCCATCCTTCCGGCGTGGAGCGTTCAAACGAAATCCTGGAAAGATTGCCCTTGGCGTCCTTGACGTGGCACGTCCCGCACTTCGCGATGACCAGAGGATTGGTCACCGGGATGCCCTCTTCGGGTTTCTCCTCGGGCGGAGCGGCACCGCCCGCCGCACGCCGTTGCGCGAAGAGCGTTCCGCAAAAGACGGCGATCGCGAGCAACGCTACTGCGTAGCGCGCCGAACGTCGAATGAAATCAGCGCGGTCTATAACAGGGAAACGAACAGCACAAACACTTCGCCTTACGAAAGGGACCACCGTGACGCCTCCTAATGACGTGGAACCGAGATTGGAACTGAGATGTTGCGGAGCTGACTTAAAGTTGAGGCTGACTTGGCTACGGCCGGCAGGGGCAATTCACGTATGGCGTCAAGGTCATACGGACTTGAATCGACTATAGATGATCGCCGCATGAGAAATCAAATAATTTATTTCGATGACTAGCATCAGGGTTTCCGCCTGGGAAAGCGCGGTCATATTCAGAGAAGTGAGGATGGCGTATATCAGGTAACTTGATTTGCAGATGATCTCGCGCACCGTTCGAATATGAGCGAATCTTGGTCGATGCGTATTGACCCAGGTCCGAGAGGCGTGATAACCTCGGGGCCACTGGTTCACTACTCCCGGCAGATAGTGCACCATCGCGGCGCCGATCTACATCACCGTTGGATGCAGACCTCCGCAATACCTTGGACGCCCAAGGTTGCGCTCGAAAAATCCGCAAAGCGACTCATGTGGAGGGTGACGCCCTATGGGACTCCGGCACAGAGCGTTGGCCATTTTGCACACTGGTGCAATTGTTTATTTGTATGCAGTTCATCCGGCCGGCGCCCAGATTTTCACGGCACAGCAACCGCTGGTAATCACGCACGTAAACGTCGTCGATGTTGCCGAGGGCCGAATCCTGCCCGATAAGACGATCGTCATCCGGGGCGACCGCACTGCGGGCGTTGAAAACAGCTCTTTCAAGGTACCTGCCAAAGCACGTCTCATCGACGCCCGCGGGCAATTCGCCATCCCCGGATTGTGGGACATGCACGTGCACCTGAGCTACGCCACGGAGAGCGCGCTGCCCCTGCTTCTCGCAAACGGAGTGACTGGCGTGCGCGATATGGGAAGCTCGCTGACCCAGATCGACCGATGGCGCGCCGAGATCGATGCGGGAGTGCGACCGGGTCCCCGGATTGTTCGCGTGGGGCCCATCTTGAATGGCCGAAGCTTTAATCAATATCAGATAGCGGTTGGCAATCCGGACGAGGCACGCGGAGTTGTGAGAGCGCTGAAGCAGGCAGGAGTGGATTTTATCAAGATTCATCGACGCGTTCCGCGCGATTCCTACTTCGCGCTGATGGAGGAAGCGAAGAAGCAAGGAATTCGAGTGGTGGGCCATGTTCCCCTGACGGTCACCACGGCGGAGGCTTCGGACGCCGGCCAGGCGAGCATCGAACACATTGAAACATTCTTCGAAGCCACGGTGACCAATGGAGAGCTCCTTGATCTGAACGGAGCGTCCATCCACAAATATCTTGCGGATCACGGCAGCGCCCTGTTTGCAAAACTCGTGGCGAATCACACCGTCGTCACGCCCACGTTGAGTCCATGGAAAGCCGAAATCTCATTGCGGGACGGATCGCCACCCAACCCCAATTTCCGCTATGTCCCAGCTTCGCAGCGCAAAGTTCCGATCCAGCCGATGAACGTTCCGCTGCAAGAAGTGTTTGGCGGCTTCTGCGACGCAGTCCGGCAAATGCATGCAGCCGGTGTCACGCTCATGGCCGGAACGGATGTTTCCGTTTACCCCCGAATTCCCGGTTTCATGCTGCACGACGAGCTTGAGACGTTAGTGGAGTGCGGGCTCACGCCCGCCGATGCGCTTCGTGCGGCTACGCTCGTGCCCGCGATTTTTCTGGAACGGCAAAGCGACTATGGCTCGATCCAAGCGGGCCGATTGGCCAACATTGTCCTCCTCGATGAGGACCCGTTACAGGACATCCGCAATACGCGAAAGATAAGGAACGTCATCATCGGAGGCAAGCTGTTGCGGCGCATGGATCTGGATCGTCTCCTCGGCGAAGCGGAGCGGCGCGCGGCCGTGAACTGACAGAATTCACCAGCCTGGATGTCGCCTGCCGCAGATGGTGCGCCTTAAATTTACATGCGCAGGCGCATTGAATGGGCCCAATAGTATTGACAGAGCCGCGAGAAGCGTGTTAGCCTCAGGCCACTGATTCTCGTTCAATCAGATACTCCCCGCAGATATTTTCCACGTAGATTGCGCATCTTCGCGGTGCACATTTATGTCCCCGTTGGATAACACCTCCGCAAGATCTTTTACACCACAGTTGCCTCGTTCGAAAAGTCGGCACAAGGACTGGCGAAATCGCAACCGCACTACAAGAACGGAGAAGAACCATGCAAACGATCCACGATCGAATCACCATGAAGATGCTGACCTTCGCTGCAGCTTTGGCGATGGGGGCTATGGGCGTCACGCTCGGCCAGGGGACGGCGTTCGCGCAGACCTCGGCCGTTCCGGAATGGAGTCCCGCCAAAGCTGCCGCGTATTTGGATGAGCGCTCCAGTTGGTGGATCGCATGGCCGAAATCGGCGCGCGATCACGGAACCTTTTGCGTCTCCTGCCACACCATGGCGACGTTCGCGTTGGGTCGCCCGGCACTGCGCACCGTGCTTGCCGAACCGGCCGCGTCGGCGAATGAGCGCAAGCTCCTGGACAACGTCACCAAGCGAGTTCAAATGTGGCAGGAAGTGCTACCTTTTTATGCCGATCAAACCAGCGGCCTTCCGAAGACCTCGGAATCGCGCGGCACGGAGTCGATCCTCGATGCTTTGGTATTGGTGTGGAACGACGTGCCGAGTGGCAAACTGAGTCCGGAGGCGAAGCTCGCGCTTGATAACATGTGGGCGCTGCAGCTCAAATCCGGCGATATGAGCGGATCCTGGGCGTGGCTGCAGTTTCACAACGCCCCGTGGGAGGGCGATTCGCAATTCTATGGCACCTCTCTGGCGGCGGTCGCCATCGGAACGGCTCCCGGGAACTATCAAGCGGAGCCGGCGATTCAGGACGGAATCGGCAAGATGCGCGGGTGGTTGGTCAAGGGAATGCCGGGGCAAACGATTTTGGACCGAACCGTACTCCTGTGGGCGTCGACAAAATTGAAGGGTCTTCTCACTCCGGCTCAACAGCAGAGCATTGTCGACGAAATTCTAACTAAGCAGAAAGAAGACGGTGGGTTTAGCTTGTCATCGGTGATCGGTTCGTGGAAACGGAGAGATGGCACGCCGCTCAGTGTGGAGAGCGATGGATACGCCACCGGCCTGATCGCCTTCGCGTTCGAGCAGCTGAACACGCCGCAAACGCAGGCGCCCCTGAAAAATGCGCTGAATTGGTTGCGTCACAACCAGCAGACGGATGGACGATGGGCCGCGACCTCGTTGAACAAGGAGCGGACATTGGAATCCGAGCCGGGACGGTTTATGAGCGACGCCGCGACCGCCTACGCCGTATTGGCGTTGGCGAATGCTCCTCGTTAGAGGTGCGCAGCCTCACAACGAAAGAGCAGGAAGACGAACGAGCGGGAACGCTTAACGGGGAATCAGATTCTCGCCGTTGGTCTTCAGCTCCACGCCCTTGGACGATTTCAATCCCGTGATCCACAGATAAAAAGCGCCGCTCTTGGCGCGATATCCGCTGGCCGTAATGCTGTCGCCGGCTTCGAGTGAAGTTCGGGTCCACCCTTTCAAGTGGAGCGGATTGCTCATCTCCCCTTGCCAGTTTTCAATCTGGCCCTTGTCGTTCTTCACTTCGAAGTCCAGGATGCAATGCGGATTCGTGTAGTGAAACTCGGTGACGTTTCCCTGCAGAACAACCCTCGTTTTCTGATCGAACTCCGCGTAGCCGTGATGGGCAACCGCGAAAGCCGGAAGCAGTAAGAGCGCGATGCCGATTCTGTTGGTCATAGTTCCTTCTACCAAGTGCCTTCTTCAATCCAACGTTCGAGATCTCTCACATAGCGCCGTCCATCGAATGTATAGGCCGGAATCGTCACGACCACATAACCTTTGGCGACCAGCGGCTTTCCGTTTTGATTGCTCTCATGGAGGGCGGTCGCGACGACCCAAATATCGAAATTGCCGCCGGGACTCCGCGGGGCGGGCGTCAGTAAACCAGCCGGACTTACGTTCCCGATTTTGTCATTGCCGCTCGCATCCACCGCGTAAAAGATCTGCATCGACCACGAGGCGTCCATGGGGCCAAGTTCAAGATCGTCCGCCGTATGAGCCTTGCCATCGGGACCGCGCTGGTATCCGATGGCCTCAAATTGCTGGTAGCCCCGAACGTAGGTTGGATCGCCGAATGCGGCTAGCGAAGATTCCGGCGTCACTTTCAAATAGTCGACGCGATCATATACAGCAAGCGCGCCTTGTAACACCGCGCCACGGAGTGTGATGTCGCGTTTCCCGGGAGGCGCGGTCGCGCTCACATCCACTTCCGCGACGACCTCACGAGAGGTGCTGGAAATGACGCGGCGAACTGTGATGCCTGGGCCGAAGCTCAATTCGCCGGCATTTACGTCCGTGGGAAGATTTTCTCCGATGATGCGCAGAGAAGTCGTTTGCGCGCCCACCTTGAGCGAAAGGCGGTCCACGGCGAGCAGCGTGATGCCGGGTGCTGCACGCTGCAGCGCGACGTCGAAGCCGAATTCCTGATACTGTCCCCAGAACCACCGTCCTTCGCCCGTGTTCTGATCCGGCGAGATCCACATGACTTCGCGCGCGTCGTGACTCGGGTCGTCGGGATGGGCACTGCTCGAAGCGGAATTCGACGGCGCGAGGCCATGAGAACGTCCGCGCCACGCATAACCTCCGAAGAGCAAAATCTGACCGGTTCGAATCAACGTTGAGCCATCGTTGATGGAGTGCAGCGTCGCGCGAGTGTTGAACTCGTCGGGCGTCGCGCCTCGCTCCACTTGTATTTCGCCGAAGTATCGCCCGTGGCCCGGCAAATGCGCAGTCACCAGCCAACGTCCGGTCAAGTTCGACGCTTGCGAACGAGCGTTCCAGGCGGTCCACTCCGGGGTGTGAAGCGGACCGGCTTTGCGAACCGCGGCCATCGCGGTCTCGTTGCGGGCAACCTTGTACTGCGCGAAGTGCTCATCGGCCAAGCGTTTCCATTCGTCGGCGGAACGCCGCCACGACAGGGGACGCGCCGCGGCATGGCACTTGGCGCAAGCCGTCAGAGGATAATCGTTCGCGGCGCCAATTTCATCGTGCACGCGGCGCTCCGGATAATACATCACCGGTTTTGCTTCTTCCGGCGCGAGTCCGTGGCGCGAACTCAGATACTGAACGATCGATCGCGCCTCCAGTGGAGTGAGCTCCAGGTGCTTCTCCAAAATCATTTTCTTGATCGCTTCCTGCCAACCCTCGGGCGTCGTCCTTACCCAGGAAATACGGTCCAGATTCCCGCGTTCGTCGGGAGCATGACAGGTTCCGCATTTGGCTTTCACGAGCGGATCCGTCACCGGGATGCCTGGTTCAAGCGCGGTGTCCTGTCTAGCGCCGTTGGGCGTCTGAGCCGCCAGAAAAGGCGCGAGCAGCACCCATAGCAGCACCGTTCCAGACATGGAAGTCAACGGCGAAACCAGCGGCGGCATTAAGCCGAGTGTGTTGGAAAATCGCATGTAAAAGCAAACAAAATTTTCTTTGGATGCTCGGTGTTTTTCGTTATGCTGATTGCATGGGACCGGTGCTGGTACGGGGCGACGGCGTGGCCGCATACTGCTGCGTGCATCTGCTGCAAAGTGCGGGAATCCCGGTCGCGATCGATCGACCCAGCCGGCCGCGCGTCCCCGCGATCATGCTGAGTGAGGCCGCCGTCCTGATGATCTCGGACGTATTTGGCCGCACGGACCTCTTCCGCGGCCTGCCCCGCGTCAGGAGTCGATCGGTGCTGTGGGGTGCGCATGCCGAAGCCGTGACGTTGCCGCATTCCGCTGTTGTGGTTTCCGAAGCCGAACTGCTCGACCAGCTCCGGCCAAAAATCGAGGAGCCGGAGACTACTGCAAATCCGCAGTGGAACATTTTCGCAGCGCGCCCATTGCCTCCGGAATCGGTAGAGCATGGATTCGGATCGCGAACCGCCCGCGCCTTTTCCGTAGAGATGAAGGACGGCGCTCACCCGAGCTGTTGGGCGGAATCGGTTGAGGATGGCTGGCTGTTCATGATCGGAAGCGGGAACGGAAAAGGTTGGCTGCTGGCAGTGGGCTCGTCCATGAATACCTCACGGAACGACAAGCCGCTGGAGCGGAGCCGGCTGATCGGGCCGCAAGTCGATCGAATCGACGAGCATAGCGGCGAATTCCCCGCATTTCCCCGCATCGTTGCGCCCCTCTGCGGCGCCGCGGAGCAATCCTGGCTGGCGTGTGGAACAGCCGCCATGGCCTTCGATCCGCTCTGTGGCGATGGCACAGCCTATGCCGTGCGGGAAGCGATTCTGGCCGTGGCCGTCATTCGAGCTCTGGCCGACGGCGTTCCGATGGCGGATCTTTTTGCGCACTACAACGCGCGCCTGACCGCGGGATTCCATCGGCATCTGACCGAATGCGCCGGATTTTATCGCAGCGGCGGCACCGGCGATTGGTGGCGTGCGGAATACGATGCCGTCGAGCGCGGGCTGAAATGGTGCTCCGAAAGAATGTCGGCCTTTCCGGCGTTTCGCTTTCGACTAAGCGGCTTTGCGTTGGAAGCCGTGAAGTAGAGGTTCAGTTCTTAAGTGTCGCGATCCACTTGGCAATGTCGTCGATCACAGCGGCAGAAACGTTGCCGGGGACAAGATACTCCGTAGGCAGCGACTTTCCCGTACCCGCCATGAAGAGATGATTCAGTTCCGGGTAAGTGTGAAAGCTGACATTCGCGCGTCCGGCGAGCGCCGTTTTCCAGCGGTTAAAATCCTTCATGCTCACCTGGAAATCTCGCTCTCCTTGCAGGACCAGGATCGGAATCGTGAGGTGGCTGGCCAGCGCCGCGGGGTCATAGTCCTTCACGTCCAGCAGCCATGCCGAGGGCAGTCCCATCACCACCGGCGGATTATCCGCGCCCGGCGCGAGTGCCTTCACCTTCGCGGTTTCGGCTTTCAGAAGATCGAGCCGCTTCTGAATCTCCTCGGCGGGAACCGTACCGGTAGAACCCATATATTCGGTCTGCTCCAGGATGACGTCTTGCACCGGCCGCGCGTTCGCGGCAAGAAAAATCAGGCCGGCAAGCTTTCCATCTTCGCGCGCGATGCGCGGGGCTGCGTAGCCCCCTAGGCTATGCCCCAGCAAATAAATCCGGCTGCTATTGATTTCCGGCTGCGCGCGTAGAAAGACGGCGGCGGCCAGCGCGTCATCAATCGTTTCCTCGCGGAGCGTGAAACCCGTTTCACTCATTTGCCGGCCGTAGACCCTCGTTCGTTTGTCATAGCGCAACACCGCGATGCCGCGCGAAGAGAGCCCTTCGGCAATATCGGCGAACACCTTGTTCACGCGCAAGGTTTCGTCGCGATCGTTGGGGCCCGGACCGTGCACCAAAATCACGGCGGGAAAGGGACCTTTTCCGGCAGGCACGGTCAGCGTACCGTCTAACTTCCAGGGCGCGGCTCCGATCGTAACCGTTCGTTCCGCGAACGCCTCGGGTTTGCTGTAAGGCGGATGATGCCACGTCGGAACATCGCCGTCCGCGGGACGGAAATGAATCGCAGCGAGCTCGCCACTCTTCTCCATACGGAATTCGATGGTGACCTTCGTGAGCGCGAAATCCACCGGAAAACTGACCAGCGTAAAATCGTTTTCGTGAGCCACCACAGGGCTACCGATAGTGCCGGCTTTTCCAAAGCCCGATAATTCCACGCGCACGCGGCCGCGCAAAACGTCCATCGTTAGGTTTTCCTTCATCGCCGCATTGAACATCGTGGTCAATTCCGTGTAGCGCTCCGCCAGCAGATAGTCCAGCGCTCGGCGTCCGGTGGCCACAGCGGGATCCGGCTGCGCCAGCGCCAGCCGACTGACCACGGCGAGAGCCAGAACTGTATTTCGTATCGCAACTAAACGGTTGGGCATGAACGCTCCTTCAGCTTTCAGATTCTGCCAGTTCGGCATCTCTTGCCTGTTCGACATCGGGCGCGGAAGACACAGCGCCAAAAACGTAGCCCACTTCGCTTACCGTTTGCACGTAGCGCGGCTGGGCCGGATCGTCTTCGATTTTTTTTCTCAATTGCCGCACCAATGTCCGCACGTGTCCGATGTTGCGGGCAGCCGGCCCGCGCCAAATGGAGTGGAGCAGAATGCGGTTCGATACCGGTTGGCCCGCGCAGGTCATCAGCAGGCGCAGGAGGTCGCACTCCTTGCGCGTGAGATTCGTTGAACTTCCGCCCTTTCGCAAGCGACGTTGCGCGGCGTCAAGCTCGACGCCATTCACGGCAACGATTTGTGTCTGCAATGCGAGTTCCTGACCCTGCGGATCGCCGGGCGGCGAACTCAAATGCGCATACATGGATTTCAGCTCCTGGCTCCTTGGAGAGCCATCCGATCGATCTCTCCTTCAGCTCGCGGCGTGGAACGACGCAACACGAGAAGAAGAAATGAATACGCTGCGTAGCGGGGAATCTTCACCGGGAACGAGGGTGAAAATGGACTGGAGCCCGAGAATACCATGAAGCGGAATTAAAATGCAATTACATGCGCCGCGCTTTCACTAAACTCGTGTTTAGTCTTTATAGCTTTTACATGTGCTGTCAAGAACGCGAGCGCGTCCATGACAAGACCCTGTCGCAGTACCGTCGCAAGGCGCCCCGTACAGAAAACAGGCTTCATTCGATATTTTCTGTTGACACACTCTTGCGAGTCGTGATAATCTCCGGTTGAAGTTTCCGACCCGCAACCGTTCGAGTTGCCTCGTTCTCCGCTGCACAGAGTCTGCGCAGTTGCCTGAACTGCCAATGTTTGGCCAGTGAATTCCATTACTAGATTGACCCGTGCTGTGTCTTTTACTCAGCGCATTTTATCTTGTGGCTAGGGAGCGCGCTATATATCCCAATCCGCACAGTTCGGCCAAATGTAGTGTTCAGACGACTGCCGAGAGGATGCTTATGTCAAACAAAAACGGTCTTTTAAGACTTACTTTTATGGGCGTGTTGCTGGCGATTAGTGCAGTTGCCACCGAAGCCCAGGTCGCTCCCGTGAAAGGTATCCCAATCGACGACCAACTCACGATTAGCAAGTGCGGTGGATGCCATCACCGGGGCGACGATGGCACGATGACGCGGATTTCATACATCCGGACAACTCCGGAGGTTTGGGAGCAGGCCATTAAGCGGATGATTCGACTGAATGGCCTTGTGGCAACGCCACAAGAAGTAGGATCCATCGTCCGCTATTTGAGCAATAACAACGGACTTGCTCCGGAAGAGATGCAGGCGGCATTCTGGGAGGTTGAGCATCGCACGCAAGGCTATCAGACCGATCACGTCCCCAATCCGGTTCTGCAAAAAACCTGCAATAACTGTCACGACATTGGACGTGTGCAAGCGCAGCGCCGCACGCGCGAGGACTATCAGAAGCTGCTTGCGATGCACATCGGCATGTTCCCAGGAGCGGAGAATATCTTCCGTCCCGCACGCGCTAAACCGGTGCCTATCGAAGAAGCGCCTGCGCGTTTAAACGCAAATGACGGTGGTGGCATCACGCCAGAGGCGCCCCGCGCGCCAACTCCGCCTGCCGCGAAAACTCCTGGTGAACTTGCTCTCGATTATCTCGCGACCAATCAGCCTTTAATTACTCCCGAATGGACGGCATGGAAAGCGGCTATGCACGCGCCGACTATCGTGGGCACGTGGCTTTTTTCGGCATATGAACCTGGCCGAGGCCGGGTTTTTGGTCAAGTCGTAATCGCGCCCGGCGCGTCGGGCGATCTCTTCACCACGACCACTCAAGTCACTTACGCCAGCACCGGGAACACGCTTAAGCTATCGGGCAAGGGCATTGTTTACACCGGCTATAGCTGGCGCGGGCGATCTGCTACGGGCGCCGAATCTGCACTTCCCAAGACTGCTCCCACCGCTGTCGTCATGACTGCCAGCAGTACTCCAAAGGAGTGGCGTGAAGCGATGATGATTTCTCGCGATGGAAACAGTATGGACGGCCGCTGGTTCTGGAGCGGCTTCGGTGAACTCGGCATGGACGTGCACTTGGTGCGCGCTGGCACGGAACCCACTATCACGGGAACGGATATTTCCGCGCTAAAGTCTCCTTCGCACCAGGCGGTAAAGATTTTCGGCGGTAATTTGCCAACATCCCTGAAGCCTGCCGATATCGTCTTCGGCCCCGGAATTACCGTGAGCAAAGTCGATATGTCCACTCCTTCGATGGCCACGGTTGAAGTGGACGTCGCTGCGAAATTACCTGTCGGCATGCGCGATCTTTCGGTGGGCCGGGCCAGCAAGGTCAAGGCGCTGGCGGTCTACGACAAAATTGCGTACATGGAAGTCACGCCGAACGCGCAAATGGCCAAGCTGGGAGGCATTAAGTGGCCAAAGGAATTTGCACAGTTTGACGTCACCGCTTATGCCGCAGGACCGGACGGAAAAGCCCATACGGCCGATGACATACCCCTGGGACCGGTGGCCGCGCAATGGTCCATGGAAGAGTTTATGTCGACGCCTGACGACGACGATCTGCAGTTCGTGGGCCAGATGGATGATGCCGGTTTATTTACTCCGAGCTTTGAAGGTCCCAACCCCAACCGTAAGAAGGCGAATAGTAATTTCGGTGTGAATAATTACGGAGACGTATGGGTGGTTGCGAGCTATAAGAGCCCCGAGGGTGAGACATTCAAAGCGAAGTCTTATCTCGTCGTGACAGTTCCAAATTATACCTTGTACGATCAACCGGAGGTGGGCGAATGACCGCTACGGAGACGTTAGTCACCGCGGAATACCGGCAGGGCGAAGCGCACCGCTTTACGGCGAAAGGAGAAGAGTTCCTGTATCTGGTCCCGAGCGGGGCTGTGTTCGGTCTCAGCGGGTTGTCGAAAGACATCTTCGATGTGCTGGGGACGGGCGCCGTGCATCGCGAGGAGCTGGTCGATAAGCTTGCCCGCGGCGGGTACGCTCCGTCGGACGTGGAAACCACGATCGACGAGATGGAGTATCACGACGTTCTGACCACCGGCGACGGGAAGCCGAAATTTCCCAGCATGCCGGCGGCGAGCGACTTCCCGCTGCAGCGCATGGTCCTGAACGTGACCAATCAGTGCAACCTCAGCTGCGGCTATTGCTACGAATACAGCGAAGACAAAATTGCGCTGACCAAAGACAAACCGAAGTACATGACGGATCCGGTGGCCCAAGCGGCGATCGATACTTTGTTTCTCGAATCGAAGGGCCGGCCGGCGCTGCACGTCACGTTTTTCGGCGGCGAATCGCTGCTGAACTTCCCCTTGATGCAATCCACCGTGGCTTATGCGGACGCCAAAGCTGCGGGAGAAGGCCGAAAGGTGGATTACAGCCTCACCACCAACGCGACGCTGCTGACCGAAGAAATCGCGGATTTTCTGGCGGAACACCGCTTCGGCGTCACCGTCAGCATAGATGGCGATCGAGAGCTTCACGACAAGATGCGTATCTTCCACAACGGCAAGGGAAGTTATGACACCATTGCGCCGCGCATCAAAATGCTGCTCGCCCGTCACAAGACGAATACCATCGGCGCCCGCGTGACGCTCAGCAGCGGTGTGCGGAACGTGCGCAGGATTTACGACCACCTCACGCAGGAATTTGGCTTTGCCGGCGTCGGTTTTTCGCCGGCCACCGCCAGTACCGATCGTCTGTACAAAATCGGCGGCGAAAAGATGGACCAGGTTCTCGACGAGTTCGCGGAACTCGCGTGGGAATACCGTGATTATGCGCTGCGCAACGGCCGCCACTATTTCACCAACGTGCACGACACCATTAAGGAGCTACATAACGGCATCAGCAAAGCATACACTTGCGGAGCCGGACTGGGGATGCTCGGCGTCGGCACCTCGGGAGACATTGGCGCGTGTCATCGTTTCGTCGACGCGCCGGTGGCGCAGATGGGCAACGTGATGAATGGCGGCGTGGATCACGAGGCTCGCCGGGACTTTTTAGACGATCACCATATTGGTGCGCGGCCCGATTGCCACAGTTGCTGGGTGCGCCCGGTGTGCGCGGGCGGTTGTTATCACGAATCGTTCATCAATAACGGCAGCACGTCCGCCTCGTTGCTCACTCAATGCGATCGAATCCGCGGATGGATCGATCTTTGCCTCCACATCTACGCGGAGATCGGAATGCAAAATCCCAAGTTTTTGGAGCGCTTCAACGATTGAGGCGCGCTTCACGCAATTTCACTGCTTAACAGAATCGTTCGCGACACAGAGGAAAGGGAATCATGAAATCACTGCAGCCGTTCAATTTGAAAGCTCAGAAAATGGAAGAGCGCCGCGTTACAGAGACAGGCGACGTACAAGCTTTACAGCAGCCGGATAATAAGGCCGGTCGGGTTTATTACCCGCTCGGTTGTACGATCGCGTTCAACCCAGGATGGGAAGTGGACGTCTCGGGTGGCGCCGCGGGACTGTGCCAACCTGTCGAGCGCGATCTTTTCGATTGCTACCTTGGCTGTGCCTGGCCCGCCCAGGTTCCAGACCACGTCAGCAACAATCCATCTTGGACAGACAAGTGCAGCGCCGCGGTCAACGATTGGCGCAATGTCGACGTTGTTTTCCCGTAAAACGGTATTTTCGCCAAGGAGATATAAATGAAGTCCAGACGAACTTTACTTTTCGGAATCGTGGCCCTGTTCGGCGGCCTGGCGGTCAGTGCTTACGGCGCAAAGCCCCCCAGCATGAAGGGCGTGATGTACGTCGGCACGCTCGACAAGAAATTGATGATCATCAATGAATCCAACGGCGATATCGTCGGCGAAATTGCGCTCGGCGGCATTCCGCGCACAACGGTACTTTCGGCGGATCAGATGAAGTTGCACGTCCTCACGACGCAGTTGCAGTTGGAGACCGTCGACCTCGCCACGCGCCAGGTGATCAGCAGCTTCCCGCTTTCCGACGGCAAGAGCATTCCGCGCATGATTCGCGCCGGTGGCCGCAATTTTTCGGGCATCGCAGTGGATCCCGGCGGACGTTACCTCTACACCACGATGAAAGTAACCGTCAAGGAGGTCGATCAATATCGCAACGATCCGCCTCTCTTCGTGAAGATCGATCTGCAAGACAAGAAGATCGCGCAATCCATGCCTTTCCCGAAGGGCTACGACGAGGGATTCGGCTTCGCGGCGACTTATAAGATATCGCCCGACGGCAAATTGCTCTATGTGTTTGACGAGGACGTTGTGATCTTCGATCTGAGCGATCTCCATCAAGTGGATCGCATCGCGATGGCCAAGCCCGAATATCCCGGCGCATCGCCGTACCGTCTTGCCGCCAACGACGATCCGAACGATGCTCCTGGCACGATGACCAGCGTGTTCACTTCGGTAGATCCCGCCGTCCACAAAGAAACCATCGGGATGGCGCAATTCAATCTTGCAACTAAGAAGGTGGACTTTACACCGCTCGGGCCCGCGTTTCCGATGGTGGGATTCGCATTGTCGCCCGATCGCAAGCTGGGCTATTCGTTGATGGTTTATAGCACCGGGGCGAATCGCGTAACGGAATGGTGGGTGTGGGATATCGCCAGCCACAAAGTGATTAAGCGCGAATTTCTTCCGGCCCGCGTCAACTTCCGTTTCTCGCTCTCGAGCGACGGATCGAAGCTGCTGGTATATGGCGGAGGCTCGACCATCGAGTTCTATGACGCCAATACCTTGAAGTCCACGAAATTACTGTATTTGAATAAGGACACCACGACAAATCTCATCACGCTGTCGGGAAGTTAAGTGCAATGGCAAGTAATGCAGCAGCACGGCCAAGCAACACCGATCAATGGCGGGCTTGGCGGAGGCTGTGGGTTTACCTTAGTCCATACACGGGGCGGCTCATTCTGATCCTTGTGATCAGTTTGGCCGCCACGTGTTTGAGTTTAGTCCAGCCTTTTATCTCCAAACTTCTTATCGATACGGCTCTGTTGAAGCACGACATGCACGCGCTCGTAAGAGTGGCGGGCCTGATGTTTTTTGCCAGCGTCCTCAGCTTCGCCCTCAACATCGTTTCCAGCTACCGTTATGTGAGAGTCTCGGCAGCCATGTTGTTCGACATGCGAGTCGCTTTGTTTCGCCATCTGCAGACTCTTTCTCCGCGCTTTTACGCCGGCTTTCGGCTCGGCGATTTGATGTCCCGCCTGAACAACGACGTGGGCGAGGTGCAACGCGTCTCGGCGGACACACTGCTCTCCGTACTTTCCAACGTCGTATTTCTCGCCGGCAGTGTGTGCATGATGTTATGGCTGAATTGGCGTCTGTTTCTTCTGAGCGCCGTGTTCGTTCCAGCGTGTTTGTTGACGTTTCTACGCTATCAGCGCCGCCTAACGGTGTTGACCAAAACGCTGCGCGAGAGGAGCGCCGACCTCGGCAGTCTTTTCGTGGACACCATTCTTGGAATGCGCGTGATTGTCTCGCTGCGCGCGAGCGAGTATGAAGCGGCGCGCTTCAAAGCGCGCAACGACGCGTTCGTCGGCACGATGCTCGAGGTGCAGGTCGCCTCCTTCATGACCGGTGCGCTCCCCGGGACGATTCTCACGGCCGCGACCGCTGCCGTGTTTCTCTATGGCGGGTGGATGATCTTCAACGGAACGATGTCGATCGGGACCATGGTCGCCTTCATGGCGTATCACATGCGCCTGCTTTCGCCCGTCCAAAATTTGATGGGGATGAGCGCCGGACTCGCCACCGCGCGAGTCTCTCTGAACCGGATCTTCGAACTGTTCGAAACCAAGGCCGAAGTGTGCGATGCTCCGAATCCGATGCCCCTTGGCCCGGTCAAAGGTCAATTCCGACTCGAGAATGTATCCATAAAATATGACCGTAATCCTGTGCTGCAGGATGTTTCTCTGCAAATACCGGCCGGAGCGTTTTGCGCGATTCTCGGGTCCAGCGGCGCGGGCAAGTCGACGCTAGCGGACTTACTGGTTCGATATCTTGATCCGGACGCGGGGCGTATTCTTCTCGATGGCCAGGATCTGCGCGACGTTTCGCTGGACGATCTGCGGCGTGAAGTCATGCTGGTGGATCAATCCCCGTATCTGTTTAACGTCAGCATCCGCGAAAATATTTCATTCGCATGGCCGTCCGCGACCCTTGCTGACATTGAAGAAGCGGGCCGGGCCGCGGGCCTCGACGAACTTATTCGCCGACTCCCAGAAGGCTACGAAACCAAAACCGGCGAGCGCGGTCTCGCTCTATCCGCCGGCGAACGGCAAAGGATTGCGTTGGCTCGGGCCTTGCTGCGCCGCCCTCGTGTGCTGATTCTGGATGAACCGACTTCGGCGCTGGATGCGGATACTGAAAGACTAGTGGCTTCCAATCTGCGCCAGGCTTTGCCGGATGCGACTTTGATCGTCATCACGCATAAGCCAGCGCTGGCCGCCCTGGCCGATTGTGTGATCGAGATCGAATCGTCGCGAGCCAAGATAACTCATGACCAATCCCTCGCAGTTCTCAACTGAACCGTTCTCTCCTGAACCGCGCTCCACCGACGTGGACCTGTCTCCGTTTTTTGCGGGACGCAGCGGGCGCGGCCTGCGCGTCGCCATCATCGATAGCGGCGTGAATCCGCGGCACCCTCACATCGCCGGCGTGGCGGGAGGAGTTTCTATCCTTAGTCCCGATGAACTTGAGGAAGGTTCTTTTACCGACGTACTCGGCCACGGCACGGCCGTCATGGCGGCGATTCAGGAGAAAGCACCCGATGCCGAATACTTCGCGGTCAAACTCTTTCACAATTCCTTGCGGACCACAACGCCCGCTTTGCTCTCTGCCATCGAGTGGGCGATCGCGAAACGCGTGGACGTTGTGAATCTCAGTCTGGGAACGCTGAATTTCGACTATAAGAACCAATTTCAGGAGGCCGTCGAGCGCGCCGCGGCGCACGGAATCGTTCTGGTTTCCGCGCGCGAAGCGGATGGGAAGGCTTGTCTCCCGGGCGTGTTACCGGGCGTGATTGGCGTGGGGCTGGACTGGGATTGCCCACGAAATCGCTGCCGCGTTGCGCACGACGAAGGTGGCGTCCACTATTTCGCTTCGGGCTACCCGCGATCGTTGCCCGGAATGCCGAAGGAGCGCAACTTGCGCGGAATCAGTTTCGCGGTCGCGAACATGACGGGGCTCGTATTATGCGCTCGCGAGTCTTGCTCCGCGCAGCAGATCCACGAAACGCTCGCGGCCGAATGCGCCGTTGCTAGCGAGCCGCCAGTTCCAGCGGCGGAACCGTAATATAGACGGCCAGAATCAAATCGCTGGGCTTCGTCGGAACGTTCCCCGAACTGTAAGCGGGCGAATTATCCAGATACGGAAATTGCCGGGGAAAAGCCCGGATGCCCCCGTAGAGATACCCGATCAGGGTTCGCTTGCCGCGCAGCGCAGCCAGATCGTACACGCTCGCGTCGTCGCGAATTTTGCGCAAACCGGCCACCGGGATAAAGGCCGCGTTCGCTCCCACATATCCGGGCATCCTCGCCGCCTGAACCATCTCGACGCTGTGCGGACCGCGGCGCGCCAGTGTGGAGATTCGATCGATCCATTCCATGCCGTCGAGGTAAACCGACTTGCTCTTATCGCCGATCAGAGGAGCCTCGGCGAATTCTTTCTTCTGGTCGTCCCATGTCGATCGGCTGATGCCCCCGAACAAGGTCGTGTACATCGCATTCGATTCCGGATCGAACAGCTCCATGTGGGCGCAGGTGTATGAACTCATCTTTTGCACAAAGTTGTCCACCCACGGACGCGCTTTCGCGTCCCAATAAATCGGCTTCTGGAAGTTCAATTGATCTTTCGTGAATACGCCGCCATAGACCGCCGCCGCCAGGGAATGCCCGTCCGCCAGGATGGTGAAACCCGCGTTCATGTCGCGCCGGGCAAATTCCGGATCCGCGTAACGATCCACCAGAGTCACCGAGAGGTGTCCCTTCCCCGCCCTCTCCACGTTGAGCTTTCTAATTTCCCCCAGATATTCTTGCGACGCCTGGGGAGTGCTGTGTTCATTCGTTCCTTCGAAATCGCGATAGGTGCCCGTGAATACGTGGCCGCCGGCCAAGTAAAACATGCCGTCGTCCAGCTTGAGTAAATCGCCTCCCGCGGATTGCACGAAGGGGCTGTTGGCCCACGCGATGGTTTCTGAAAAAGTGTCCTTGCCGCGCATCACGCCTTCCACCAACGCGGGCAAATCGACCGACGATAGCACGGGATACGTCACCCACTTTCCGTGCGCGTTTTCGCCATAACCACCGGCGAGGTACAGCGTGTTCTTGTCCTGAAAGAATAGCGGATTGCTGGAGACCCACTGATCTTTTACGGCGGCGAGACTTTCCGGAAGTTGCGCTACGGGCAGGCTGTAGGTTTTCGCGTGGCCCTTCGACGTCACATCCACAACCCAGATTCTGTCATTGCTCCCGGCGCGCGGGAAGTCAGCCTCCGCGGCTCCCACGCCGTGATATCCGGTGGTTCTTCCGCCAATCAAAATCCATTTGCCGTCCCATTCCGCCCATGCAAAGGATTGCAATTTCGGAACTCCCGGCATCTGTCCGGCGACATTCTCAATGGCCTCCAGTGTGAAGGGAAGACTCGCGGGGGCGGGACCTTCCGCAGCCATCGAAATCCACGCCGCACCAACGATCAAAAACGCACAACTCCGCGCTAAAATCATTCCTCGATCCTCTCTTCGAAATTAAGGACAACTCAAGCGTGGAGAGAGCAACTTCCGTTCGCGGCAGCCGGGCCGGCGATTACACTTGAATCAGATTGTGGGGGACGTCGGAGTCTGCACTTCGACAGCGCGACCGACAAGGGTCGCACGTCTTACACCTGCAGTGTACTCCACGGAAGCAAGAATTGGAAGCGGAAATTCCAAGAAACGCGTTTGCCGGCTTGGTAGACGCCGTTACTTCATACCGGTTTCGACGGAGCCTCCGGATGCGATCACTTCCGGAGCCGATTCAACCGCCGCCGGCTGCATGCGGGCCAACGCCGATGGGTCGAACTCGAACTTGTATTTCATCAGATCGGATCCGTTGAAGCGGGACTTCGCTAAACCCGAATCGGGATGTTCCTCCGACTGGCTGAGATAGTGATAAAGTTCGTGCGCCAAAACGCGGCCGATCGAACGCCCAATCGCGTAGTCCCGCGAAGCTTCGGGTTCGTCTGTCACAAGAGGGGTCAACAATGTCCGCAGCGCCGCGCAATCTACATTTATGAAAGGAAGGATATCGCCCCCGACCGTGGCCGTAGTTCCGATGTGCACGCCCTGAACTGGAACTTCGCTCTCCAGGCCCGCGTGAAAGGGTACCCGGCAATCTCCATCGAGATCGACCAGCAGCATGTATCCGTCAACCGCGTCGTAGCTCCCTGCGCTTTCCCATACGGTGACGAAACCCGCAGCCCGCATTTGATCGGCGAGTTCTTTCTCCATCTCTTTCAATGCCGTGGGAGGAATCGAACCCGCGCGAAGCACGAGGTGAAGATAGGGCGCTGCCTCGCCCCGCGCGGGGGAAGCTTGAGCCGACATGGGCATGCTCCAGCAGAGCAGGCAATACGTTGCCAGAATACGCGCAAACAAGGCGCCAAATCTCCGAAGCCATTATACACAGTTCTTTACCCCGCAGTTGGGTAGGGGTCGGGCCCCTCGCCCGAAGGCCCAAAACCGGGCGGATGCTTCGACTTTCTTCCTCTATGAATTTTGTTTATCGATGGGATTCAATCATGTGATTGAGCTGCGCCTTGAATTTACATGCGGCCCGGTGATAATTTTGGGAGTCACAAAGCATCCTCCCTGTTGGAGCCAAGAGTTTTTCCTCGTGCTCGCATCATGACCACGTCCAGGTCATGATCGTTCAGGTAAGCCAGCCCAAGTTGCGCCGAGCCGCCATCGTTCGTGCGGCGTTCGTGCTCTCATAACGGGAGTCTCCATTCTATTTTTCATAATTCTGACAAGGAGATCGTAACGTGATAAACAACGGAATAAGATCGAGGAAGGGATTTACCAATCGCTTTCTTGCGGCCATGACGCTACTGTTACTGGCCATCAATGCGGTACCGTCTTTTGGCCAGTCCACATTTGGCACCTTCACGGGCACCGTGCATGACCCCTCCGGCGCGGTGGTCGCCGATTGCGTGGTTACCCTCACCAACGCTGGAACTTCCGCCGAACGTTCGGCCCGGACCGACAAAGACGGCAACTATGTGTTTGTCAATCTCGAGCCCGGCACTTATCAGCTCGTCATGCAGGCACCGGGTTTTGAGCCGCTGACTTTCAAGGAGCTATTGCTCACCGCCCGGGAGACCGTTCGCGAGGACGGCGCCCTCTCCGTCGTGGGGCAGGCGCAGACGGTAAACGTCAGCTCGTCGAGCGAACCCGTGATTACCACGGAAGTTTCCAACATCGCCGAAACCAAGAGCGGTCAGGAGCTGCTGGATCTTCCCATCGCGATCGGCTCGCGTGCACTGGGATCCACCAGCGCGATCACCACGCTCACCACGCAGAACGGCGTTCAGACTGACAATGCCGGCAATCTCTCGGTCGCCGGAACGAAAACCAGCTCCATGTCGATCACTATCGACGGTATCAGCACGATGAGCGTGAGAAGCGAGGCGCCGATCGCCGAACTCTTCCCGTCCTTCGGCACTATTTCAGAAATTCGAGTCAGCGAAGTGAACAATCCCGCCGAATTCGGAGGCGTTGCCGACATCACCACCATCTCTAAGAGCGGGACCAATTCCCTGCACGGCGGTTTCTACGAAAACCTGCAGAACACGGATATGAACGCGCGCAACCCGTTCTCCGCGACGAAAACAGCGATTCACATGAACGATTACGGCGTGTTCATGGGCGGACCGGTGATGATCCCGCATTTATACAACGGCAAGGACAAGACGTTCTTCTTCGCCAGTTACGAAGGACTCCAGTTGCCGCGCCAGCAGTTCATCGAACAAAGCGTTCCGTCGCTGCAGTTGCGCAGCGGCAACCTGGCGGCGTACGGACTCGGACAGATTCCCGTCGGCCAAATTTCCCCTGTGGCGTTGGCAGCACTCAAATACCTTTTCCCCCTGCCGAATATCGGGGCGCCCAATGCCATCGCCAACAATTACGCGGTCAACTTCCCGACGCCGATCTCCAGCAATCAGGCCGATCTCCGCCTGGATCAGATGATCAACTCCAAGCAGACGTTCTTCGTGCGCGGCACTTATAAGCTGAAGGACGTCACCAATCCACCCGTTTCAACGGGCACGGTGATGGCAGGAGGTTTGCAACAGCCGGAAATGGATTACGCCTTCACGGCGGCGCATAACTTCCTGATTTCGCCGACGCTGGTCAATGAGGTGCGAGCGGGCGTCACTGCCACGCGCGTGATTACCAGTAGCAGTGCTAACGCCTCTTTGCTCGCCTCCCAGATTGGCGTGGCGCTGCCCGATCCAGCCGTCGGCAACGCCACACCATTCTTTACGATTACCGGTTTTCAGCCAACCAACTCCACTGGATCCTCGGTCTCGAGATCGCAGACCAAGCAGTTGATCGACAATCTCACATATACGAAGGGAGCGCACACGTACAAAATTGGTGCCGATGTTCGCCATCTCGAGGCCTATTTCAGTAACGTGTTCTCCGCCGACCGCGAAGGCGAGTACACGTTCAACGGCTCCGTCTCCGGGATGAATCCCTACCAGGCTTTCATGCTCGGCATCCCCGATACGACCACGGTAGGTATCGTCGATGTGCCCGATTCCAACGGGAACGCCATCCATTACGGCGTGTTTGCGCAGGACGATTGGAAAGTTACTTCACACCTGACCATCAACTACGGCATCCGTTGGGAATACCATCCGCCCTTCCACGACTTTCTCAACAACATGGCCGTATTCCTGCCCAACAACTACGCGGTCATCAACGGCCAGACGGTTCACGGGGCAGTGGCGGTTTCCCCCGGCGCGGTCGTCGACCCCAGCTTCGCCGGCTCCATTGCGCCAAGCCCGATTCTCAGTCCGACTCAGGCGGGTTTGCCGAATACGTTGCACACTTCCGATCTGACCAGCTTCGCTCCTCGCATCGGCTTTGCATGGAGACCGTTCAAGGGCGACAAGACCGTGATTCGCGGCGGCTATGGAAAATTCATCGAAGCCATGCTCGGCACTCTGACCAGCGCCGGATGGGGCGTGCAATCCAGCTACGTTGGAACCTTTACCAATTCCATCGTCAATGGCGTGCCCACGCTCTCCATGGCGACCAGTCCGTTCCCCTCCAACCTCCAACAACCCGGAGTGCAGAACTTCGAGCTTTCGGGCGACGTGCACTATCACGATCCTTACGTCCAGCAGTGGAACTTTACCATCGAACAGGATCTGGGCTACAACAGCGGTCTGCGGGTTTCCTATGACGGCAACCACGGCTCGGGTCTGGGCTACACGCAAAACCTCAATCAGGTCGCACCGAATACGATTGGCTTCGCGAAAGCTTCCGCAGGCCAGCCTTACCCGTCATGGTCTTACATTGCGCAGGAAAGCACGGGAGCCCGCAGCAACTATGACGCGCTCACCGTTTCCGTTCACAAGCGGATGTCCAACGGACTCCAGTTCGCCTCCAGCTATTCGCTGGCGAAGAATCTCTCCAACGGCCAGGGCTACAATCCCACGGCGTTCCCGACGCAAGCCGGCGGAACCGTATCCGACATCTACAACATCAATCTGGATTACGGCAATGTCTCGTTTACCCACCGCGACCGTTTTCAAACGACGTTTCTCTACGACCTGCCTTTCGGCCGCAAGGGAATGTTCCTGAACAAGGCGAACAAGTTTCTCGATTCCGTCGTCGGCGGATGGGAACTCTCCGGCGTGATGCTCTTCCAGACGGGACCGTACATGACGGTCATCGCGCCCGGAGCCGATCCGGCGGGCAACAACTCGGATAATACTTCCGGAGCGGGCCGCGCGGACATCATTTCGGGGGTGCCTCTCTATCCCACAAACCAAGGCGTCGCCGATTGGATCAACCCTGCGGCGTTCGCCAAACCCGCCAACAATATCGGCCGCATCGGCGATTCGCCGGTCGGCTCCGTAGTTGGTCCCGGAACCCAAGCCGTATCGCTCTCCATTTTCAAATCCATTGCGATCCGGGAAGGCGTTCGCTTCCAGTTCGGCGCGTCGGCTTCGAACGCGTTCAACCATGCCAACTATGCGGTGCCCTCCAATTTGAAGATCGGAACAGCCGGATTCTCCAGTCTCACCAACGTGCAGACTACGGAAAATGGCGGTCCCCGCTCCATTCAGGCTACCGCCCGCCTGTCCTTTTAAAGCATTAGCCGAATCTTCAATCACCTGGGGGACGATGCAAATCGTCCCCCTTTTTGCGTATTCGCACATTCGGATGGAGGCGAAGCGGCGCGCCGTTGATTCGCGGGTGAGGAGCCCGGCGGCGATGGTTCAAGAGCGGCCCTGGTCGTCGAACTTCTTACGAACTTCACCAGTCTTCTGTCAAGCTCCTCGCCTAGAGACCTGCCGTCGTTCCTATACAAAATCAATTTCTTAACTGCGCGAAGGAGGGCCCGGATGGAAATCATCGGAAAGTACTTCGAGGAAAGTCGATACCTCTCCTCCAGTTTCGTGGACTTGGCTTCGACGGGGAGATTCAGCCGGCAGACCGCTCGGCCCTCCAGCCTGAAGGCTTGCAGGGCATCTTTGACAAGCTTCGTCTGAGCGGCGACGATGATGAGTCGGCGAAGCGGTAGTTCGCCCGGCCTTGATCCCATCTCAGGAAATCCATCCCCAAGAACGCGAAAGGCAGGGAGCTCGCGCTCCCCGCCCGGAAAACTCGCGTTGGTTGGTTTAGCTACCCTGATTGGCAGCAGCCGTCATGACCGAACCGATCTTCGAGAAGATCGTGCTGATCGACGTCGCAACGCCAGGCATAATTGCACCGGCGGCCACGGCCACGAAACCCGCCATCAAAGCATATTCGATGAGGTCCTGACCGCGTGTATCCTTCATCACCTTCAACTTCAGCAGAAA
>Ga0182030_10002868_pt1 | contig 36668 bp, 28 predicted proteins | sample 812S3MmetaG_FD_121299 | JGI IMG/M metagenome (GOLD analysis project Ga0182030, IMG submission 121299) | Permafrost microbial communities from Stordalen Mire, Sweden - 812S3M metaG (Illumina Assembly) | ecosystem: Environmental > Terrestrial > Soil > Wetlands > Permafrost | place: Sweden...
AGTTTGTGGACGTGATGGGTCTCGGTGATGCGTCCCTCATAGCCGTACTTGAGCGCCGCTGCGCCCTCGCGCACGGTGGCGAAGAAGAGATTGACGCCGATGGAAAAGTTGGAGGCCCAGATGAATCCGGTGTTGGCGCGCTCCACAAGGTTTCGCACGTGAGGCAGTTCGGCATACCAACCGGTGGTGCCGACGACCATGTTGGCTCCGGAGCGGATGGTCGCTTCGATGTTGGACATCACGGAGTCAGGGGTGGTGAAGTCGATGACGGCATCCACGCCCTTGAGCCGGGATCTGGTGAGCGCCTTGCCCTTCGGGTTCTCGTGAACTTCGATGATTTCAACGGTGTGGCCGCGCATGGTTGCGAGCTCGGCAACCAATGCTCCGGTTTTACCCGCTCCCAGCAGAACTATCTTCATGACTCTTTTCTCCGGCGGAATGGTGCGCGAACCGCGTGCTTGTACGTCAGTCAAAAACTTCCAGGTCCACTTCGGTGAAGAAAGCTTTGTGAAGACGGCGAATGGCTTCCGGTACATCGTCTTCACTGATGACGAAGGTGATGTTGATCTCAGATGCACCCTGGGAAATCATTCGCACGTTGATCTCTCCGAGGGCGGTGAAGACGCGGGCGGCGATCTGCGGCGTCTCTCGGATGTTTTCACCGACTAGGCAGACGATGGCGTTGCGTCCTGCATATTTTACGTCAGCAATTTTTTCCAGGTCTGCGGCGATGGCGGGAATGGCCTCATTGGAGTCTACGGTGAGCGAGACGCTGACCTCAGAGGTGGAGACGACGTCAATGGAGCAGTGGTGCTTATCGAAGACATCGAAGATCGCTTTGAGGAAGCCGTGCGCGCCCAGCATGCGGGCGGCGACTACCTCTACGATGGTGATGCGCTTTTTGGCGGCAATTGCCTTGAAGGTGGAGTTGGAACGCGGAGCGCGTCCGACGATGAGCGTTCCTTCGTTGGTGGGATTCAGCGAGTTGAGGACGAGGACGGGAATGTTTTTCCGCACGGCGGGAAGAACTGTGGCCGGGTGCAGAACCTTGGCTCCGAAGTAGGCAAGCTCAGCGGCCTCTTCGAAGCTGATGACGCGGATTCGGCGAGCGTCGGGACAGATGCGCGGGTCGGTGGTCATCATGCCATCGACGTCGGTCCAAATCTCAATGGCTTCCGCATCAAGGCCGGAGCCGATGAGGGCGGCGGAAAAATCAGAGCCGCCACGGCCAATGGTAGTTTGCACGCCATGTTCGGTTGCGCCAATGAATCCACCCATGACGGGGATCTGCGCGTCATCGAGCAGAGGGCGCACGAGGTTCTTGGCGCGATGCTCGATTTCATCGGCCTGGGGGATGGCGCGTCCGTGCTGGGCATCGGTGATCATGATCTTGCGGGCATCGACGAGGGCGGCGCGAAGACCTCGGGCGAGATAGGCCTGGGTGACCATCTTGCTGTTGAGACGCTCGCCATAGCTGACAACGTAATCCGAGCTGCGGGGCGAGAGTTCGCCAACGGCGACAATGCCCTTGAGCAACTCGTCGAGGGTATCGAACTCGGACTCGATCTCAGCGGCGAGTGCGGTGTACTGTTCGGCGCTGACAAGCTCTTTGGCCGTGCAGTGATGGCGATGACGCAAGCCGCGAGCGAGTTGGAGGGCGTGGTTGCGCTGACCTTCACCAGCGGCTTTGCCGGCGGCGAGCAGAGTATCGGTAACGCCGGACATGGCGGAGACGACAACGACGGGATGACGCTGCAAACGGCCTTTGACGATCTGCGCAGTGCGCTCAATGGCCGCGGCGTCCATCACCGAAGTGCCGCCAAACTTCATTACGATCATGAAACACCTTTAATCAGGTTACAAAGTTTCAAGGTTGCGCAGGTTGCAAGGTTAAGAGCAAAACCATCCCTGCGATCTGCGCGGCGCGGTTCATTTCTGCAAGCCGCTTCCCTCGTCACCGCTCAAGCCAACAGCGGGCTTGAATGGGGCACCCGTGCGTCATCCGTCATCTGTTATCTTGTTCCCCACATTCGCCAACGGAAGGCGGATGTGGGCCACCCGCGTGGATACGCCGATTAATCCAGATAGCCCTTGGACTTGAGCAGCTCTGCATTGAGCAGCGCGGCACCGGCTGCGCCTCGGATGGTGTTGTGCGAGAGCATGGTGAACTTCCAATCGAGCAGCGAGCAGGGGCGAAGACGTCCGCAGGAGACGGTCATGCCGTGGCCGCGCTCGATATCGAGACGGGGCTGGGGACGGTCGGGGCGCTCATCGTAAAAGATGGGCTCGGCGGGCGAAAAAGGAAGCTTGAGATCGGCGACCATGCCGCGATACTCGCGCCAGGCAGCGATAATTTTCTCAGGAGTGGCACGCTTCTTGAGCTTGATGGAGATGGATTCAGTGTGACCATCTTCAACGGCGACGCGGTTGCAATGCGCGCTGATGGCGAAGGCAGCGGGGACGACTTCACGGCCCTTGAGTTTGCCGAGAAGTTTGCCGGCTTCTTCCTGCATCTTCTCTTCTTCATTCTTGATGAACGGAACGACGTTGCCGAGAATGTCCATGGAGGCGACGCCGGGATAGCCTGCGCCGCTGACGGCCTGCATGGTGACGACGAAGACCGATTCGATGCCGAAGGCCTTCTGCAGCGGGGCGAGCGCGATGGCCAGTCCCATGACGGAGCAGTTAGAGTTGGTCACCATGAATCCGCCGGAGCTTCTCCGCCAGGATTGATGGTCGATCAGCTTGAGGTGGTCGGCATTGATTTCAGGAATGACGAGCGGCACCTGCGGATGCATGCGGAAGGCCGAGGAGTTGGAGATGACGGCGCATCCGGCTTCGGCGAAAGCGGGCTCCATCTCGCGCGCGATATCAGCGTCAAGGGCGGCGAAGATGACTTTGGGCGCGCCTGAGACGGGCTCAGCGGCTGAGAGTGTCATGCGTGCGACCCGTGCCGGAATCGGCGTCTTCATCTTCCACTTGGCGGCTTCCGCGTAGGTCTTTCCGAAGGAACGCTCGGAGGCTGCTACCCAGGCGACTTCAAACCAGGGGTGGCGCTCAAGCAGTTGAATGAATCGCTGGCCCACCATTCCGGTGGCCCCCAGGATTCCGACTGGGATCTTCGCGGTCTTCGACATCAGGGCAACTCTCTCTTTGTCCGGCAGGCCGGAGTGTCAGTGTTTCTATTTCTTATATCACTGTGAGCCGCTATCCGGGGTGTGAATCGCAGTGGGAGGAATGCCTTAGGAGTTGTAACGGGATTGATATCAGCGAGCAGCGTGGAAAGGCAGAGTGCGGGGGCAAGGCCAGTCAGCGAGCGCATTCCCTGCTGTGGTAAAATTTCAACAGTTCACAATCAGCCAGTTGCCTCGATGAATACGTGTAAACTCACACTATTCCCGGTCTGTATTCTTCTCCTGCTCACTATTGTGGCTGTGGGTATCCATGGCTATCACATAGGTGTGGAGGACCAAGACGTTTATCTTGCGGCCATCAACAAGAACTTAAATCCTACGCTTTACCCGGTGAATTCGGTATTTTTCACCGAACAGATGAAGTCATCCCTGTTTATCCGAGGCGTGTCTGAAAGCGTTCGGCTGAGTGGAGTGACGGTTCCGTGGGCGCTCTGGCTGTGGCAGGTTGGTGGGATTTTTCTCGTCCTGCTGGGAAGTTGGAGGATTGCGGTAGTCTGCTTTGAGAGTGCAGCGGCCCGGTGGGCGGGAGTGTTGATGGTGACGGTGCTGTTGACCATGCCCATCGCGGGAACAGCGCTTTTCCTGGTGGATTCTTACCTGCACCCGAGGACATTAGCGGCCGCCGCCATCTTGCTGGCGCTTGGCGCTTGCCTCCGAAAGAACTGGATCATGACCGCGATCTGGCTGTTTCTGGCTATGGTGATGCATCCGCTGATGGCACTTTTCGGCATTTCTCTCATCGTGTTTGTGGGAGTCGAACCATGGGAGAAATGGCGGATCGCAAATCCGTCAAGCGCGTTTCTATTACTCCCGCTCGGTCTTTTGCACCATCCCAACGGAGCATGGAGGGAAGCGACACTGAGCAGGCGCTACTACTTCCCGACGATGTGGACGTGGTATGAGTGGCTGGGAGTGATCGCCCCGGTATTGCTGGTGTGGTGGTTCTCCCGGATTGCGCGAAGGCATGGAATGGCGACGCTGGAGCTTTTGTCGACCCGGCTGCTGGCTTTTTCGGCATTTCAGTTTGTGGTTGGCATGCTGATGACTGTTCCGGCGGCGACGCAACAACTCTCTTCGCTGCAGCCGATGCGGTGGCTTCACATTTTCTACTTTCTATTCCTTTTGATGGCAGGCGGGCTCATCGGCCAGTTCCTTTTGCAGAAGAATACGATGCGCTGGCTGGTTCTGTTTGTGCCGATTGCAGGCATGATGTTTTTCGTGCAGCGTGATTCCTTCAAATACAGCGATCATATTGAGTGGCCGGGCCGGGTTCAAAAAAATCCGTGGGCACGGGCGTTTGCGTGGTCAAACCTGCATACGCCCAAGGATGCGGTGTTTGCCGGCGATCCGAACTACATGGGTATCCACACCGAGGATAGCTATGGGTTGCGAGGGTTGGCCGAGCGAAGTCTGCTTGCGGAAAACCAGAAAGATCCAGGTGCGGCGACGGTGTTTCCCGACCTGGCGTCAGAGTGGCGGGAGCAGGTTCACGCACAGTATGGAATCGAGACGTTCAACGCCAGTGCGTTCCACGAACTGAGAACCCGCTATAACGTGTCATGGGCGGTGCTGCCTACAACCGCAAGCGTACCGCTGGATTGTCCCTACCGTAATGAAGCTGCGCAAGTCTGCCAGGTGCAATGAACTAACGGGCGGCTTCCGTAGGCACATCAAAAACATACAGCGAATGATTCAGGATTGTTCTTACCGGATACTGCAGCAGCCAGCGATAGGCGTTGTGGTCTTTCAGTAGCTGTCCGGAAAGGTGGGTGGCGCTTACGACGACGAGCCCAGTGGGATGATCTTCTTCCTTCATGCGGGTGTACTGGATGCCGTAAAATGCCGGGTCGACCTCTCCGACATAGGCCAGGTGAATGGGTTGGTTGGGATGCTCATCCTGAAAGTGGCGCAGCGCTATGAATCCCTGTCCCCAGTCGGTGTTGCTGTCACTGAGCATCTGCCAGATGTTGGCAGGTTTGACGATGACGCTGAAATAAGAGAGATAATCCGGCGCATAGCGCGCGATGTCTGCCAACTGCGCAACGAGCACCGCGCCAAGCAATAACCTGGTCCATCGCAGATGGCGTATCTTCTCGGCAAAGGCTCCGGCGTAGAGCAGGAGAAAGGGATATAGCGGTAGAACATGGCGGACGCCAATGTTGACGGGAGCCTTAACCGCTAATAGAAAGTAGGCGGCGGGCACCAGACTGATCAGCAGCAGGTCACGACGGCCGGGAAGCTTGTACCGGAGCACCACATAAACACCCGCTACTCCGAGTGCGAGGATGAGTAGCGGCCATTTCAAAAGGATCGCGGCGGGGAAGTAAAGCTTGAGCCCGTTGGTCGCGTAATGGCCAAGGAGGAAACTCCGATGGCCGTTCATGTCCTCCTGTATCCTCCACCCCAGTCCGGTTAACCATTCACATGCGGGAATGAAGATGGTAATGGGAGTTTTAAGGGTCGGCATCTCATATTGCAGAAGCTTGGTGTAACCGGCAAAGTGAATGGTGACCATCTGATCAGCAAAGGTCACCTTGGAGACGTGGAAGAAAAATCCGGCCCAAACCACCATGCAAGCGATCAGGAATATGGAAGTTGCCCGCTTCCATTGCAATCCTGCGGGGTTCAGTTTGATTTCCCTTGGAGCGAGCGCCAGGACCAGCATCAGCAGCAGGGCAAGCAGTGGAGGGCTGTTGTACTTAGACAGCAAGAGCAAGCCGGATAAACATCCGAAGATTACTGCCTGAGTCCAGGAAGGGTTGCGCCAATAGCGCAGCCATTGCACCACGCAGGCGAAGATAAACAGACACCCGATGCCATCGGTATTTGCCAGGGAAAAGTTTGCGATCAGTTCGGGCGAAAGGACTGCCAGGGCCAGCACAAAGTTGGCTGCCGTTTCCGAGAAAAGATTACGCGCGGTTCCCCAAATCAAGAGTAACAGGGCCACTCCAAGGACCACTCCCACGGAGCGCGCGGGGTAGAGCCATTTCTCCGGTGCTGGGCTGACGAGGCGGACCTGCTTGTCGACGAGCTGGTAGCGCCAGTCCGTATTCAGGAGGGGCAAAGCAAAAAGCATACGCCCTAAGGGAGGATGACCGCTCCACTGCTGAAACTCTCCAAAGCGCCACGCCTCGAGTCCGGCGACAATGTGCTCAGGCTCGTCATTGGTGAAAGACTGCGTGCGAATGAACCACCCGCATTGCAGCACAAAAATGAGAATCAGCAACGGAACCAGAAGCCGGCTGCTGCGACTCACGGGAAACAAGCCAGCGGTCTTGCCGATTGCCGTCGTTGGTGGCGTCGGAAGCTTTGAGATCATTCCATCGGCTGTTTGAAGAGTGGGAATCAATGATTACGCCTTCGATGACGGCCCGGCAGCGTGCGCTACGTATATGGCAGTGCTTAGCAGCTCTGAAGCTGCTGACATGTAAATGTGATTTCGACTTATAAAATCATACCAGATCACTGGGACCGCCAGTGTGTGGCGAGTACCCGGCTACTTCTCTTGCCTGAGAATCTCGGTGTTGGTGCTGGGGATGGAGATGCGGAGCAGTTTGTGGTTGGCATCAAGCCAGAGGTGCCATTCGGGGCCTTCGGTCTGGATCACGAAATGCCGGAGGTGCTGAGGCCGTCCGTTTAGCGGGGTGTCGTCGTATCCCTTGAACTCGACGAAGACTTCGGCGGAGATCCGCTGGCGCGGAATGAGAATGGGAAAGCGATGCTTGACGAGGTCGCAGCCGTCGCCTCCGGTCCTGGCCACGCAGGACGAAGCTAGGTATCGCCAGAGAAGGACTTCGCGGGTGGAGAAGAAATAATCATCAAGAATGAAGGTTTCCGGGGTCAGAAAAAATGTCTGGTCGTGGATGGGTTTGCCGTCCGCGGCGGTGGCATGCATGACCAGCACCTGGTCAACGGGTTCGACGACGGCGGAGTTGTGCGTGGGAGCGAGCTGCTTCCACTCATAACGGGAGAGACTGCCATCGGGCAGCAGCGTGAGCTCGCTGGTCTGTTCCAGCCGCGAGGCGCCGGATTCGCCATGAAGCTGCGACGAGGTGATGTTGGAGTCTGGATATTGGCGGATGACAAAGATTTCGGTAGCTACGCGCTGGCCGTTCTGGAAGATTCCGAAGGAGCCTTCGTCGACCACGGTAACGGGCTTTGCGGCGGCGGGCTTGCTACCGGCAAAGGAAAAAGCAGTCAGCAGGAAAAGCGATGCGGCTATCGATGTCCGGCGAATCAATGTGTGGTGAATCATACGAGTTCCCCGCTAGAGTTTATCGCGAGCCGGGTCTCGGACGCCAAGCTCTTTAGCAAGCTGAACCATAGATGTCAGCAGCTCGGAGGGATCGCTCTCTGAACTCTGAAAGGTGTGATGAGCGAGCTGGTAGATGGGGCGGCGCTGCTCATAGAGCTCGCGGAGGCGCTTGGGATCGCGGGCGAGCGGGCGCTGTGTGGAGCTGTTTTCGATGCGGGTGCGGAGAAGCTCAAAAGGTGCGTCGATGAAGATGATGGTGGCTCCGTGGTTGGCGAGCAGTTCGCGGTTGGCGCGCTGGAGAAAAGCTCCGCCGCCGAGTGCGAGCACTGCGGGATTCGCCAAGGTGGGGAGAATCTGGTGAAGCTGATGATGCTCAATGGCACGGAAGCCGCTCTCTCCAACTTTGGAAAACAGCTCATGAATCTGGCCGTGGATGCGCGCGATCTCCTGATCGAGATCTACAAGCGGACACTCAAGCCGATTGGCGAGCAGGCGGCCGAGCGTGCTCTTGCCTGCTCCCATGAAACCGATGAGAACCAGGAGCGAGGCTGGAGATTCATTGGACATTGAAGGGGATTGTAGCAGCAGAGGGCTTGCATGCGAGGTCGATTGGAGCAATCCTGAAGCTGGGCGCAGGAAAGGCCGCGATCAGGTCGCGGCCTGAACACAGCGAAGCTATGCGGGCTAGGTGTTACGTGCCCGGACAGGCTTGACCAGACCTTCGCTCTTCAACTTCTCTTCGATCCCCTCCCAGACTTTGGGACTTGGCTCAAGCATGGGGATCAGTAATTTGGCCTGTTCGGCAATATAGCGGAGGTCGCTGACAAGGTCTCGGCAGACGGCGCACGTTCGCAGGTGAGCTTCCTGATGCTCGGTGCCACCCGTATCAATGATGAGTGGCAAATCGCGTTGAAACTCTGCACAGTTCATCTGAATATGTCTCCCGGCATTATGAGCGGCCGCAGCAATGCTTTCCTGTCCATTTTCCACAATAAGTTCGTGTCCGGTTTTCATCGTTTTGAAGCCGCCCTTTCAGCACGAGTGATTTTCAGAAGATCGCGTAGCTTCATGCGCGCCTTGTGGAGTTGCGACTTGCTATTGCCAATCGAGCAGCCCATCATCTCGGCTATTTCGTTGTGCTCATAACCTTCGATGTCATGCAGCACGAATATGATGCGATAGCCAGGAGGAAGACTTTCAATGGCGCGTTCCAAATTTACACGGTCGATCGATCCGGCCAGTACTTGATCTTGAGAGCCAAAGTCCTTCTTAGGACCATCCTCTTCGGCTGGCTCCAATGTTTCCTGAAGCGAAACCTCAGGCAGACCCTTTTTCCGAAGATGCATGAGCACAACATTGACGGCGAGGCGATGGAGCCAAGTGGAAAAGGCGGATTCTCCCCGGAAGGTCGCAATCTTGCGGTAGAGCTGGAGGAACGCCTCCTGGGTGAGATCTTCGGCCTCGGCGGTGTTGCCGGTCATGCGCAGACAAAGCGAATAAACCCGCCTTTTGTGCATTGTATAGAGGGCTTCAAAACATTGTCCGTCGCCGCTCTTGGCACGTTCGATCGCTTCGGATTCCGGCATTCCTGATGGCATCATTTTTCTGGGTGCAGCTACTACATATTTTTGTGGAAGAGTACCTGACCCGGAAACAAGCTGCGGGCCTGGAGCGCTTGGAGCTCGCAAGAATTGCACCTTCTGATCAGGTTCAACAGTCTTGCGACTCGCCAAATGGAAACTCCTTGTACCCGCGCGAGATTGCTAAGGTATGTAAAAAGTACGATGCGAGTCTCAGGCAACGAGTTGCTTGCTGTCGACACCTTTGAGCGTGAGAGACGTGGGCGGATCAAGCAAAGACGACTACCCAGCCTTGATCGTCTCCAAGCCGTGACCGTGTGGGCCAAGTTCGCGCTGGCGTAGCAGGAAAGCGAGCGCCGCGCCGATGATCCCCATCAAGGTCAGAATCTGGAGCATGGGCTGGTACCCGGTGGGGTGGGAGGCGCTGGCTCCGGCGACGTCGTTGGCCTTGCCAAGTCCCCAGTTCATCCCGGCCATGCCCATGTTCTGGATCATGGTCATGAGTCCGAGAGCGGTGCCGAGGGTTCGGCTGGGAACAATGTAGGCTACCGACGGCCAGATGATTGCCGGAACGAAAGTGAAGGCCATGCCAAGCATTGCCATGGGAACGTAAAGCGAGACGTGAGTGTAACCCATCATGAGGAAGACGGGAATTAGTATCAGCACGCCAATGCACATGATGGTGGCGCGACGGCCCATCTTGTCAGAAAAGAGGCCGACGATGGGCGTTCCAAACATGGTGAAAGCCGTCAGCACGCTGAGGAGGAATCCGCCGAGCTCGCGGGTGGTGCCGTGTGCGTCCATGAAGTACTTCACCGCGAAGGTCTCAAAGGGGAAGATGGCCGAATAGAAAATGACGCAGAGACCCACCAGGTACCAGTAGGAAAGTCCGAAGTTCTTGACATCCTGAAGGACGACTTTGTCGGCTTCGCCTGCCTTGCCAAGAGCGTAACGCTGCTCGGCGCGGGCTTCCATGATCCAGTAGGCAATAGGGCCGATCACACAGAGCGACACGAAGCCGACGCCGATCAGCCAGGGACCTTGCCATGAGTTGTAAGCAGAGTGCGCCCAGGTCGGGGAGTTCTGTGCCAGCCAACTGCCGAAGCGGGCGAGCATGAGATTAAGGCCGAGAGCGAAGCTGAGTTCCCTACCCTTGAACCACTTCGCGACGGCGGCGGTAATGGCGACGATGAGCGATTCAGCGCCCATGCCAAAGACGAAGCGTCCGGCGGCCATGACTTCAAAGAGCGGACTGAAGGCGGTGAGCATGGAGCCGAGCAGGCAGATGCAGCCGAAGATCAGCAGAGCGCGGCGCACTCCGAGACGGTCGATGAGAATTCCGCCGATAAGAACAGTGGCGATGGGGGCGATGGAATAGAAGGAGTTGAGCAGACCGATGTTCTGATCGGTGAAGTGAAGCTGCTTCTGGAGGACGTCGGCGAGAGGCTCCAGCGCGTCGTAAAAATAATAGTTGCCGAACATGGTGATGCTGAGCCAGAGAAGGACGAGCCAGCGGTAGAGCTTACCAGGCTCGGAAGCGGTGACGGACTGGGGCATTGAGGGAACCTTTCTGGCGTGCAAGTTCGGGCAATGCTGAATTTAACAGGAAGAAGAGTAAGGTGCCAGCGGGTAAGCGTGATCCGTCACGCGAGCGGGCGAGCGGTGCGCTATTTCGTGGGCTGGGACATGGCGTTGGGTGTTGCTCGGGAAATGGCTGCCGCCTGCTTCTGGGCGCGGAGCTTGCGGGCATATTCGCCGAGGCTGATGGAGGTGTCTTCCATGCTGCCGGGAGTGGCCTGGTCCACCGGCGAGGTGATGAAGTCGAAGTGCCGGGTGGCAAGCAGCTCCGTGCTGGCGGGTGGGGCGTTACTGACCGGCGGCTCCGGCGATGTGGCGAAATGCTCCCCGCTTGCCACTTCAACCACCGGAGGCACGGTAATCACGGAGGGCTGGGTGGTGGAGCCAAGTTGGATCTCAGGGGTATAGATGGTCGGATAGGGAACGACGTAGGGTACGGCGGGAGTGGTTTGCGCGCTGAGAGCCGAAGCGACGAGGAATGCGGCGATAAGCAGGCGCGTCATGGGTACTTGGAGTTCGGGGAGTATGCCGGAGATGTCTGCGTGCGGAGAGTTGCGGAGGGAAGCCGATGGGAGGTATCGAACTTCGTGAATGATTTGAGGTATTTTCAGGGCGAAGCTTTATGATATGTGTCGGGTTCATAGAAGCAGGATCTTATACAACAGTTCCGGTGACTTGAGTGAAAGTTTGGGCAACCGGCTTGACGGGTGCGCTAAAGTGGGCGCGATGGGCGATGCTGCTGGCGGGAGCTCTGTGCCCGTTGGTGGCAGTGGCACAGGCTGTCCCCGGAAATAGCGTGGGACAGGGCCAGGCGCTCCTACCCGCTGCCACCCATCTTCCAGAAGACCAGATACCTGAGCGCGCGCTGCCCGGTGCGCAGGCGTGGGCCGCAGAAGGTCGCACGGTAGAGCAGGTCCGAGTGCTGGCCGCAGGCAGCGAGGCGGTGCAGACGGAGCTGCTGCGAAAGATTCCACTGAAAATTGGAGCTACGCTGGAGCGCCGCAATGTGCGCGAAAGTCTGCGCGTGCTGTTTGAGACTGGGCGCTTCGTCGAGGTGGAAGCCGATGCCACGGTGCTTGCCTCCGGCGGCGTGGCCGTGGAGTTTCGTTCCAGTCCGAACTACTTCAACGGCAACATTACGGCTTCGGGACTTCCAAAAGGCGGCCCAAGCGGCGTTCAGGTGGTGAACACTGGAAGGCTGGAGCTGGGCATGCTGTTCACCGAAGCGATGCTGAAGGATTCGGAGAGCCGCATCCTGCGCCTGATGCAGGACAACGGCTACTGGAGGACGGAAGTTGACGCCAAGCTAAACCGTCACCAGGACACGCAACAGGTGGACGTGGAATTCCAGGTAAAGCCCGGCGAGGTGGCGCGCGTCGGGAAGTTGACGGTGCAGGGTGATCCGACCCTCTCTGCGGATGACGCCTTAGCGATCTGCCGGATGCAGCCGGGAAAAAGAGTGCGCGGCGACCTGCTGCAAAAGGCCGTAGCAAGGTTGCGCAAGAGATTCATAAAGCAAAAGAGGCTGCGCGCACAGCTGACAGTAGGGGTTCCGGTCTTTCATGCCGAGAGCAACACCGTGGATTACACCTTCGAGGTGGAGCGCGGCCCAGTTGTGGACATTCAGGCCGAGGGCGTGTCACTGAGCCGCGGGAAGCTGAAGCATCTGATTCCGGTTTATGAAGAACACGCGGTCGATGAGGATCTATTGAATGAAGGTAGACGAAACCTGCGCGATTATCTGCAAGGGCAGGGATACTTTGACGCCGCGGTGCAGGTGCGCCAGGAAGAAGATGCCAAACTCGACCAGCAACACATTGTGTACGTGGTTCAGCGCGGCCAACAGCACAAACTGCGGGCAATTGAATTTGCAGGCAACAAACGCTTTAATACCGCAACCCTGCGCGAGCGCATGGGAACTCAGATTTCCGTCATGCTGCTGCCGCACGGCCATTACAGCCAGGCGATCCTGGCGAACGACCTGCAGGCAATCAAGAATCTATACCTGGCAAACGGATACCAGTCCGTGCAGGTGACCAGCGAGGTGGTGGACGACTACGCGGGCGAACGCGGCGATATGAAGATCGTGGTGAAAGTGGACGAAGGCTCGCTGGTGCGCGTTGGTTCACTGGAGATCAAGGGAGCCAAGGCGGTGAGCGTCTCCGAGATCCGCGGCATGATCAACACCGCGGCAGGGCAGCCGTTCTCCGAGGCGACCATTGCCGATGATCGCGAAGTGGTGCTGAACTACTACTTCAACCACGGCTTTCCTGCGGTGCAACTGGAGACATCGGCAAAGTACGCGGACGCGGCACACATCCTGATGGACGTTGTGTATGAGGTACGCGAGGGGGCGCAGGAATTTGTAAGCCGCGTGCTGGTGAGCGGAGTGGAGTACACCAAACCTCATATTGTGGACCGGGCCGTGGTGATCCACAAAGACATGTCTCTGAGCCAGGACAAAATGCTGCAGACGCAACGCAACCTTTATGATCTGGGAATTTTCAACGAGGTGCAGACCGCGATTCAGAATCCGGAGGGCGACGAGCAGCAGAAAGACGTGCTCTTCCAGATCACGGAAGCCAAGCGCTGGACAGTGGACTACGGTTTCGGGTTGGAAGCAGGAACCGGATTGAGCACCTCGCAGTCCGGTTCTCCGCAGGGTCAGACCGGAGTGAGCCCTCGGGTGACGCTGGATGTAACGAGAATCAACTTCCGCGGACGCGACCAGTCCCTGATCTTTAAGTCGCACTTCGGCAACCTGGAGAAGCGGGCTTCGTTGAGCTTTGATCAGCCGCGCTGGTTTGATCTGACGTCCTGGCGTATGACCCTGACCGCACTCTATGACAATACGGTTGACGTGAACACATTCAGCAGCAATCGGCTGGAAGGCTCGGTGGCGATAACCCAGCGCGCCACCAAGGCAACCCAGTTGCTCTACCGCTTCGCTTACCGCCGCATTCAGGTTGATCCGAACAGCTTTCCCGCAGGCTTCAGTCCTGACCTCATTCCGATCTATTCGAAGCCGGTGAGGGTTGGCATGCCCAGCATTACCTATCTGCGCGACACGCGCGATGACCCGGTGAACTCGACGAAAGGCACATACAACACCCTTGACATTGGAGCCGCATCGGGCTACTTCGGATCGCAGGCTGACTTCGGAAGAATCCTGGCGCAGAATGCGACCTACTACAAATTTCACCGAGGCTGGGTGTTTGCGCGATCAACGCGCCTCGGCGTCGAAATTCCGTACGGCACGCTGGGCTACGTGCCGCTGCCGGAGCATTTCTTCGTGGGCGGCTCCAACTCTCATCGTGGATTTGCCATCAACCAGGCGGGACCGCGCGATCCTGACTCGGGATATCCCCTGGGCGGCGACGCTCTGTTTGTCAATAACCTTGAGTTGAGACTGCCTCCGACGCCACTGCCATTTCTGGAAGACAGCTTGAGTTTCGTCATCTTTCATGACATTGGAAACGCGTTTGGCACGGCCAACGAGATGTGGAAGAATTTGCTGCGCTTCAACCAGCGCGAGCAGAACTGCCGGAATCTGAGCACGCTGAGCACGGTTCCGGCTTGCGACTTCAGCTATATGTCACAGGCGGTGGGAACTGGCGTGCGCTATCACACGCCGATTGGTCCAGTGCGAGTCGATTTTGGCTATAACCTGAATCCGCCGGTCTTTCCCGTGAAAGATCCATGCGCCGGGTTGACCGATTGCACAGCGATTCCGCACGTGGAGGAAGTGAAGCACTTCAACTTTTTCTTCAGCATCGGGCAGACATTCTGATGAAGAACGCTAAACATTTCGCGTGGTGGCCGCTGCTGGTGTTGGCGCTGCTGGTGGCAACCTTGCACGCCGAGGTAGTGGACCGAATGATCGCGGTGGTGAATAAACATCTGATTACATGGAGCGATCTTGATGAGCAGATGCGCTTTGAAGCCCTGGAGAATGGCCGCGCACTGAAGGATCTGGGCGAGGCGGAGCGTCGTGCGGCCTTTGAGCACCTGGTTCAAGACAGGATTTTGCGCGAGCAGATGCAAGGAACACTACCTGCGAACTCCGGCGAGGTCAACGCCCGTCTCGACGATGTGCGCGCAGGCTGGCAGGCAGAGAAGGACGATGCGAAATGGGCCGCCACGCTGACACGTTACGGACTGTCAGCGGCAGGGTTGCGCGCGTCGGTGACGAGCCAGATTGAAATCTTGAAGTTCATGGATTTCCGGGTGCGTCCGATGATCAGAGTGACCCGGCAAGAGGTGGACGACTACTACAGTCTGACGCTAGTGCCGCAGGTGGTGGCGAAAGGGCAAACACCGGAGTCCTTGGAGGCGGTGACTCCGAAGATTCGCGAGCTGCTGACGGAGCAGAAGATGAACCAGGAGATGGAAAAGTGGCTGGCAACACTGCGGTCGCAGGCCAGCGTGCAAGTGTCGTGGGACGGTGTGCGATAGCACGATTGATAAAACGTGAATCATGAGCGAAGAGCCAGAGCAGGGACAATTCAAAAAGACCGAAGCCGAGCCGGAGCCGGTGACGACGGCACGGCCGAAGCGGCGCGTTCGGATTCTGTTGTGCCTGGTCGCGGCGCTGCTGTTGGTGGCAGTGCTGGCGGCGTTGGGTGTTGCCCATTACTCGCAAAGCGCGGAGTTCCATGAGTGCGCGCGGCAGTTCATCATTGCGCAGATTGAACAGGCCACCGGCGGGCAGGTGGAATTACAGGGCGTGCAGTGGACGCTTGAGCGTCTGCAGTTTGAGTTGGACGGCCTGACCATTCACGGCAGGGAAGCGGCGAGCGAGCCTCCCTTGCTGCGCGCGGAGCAGGTGAGGGCGCGGGTGAAGTGGGCTCCATTGCTCGAGCATCGCATCTCGCTGCACGAGTTAAGCGTGCTGCATCCGCTGGCGCACGTGGACGTGTACAGGGATGGCTCCACGAATCTTCCGGAGCCGAAGGTTCGGAAAGGAACGCCTGCGGATCAGGTTGAGCAATTGCTGCGCCTGGCGATGGATCACGCAGAGCTGATTGACGGCCAGCTGCTGTGGAACGAGCAGAGGATCAAGTTGGATGGCGCAGCCGAGCAGGTATCCGTGGCGCTGCGTTACAACTCCGCGGGTCACCACTACACCGGCGAGGCGAAGGTGGGCGCAGTACACATTGTGCTGCCGCAAGTGGAGCCGTTGACGCTGGGCATGGAGGCGGAATTCCGTGTGTACCGAGACAGGTTGGAAGTGCCGCGACTACGTGTGAACGAGGGACACTCCTGGGTTGAAGCCAGCGGTGCAGTCAGCGGATTGAACACTCCGGTGGCGCAGTTTGCCTATCGCGCCGGGGGCGACCTGGAGGAACTGGGACGACTGCTTCGCCTTCGCGGACTGCGCGGGGGTGCCGTGCAATCAAGCGGCGAAGGAACCTATCGCTGGGACCGCGGCGAGTATGCGCTGGTGGGCAAAGCCCAGGCGGCGGGCGTGAATTGGACGGACCACGTGATTCAGCTCGAGCACGTGAACGGCGGTATTGCGTACTCGCTCGATCGCGAGCAGTTCAACGTCTCATCCATCTTTGCCACGGCGCTGGGCGGGACGGTGCATGGAAAGCTGGATGCGAGCACGGGCAAAGACCCCGTGGGACGCATTGCGCTGGAAGTTACCGGCGTGGAAGTGGGACAGGCTCTGCGTGCATTTTCGACACGCGACATGCCGCTGGACCTACTGCATCTCTCTGGCGCCGCCACGGGCACGCTGGACGTGCGATGGCGCGGAAGCCTGTTGAACGCGAAGATGGATGGAGACTTAAGGGTGCGTCCCGTGGCGCGCGCGGGCGATCTGCCGGTTACGGCCGTTGTAAAGGCCACGATGGACTTCAAGGCTGAGGCCGGCGAGTTGCATGCAGTAGAGGCGAGCACGCCGGCGTCGCGCTTTTCTGTGCGTGGCCGATTGTCTGCCGACTCCGACTTGAAGATGGACGTGACGACCGCAAACTTCTCAGAGCTGGCACCTACCGTTACCTCGTGGCGCGGCAGCCGTGAGCGCGCGTTGCCCATCGAATTCGGCGGGAGCGCACACTTTCTGGGCACCGTGCAGGGAAGGCTGAGCGTGCCGTCGATTGCGGGGCGCCTCGAGCTGCACGATTTCACCACCCTCCTGCGGATGCATGAACCGCAGACCGGCGGCGCTGCCACGATGGAACGCGTGGTGCGAACCCGCTGGGATCTGCTGGAGGGCGACGTTGAATACTCGGCGACGCGCGAGAGCCTGCACAACGGAATACTGCGGCGCGGCGGCGCGCAGATTGCCGCAGACGTGAGCGTTCCTCTGGTGAAGGGCAGTTATGACGAAACCCAGCCCTTTTCGGCTCACGTAAAGGTGGCGAACGCAGATGCCGTTGAATTGCAGGCCTTGGTGGGCGCTGGTTATCCAGTGACCGGAGTGGTGAGCGTTGACGTGAAGGTGGGGGGCACGAAGAATGCCCTGATCGGCAGCGGCCACGTTGTGATAGAAGACGGTTCGGCCTGGCGGCAGGCGGTGAAGATGGCGACCGCCGATGTGAACTTTACTGAGAACCAGGCGCAGTTGCGTAACATCGTGGTAAAGAGCGACCTGATGCGGTTGAGCGGCGATGCGCGTATCAACGTGGAGTCCAGAGAGTTTGGCTTCGACCTGAAGGGCACCGAGGGGAAGATCGAAAATCTGCACGCGGTGCGTGAAGGAAACATTCGCCTTACCGGGCAGGCTTCGTTTGAAGCGAGCGGCACGGGGACTCCGGGAGCTCCGATCATCAATGGACGCTTGCACCTGCATAGTCTCGCGGTAAACCGGCAGATGATTGGAGACTTGAGTGTGGACGCGGTCACTCACGGTTCGGAGATGGCGCTGACCGCGCGTTCGAACCTCAAGGCTGGAGAGGTAAGGCTCGACGGGCAGATATACCTTCGCAACCAGATGCCGATGCACATCTCGGGAGACGTGGCGAGCGCCAATATCAATCCGCTGCTGGAGGCGTACTTGCCGCCGCATTACGGCGCGGCCTCCGAACTGAAGATGCATATCGACGCTTCAGGCGATGCGCGCAATCCAAGAGGCCTTACTGCCGAGGCAGTAGTGGAACGTTGGGCCACTAACTACGGCGGTATTGCGGTCGCCAATGATGGACCGATCCGCCTGAAGGTGGCCAACCGGGTGTTGAGCATCGAACAGTTTCGCATCGCGGGCGAGCAGGGTACGCGCTTCTTGCAGGTGCGAGGCGCAGTGCAACTGGGTGGAAAACGTGAAATCGATTTGCGCGCCGACGGCAGCATGAACCTGAAATTGCTAGAGACCGCCGATTCCAATCTAATGGCCAGCGGCGTCGCGAATTTCAATGTGCGGGTGAACGGAACGCTGATGCGGCCTTCGATGCGCGGAAGGTTGAACGTGCAGAACGGAGCCATCGCGTACATTGATTTTCCGAACGGACTGAGCGACATCACCGGCACGATGATCTTCAACGAAGACCGCTTGCAGGTGCAGGAGTTGACGGCACGCACGGGAGGCGGGTTGTTGCATTGCGGCGGCTTCATTACATTCACGCCCGCGCAGGGCCTGGGCTTCAACTTCTCGGCCAGCGGACATGACATTCGTCTGCGCTATCCCGAGGGCTTGAGTTCCACGGCCGATGCATCGATGTCGCTGACCGGATCGCTGAAGAACGCGGTGCTTGCGGGCAATGTAACCCTGACGCGGCTGGGGCTGAATCCCCAGTTCGACTTTGCAACCTATCTTGCGAAGGGACTGCGCGGCGCTCCGGCGCAGAAGATCGATTCGCCGCTGAACGACGTGCATCTGGATGTGCACGTGACCTCGACGCCGGAGCTGCAGGTGCAGACTTCTCTGGCGCGACTGAGCGGAAATGTAGATTTGCGCATGCGAGGGACGGCATCGCGTCCAGTGGTGCTCGGCCGGGTCAACCTGCTGGAAGGCATGATCTACTTCAATGGAACGAAGTACAGGCTGGAGCGGGGCGATGTGACTCTTACGAATCCCGTGAGAATTGAGCCAACGCTTGACGTGGAACTATCGGCGCGGGTGCGGGACTATGACATCACGCTGGGTTTCCACGGCCCACTCAACAAGCTCACGCCATCATACCGCTCTGATCCGCCGCTCTCCAGCAGCGACATCATCTCACTGCTTGCACTGGGGCGCACGGCTGAGGAGTCTGCGAATCCGGCGATGATGGGCACCTCGCAATACCAGCCCTCGGTCTCAGAGAGCGCCTCCTCAGCATTGATCGGTCAGGCGCTGAACGCCACGGTCAGTAGCCGCGTGCAGAAGTTATTCGGCGTGAGCCGCCTGAAGATTGATCCCAACGTGGGCGGTGCGTTAAACGCCGGACTGGCGCGGGTCACCGTGGAGCAGCAGGTCTCCAACAAACTGACACTCACCTACATCACCAACCTGAACCAGTCAGCACAACAGATCATCCAGTTCGAATACAACGTAAACAAAGACGTCTCGATTGTGGGCATACGTGACCAGACGGGCGTTTTATCGTTTGACGTGCTCTTCCGCAAGCGCAAACGTTAGCAGCTTGCGATTTCGTCCGGAGCTCGACCGAAGAGGCCTTGACAGAAAAGATGACCAGTAGTCAAATCTGACCCATGGTCATGTCTGCCAAGCGCGCTCCGGGGACTACTTCGTCTGAGACAGGGCGCAGGCAGCGGCGGCGCGAGGAGACGAGCGAGAAAATCTTCATGGCTGCAATGGAACTGTTCTCCTGCAAAGGCTTTGACCAGACCACAGTGGAAGAGATTACCCGGGCAGCCGACGTCGGCAAGGGAACGTTTTTCAATTATTTCCCCACCAAGGAACACGTTCTCGGATACCTGATTGGCAAGCAAAAAGGAGCGGTGCTACACCACCGTTTGCTGGCACAAGACGGGACGGTGGCCAGCGAGGTAGTTCTCGTCTCCCTCGGACGCAGTTTGTTGAAGTTTCCCGGTAAAAGTCCGCAGATGGCACGCAGTCTTGCGTCGGCATTCCTCGGAAACTCTGAAGCTCGCGACAATATTGTGGGCGAGATGTCAGTGGGCCGTAAGTGGATCGCCGAGATCATCCGCCTTGGGCAGGAGCGCGGAGAACTGAACGATCATCTTCCGCCTGCGACGCTGGCACGCGTCTTTCAACATGCGATCTTCGGAAGCCTGATGATGTGGGCACTCGATCCCTCATCGTCACTCGAAAAGCAGTTCAGTAATACAATGCAGACGTTCCTGCACGGCCTTAACGCGTCAGGGATGGTCGCGCGTTCAACGAGTCCTAGTCTCTCGGCAAAGACCACGAAGTGCGCAAGGGAGGCGAGATGATGGTTCGCCTGAAGAGTTTGTTGTACGTGCCGCTACTCTTCGTAATCGTGACTTCCGCTGCCGCGCAGAGCGCTTCCTACCGGCTCACGCTTAGCGACGCCATTCAACGTGGATTGCGGGCGAATCTCGGCGTGCTTGTGGCTGAAACGCGCGCGCAGGAAGCTATGGCCGTCAGCGAACAGCGGCAATCGCTGTTGCTGCCGCGAGCGCATATTGAAACTCCGGTCGTGGTGCAGAGCATTGATCTGGCTGCGATGGGGATCAGCATCCCCGGCCTGCCGCTGCCACAAGTTGTTGGACCGTTCAGCACCTATGGCGCACGTGCCTTCGCCGACCAGGACATTGTGAACTTGCAATCGCTGCACACGCTGCGTTCGGCAAGGGAATCGTTATCGGCGGCGAAGTCTGATTATCAGGATGCGCGCGATCTGGTGATTCGCAATGTTGCCGCACTCTATCTTTCATCGCAGGCACAGTTCGCAGAGGTGGTGGCCGCCGCGTCGCGCGTGGAAACCGCTGAAGCTCTCAGCAAGCTAGCCACGGATCAGCGTGATACGGGCGTGGCCACGGGCATCGATGTGCTGCGGGCGCAAGTGCAGTTGGCGAATGAGCGGCAGTCGCTGGTGCAGGCACGCAACCGCGCCAAGGGTTCATTGCTGGTGCTGGCTCGCAACATCGGAATGTCTCCGGGAACGCAGATCGAACTCGCGGACCCGCTCGAGTTTCGCTCCGCAGAGCCGGTCAACGTGGAAGCGGTTTTGCCGCACGCGCTTGCCTCGCGTCCGGACTATCAGTCCCTGGTGCGACAGAGCGCCGCGTTGAACCAGCAGCTACAAGCCTCACGGGCGCGCTATCTTCCTAAACTCACGGCTTCAGGAAACTATGGCGGCATCGGCCGCACAGTCGATTCCATGCGCGCCACCGGACTCGCGCAATTATCGCTCTCGGTTACCATCTTTGACCGCGACCGCAACGGTGAGGCCGCAGAACTCCAGGCGCAACTCCGCCGGGTGGAGCGGCAGATGAATGACGCGAGACTCGGAGTTGAGCAGGAGTTGCGGCAGGCGCTGCTTGATCTTGATTCCGCCGCGGAAGAGGTGAGCGTGGCCGGCGCGGGACTGGACCTTGCGCAGAAGGAAGTGGAGTTGGCGCAGTTGCGCTTCAGCCAGGGAGTTACCAACAACGTTGAGGTCATCAGCGCGCAGGACGCGCTGTCACGTGCGCAGCAGAATCAGATTGTGGCGCTCACGCATCACGTCGACGCTCGCATCTCAATGGCACGGGCGCTGGGCAACACGGAGGCGTCTTATGAAGAAAGTCTTGGAAGCCGCTGAGCGGCCGCAGGCAAAAGGAGCAGGGCTATGAAGCGAATCGTCATCCTCATTCTACTGGTGGCGGCCGTTGGCGCAGGGTACTTGTACTATCGCCACACACGCATGGCTGCGGCACCGGCAAGCACGCTTCTGCTCTCAGGTAATGTTGAGGCACACGAGAGCGTTGTCGCCTTCCGCACCCAGGGCAGGATCATCGCGCTGCCGGTGGAAGAGGGCAGCGCGGTAAAAGCCGGAGAGTTGCTGGCCCGCCTCGATGATGAGGATTCCCAGCAGCAGGTGCGCGTTGACGAGGCGACCCTGCGAACCCGTGGCAAGGAACTTGACCTTGCGGAGGCGGGCAACCGAACGCAAGACATTCGCGCAGCGGAACAGACTGTGGCCGACGCGAAAGCCGACCTCGAACTCAAGCGCGCCGACCTTGAACGATACACGGCGCTCTACAAACGCGATGCCGTTTCAGCGCAGACTCGCGACCAGGCCGATACGGCTTTCAAGCGCGCGCTGGCGGTCTATGAGCGGTCACAGCAGAATCTTTCTGAGACTCGTGAAGGCACGCGCAAGGAACAGATTGCCGTAAGCCGCGCTACGCAGCGTACGGCCAGACAGAATCTTGAGCTTTCAAAGGTGCGACGCGACTACACGGTGCTCGCCTCTCCGGTGACGGGCGTGGTTACGGTTCGGCAGGCTGAGTTGGGCGAGTACGTTGTCGCCGGAACTCCGGTGGTGACCGTTGCCGATGTTGACCATCTCTGGGTGCGCGCCTACGTCAATGAGACTGACCTGGGCCGCGTGCGCTGGGCGCAGCAGGTCGCAGTGCGCACGGATACCTATCCGGGCAAGTCTTACAAAGGGACAGTTTCGTTCATCTCTCCGGAGGCGGAGTTCACGCCGAAAACCGTGCAGACGAACAAAGAGCGCGTTGCGCTTGTCTATCGGATCAAGGTGGACCTTGAAAATCCGAACCATGAACTGAAGCCGGGAATGCCTGCCGACATCACCGTTGAGCAGGGAAAGTAGCGGGGCTATGTCTGTGTCTGCGGCTATCGCCGTTCGCGATATCGAGCGCAGCTTTCCGGGCGTGAAGGCAGTGGACCGCCTGAGCTTCGACGTGAACTATGGCGAAATCTTTGGGCTCGTGGGACCGGACGGTGCGGGCAAGACGACCATCATGCGCATTCTTTCCGGAGTTCTGCTGCCGGACTCGGGCACGGTCGAGGTGGCCGGCTTCGACGTGGTTCGCGACCCGGAGCGGGTGAAGCAAGAGATCAGCTACATGTCCCAGCGCTTCGGACTTTACGAGGATCTGACGGTCGAAGAAAACATTCGCTTTTATGCCGAGGTGTTCGGCGTAAAGCGAGCCGTCTATCGCGAGCGCAGCGAACGACTCCTGCAGGCCGCGGATATGCAGCAGTTCCGCCAACGCCTTGCAGGTAAACTCTCCGGCGGCATGAAGCAAAAGCTGGGGCTGATCTGCGCGCTGATTCACACGCCGCGAGTTCTGCTGCTGGACGAACCGACGAATGGCGTGGATCCGGTATCGCGCCGCGACTTCTGGAAGATCTTGTACTCTCTGCTTGGCGAAGGCGTTGCAATCCTGACTTCAACCGCGTATCTGGATGAGGCCGAGCGCTGCCATCGCGTGGGCCTGGTGCATGAGGGCCATCTCCTGTTCTGCGACCAGCCGAGTGCATTGAAGGAAAAGCTGCACAACAAGGTAATCGCAATCGCTACCACAGACCCGCGTGGTGCGCGCACGGCGATTGCCAAAGTTGCAGGCGTGAAAAGCGTGGTACTTGTTGGCGACGGAGTCCACCTTCTTGTGGACGACGCCGCACGCGTCATGCCGGCCCTTCGACAGCGCATGGACGATGCGAAGATTGGCTACACGTCCGTGGAGGCCGTGATCGCGTCACTGGAGGACGTGTTTGTCAACGCGGTTGAGGGCGATACCGAGGTGGCGCATGGCTGAGGAATATTCGGTGGTGGTGCAAGACCTTGTGAAGCGCTTTGGTGATTTCTGCGCGGTTGACCACATCAGCTTTCAGGCGCGCGCAGGAGAAATCTTTGGTTTCCTCGGTCCCAATGGCGCGGGAAAGTCAACCACCATTCGCATGCTGTGCGGACTGCTCCATCCGACCTCCGGAGTTGCAAGCGTGGCCGGGATCGATGTTGCGAAGCAGCCGGAGCGGGTGCGGCAGAACATTGGATATATGTCGCAGCGGTTCTCGCTTTACAACGACCTCACCGTGGAAGAAAACATTCGTTTCTTCGGTGGCATGTACCAGGTTCCTGATTCGCAGATTGGCGAGCGTTTGCGCTGGGCCGTGCGCATGGCCGGACTCGAAGGGCGCGAGCACACTTTGACGTCAACCCTCGCCGTGGGATGGAAGCAAAGGCTAGCGCTTGGATGCGCGGTGCTGCACAAGCCCGCGGTTCTCTTTCTCGACGAGCCGACCTCTGGAGTCGATCCGATTTCGCGCCGCCAGTTCTGGGACCTGATTCATGAGATGGCGGCAACGGGAGTCACGGTTTTTGTCACCACGCACTACATGGATGAAGCCGAGTATTGCAATCGGCTGGTTCTGATTTATCGCGGCAGAATCGTGGCGTCGGGCTCTCCCGCGGAGTTGAAGCGCACGGCGATGAAAGGCGAGTTGTTGCTCATCGATTGCGCGCCGCTCGGTGCAGCACTGGAAATCCTGGAGAAAAGCCCGGCGGCCACGGACGTTGCGGTCTTCGGCAACGCCTTGCACGTGGTTGTGCCAAATGCGGCAGAGGCCATTCCGCGATTGCGCACAGAGCTCGAAGAGCGGTCGATTACGGTCACTCGCCTGCAGAAGATTCCGGCATCGCTGGAGGATGTGTTCGTATCATTGACCGCTCATGAGCCCGCACCGGCGGTGGCCTCATGAAGTTCAATCGCATTCGCGCGATCGCCTGGAAAGAAACGCTCCAGATACGTCGCGACCTGCGCAGCATTCTGATCGTCGTGGCAATGCCGGTGATCCTCATGCTTGCGTTCGGCTATGGCGTCAGCTTCGATATTAAGCATCTGCCGGTGTATGTGTTGGATCGCGAAAACAGCCAGCAGAGCCGCGATCTCGTGCAGCGCTTCAGTTCCTCAGAATACTTCCGCGTCACCAAAGCGGTGGACAACTATCGCGATTTGGTGCGTGGTGTCGATTCCGGAGACTGTCAGCTCGGCATCGTGATCCCGGCGCAATTCTCGCAGAAGCTGAGTGAAGGCGGCCCGGCCTCTGTCCAGGCGATTGTCGATGGTACGGACGGCAACAGCGCCAACATCGGCATGAATTACGCGGATGCGGTGGTGCTCGGCTACTCGCAGCAGGTGCAACTCGAATGGACGCGCCAGAAGGGAACGCGCGTGATCGATCCACCTATTGCGGTGGCAGCGCGAACGTGGTTCAACGAAGACCTTGAGAGCCTGGCGAACATTGTGCCGGGAGTTGTGGCCATCGTGATGGCGGTGGTCGGCACTTTCCTGACTTCGCTGACGATCGCGCGCGAGTGGGAGCGAGGCACTATGGAGCAGTTGATCTCCACACCGGTTACTCCGCTCGAACTGATGATCGGAAAACTTTCGCCCTATCTCGCCATTGGACTTGCGGACACGGCGCTGTGCGCGGGCATGGGCGTCTGGTGGTTCGGCGTGCCCTTTCGTGGCTCCGTTGCAGTGCTCTTCATCAGCTCAACTTTGTTCCTGGTGGTTGTACTCTCGCTCGGATACTTTCTCTCCGTCCTGTTGAAATCGCAGCTTGCGGCGAGTCAGGCTTCGATGATTGCCACGTTTCTTCCGGCCTTTCTGCTATCGGGATTTATTTTCCCCATTGACCAGATGCCTCCGTTCATTCGGTTGGTGACGCACGTGATTCCCGCGCGCTACTTCATGTCCATCATTCGCTCCGTATTTCTCAAGGGAACGCCGCTGGCGCTCCTATCGGAAGACATGTTGGCGCTTTTTATCTTTGCGGCGCTGCTGGTTGTGGTCGCCACCCGTTCCTTCCAGAAGTGGTTGAGGTGAAGTAAATATGTGGCTCAGACTGCGCGAGATGCTGGTGAAAGAGTTTATTCAGGTGTTCCGTGACAAGCGCACGCGCTTTCTCTTGTTCGGCCCGCCAATCATCCAAATGGTGATTTTCGGCTACGCAGCCACCCTTGAAATTCAGCACATGCCGATCGCAATTCTCGATTATGAGAATTCGCAGGTGAGCCGAGACTTTATCTCGCGCTTTGAGGGCAGCCGCTACTTCGATGTCCGCAAGCGTACACTTGATCGCGATGAGGTGCGACGCCTCATTGATCGCGGCGATGTCGCACTGGCGGTGCAGGTCAACGCAGGTTTCTCAGAGTTGCTGCGTAAGGGACAAACTGCCCCAGTGCAGGTCGTTCTCGATGCCAGCAACTCCAACACCGCGCTCGTTTCGCTAGGCTATGTCAACCAAGTGGCGTCCAAATTCGCGCAAGATTACCAAGTGGAAATGATCAACCGTACCGCTCCGTCATTGCTGCGGCAAATGCCTTCCATTGTTCTGGAGCGCCAGCCATGGTTCAATCCCGACCTTCGGAGCCAGTGGTTCTTTGTGCCGGGCGTGATAGGAAATATCGTTACGCTCGTTATCGTTCTGCTGACGGCTTTTGCCGTGGTGCGTGAGCGCGAGATCGGTACGCTCGAACAGATCATGGTCACACCCATCCGGCAAGTGGAATTCATCCTAGGCAAGACGATTCCTTTTTTTCTTATCGGACTTCTCGATTCGGTGCTGATCACCACGGTCGGTACGCTTTGGTTTCAGGTTCCGCTGCGCGGCAGCGTGCTGGTGCTGGCGGCCGGAACCGTGCTGTATCTGTTCTGCGTGTTGGGCATCGGACTGTTGATCTCGACGCTTTCGGAAACGCAGCAGCAGGCCATGGTGTCTGCGTTCTTCTTTCTGATGCCCGCAATCATCTTTTCCGGATTTGCCTCGCCCATCAGCAGCATGCCCACGGTACTGCAATGGATCACGCTTGCCGATCCCCTGCGTTACTTCATCGTCATTCTGCGCGGAGTGTTCTTGAAGGGCGTTGGCTTTGACGTGCTCTGGCCGCAGATGGCGAGCCTCGCCTTTCTTGCCATACTCATTCTTACTGCAAGCGTGTTGCGCTTCCACAAGTCACTCGACTAACTTTCTAATTTCCGCCGAGGTTCAGCGCGCCGGTAAAACTGCTCCACTGCACTCGCCAAAGCCGATGCGCACAGTTCCGGCACGCTGGCAGTAGGCGCGCAGCGTTACTTCGTCGCCGTCTTCCAAGAAGGTTCGCTGCGTGCCGTCGGGCAGCACAATCGGTTCGGCGCCACCGCGTGTGATCTCAAGCAGGCAACCACGTGCCTCGGGATCAGGACCGGAGATGGTGCCGCAGCCGAGAAGATCTCCCGGGCGCAGATCGCATCCGTTTGAGGAGTGATGCGCGAGCATTTGCGCGAAGGTCCAGTACATCTCGCGAAGGCTCCCGTGGCCCACGCGGTGGGGCGTGCAGTGGGCGGCGCGCCCCACCGCCGTTTGCAGATACACCTCAACGCTTACGTCAAATCCGCCACGTTGTTTGTCTTCTGCGCCAGCGAGGTACGCGAGTGGCTGCGGATCTCCCGCCGGACGCTCGGAGGACGGCACGCGGAACGGAGCAAGAGCCTCGGTGGTAATAATCCACGGTGAGATGGAGGTAGCGAAGCTTTTTGCCAGGAACGGCCCCAGCGGCTGATACTCCCACGATTGAATGTCGCGCGCCGACCAGTCATTCAGCAGGCAGAGTCCGAAAATATGATCTCCCGCTTGCGCAATTGGAATCGCTTCGCCTAATTCATTTCCCACACCGACGTATGCACCGATCTCCAACTCATAGTCCAGCCTGCGCGACGGCGAAAACTCCGGCTGCTCGGCGTCCGGCGCCTTCAGTTGTCCCCACGGACGCCTCACCGTACTCCCGCTAACCACAATCGAAGAGCTTCGACCGTGATATCCAATGGGCACCCATTTGTAATTCGGTAGCAGCGGGTTGTCTGGACGGAAGAGCACGCCAACGTTGCTGGCATGGTGAATGGATGCGTAAAAGTCTGTGTAATTGCGAATCTCCGCAGGCAGCACCAGGGTGATGCCTCGCTGCGCACGCAGGCACTCCGCGGCTTCACTACGATACTCTGAATCTGCGCGTAACAGTCGAAAGATAGCGCGGCGCAGCGCCGTCCAGCGGGCCGGTCCAAGGCCCATCAGCGGATTCAGGCTTGCTTCGCGGCAAGCTTCAAACGTGTCGTCATCCACGCCTGCCAGCAATGCGCGCTCGGCGGCAGCGCACAGGTCGAGGGCCTGGTTGCCAATCGCGACGCAAAGGCTCGCGCACGAATCATCTCCATTGGTGAATGCGCCAAAGGGAAGGTTCTGAAGTGGAAAATCGCAGTCGGCAACATTGGCCGACTCTACAAAAGAGCGCGCATTCGGATCGTGTGTTTCGTTCAGTTCCATGCTCATAAAAGGCCAAACTCGTGCAGGGCCGCAAGTGGTTCCTCAAAGGAGCAGGAGCCGAAGCTCAACGCGAACTCCGAACGCATTGAGTGCAGCACTTCAAGGTCGATTCGCACCGGTTCGTCCTCTCCAATCCAAGTTAGCGAGCTCTCGTCAAAGTGCCAGTTTGCTCGCTCGCCGTCAGCAAGGCAAGATTCAAGTACCCTGCGCGGCACCGCTCCGCCCGCTCGCACGGCGCTCCACGCGATTGCCGCGGCGGTAAACAGGTTGAGGAATCCATGCATCATCCCTTTGGGCGAGTTCGCTTCGTAGGTGAGCGGGTGAATGCAGCGCAGTGGGTGATGCAGTCCGGCGGTAGCCTTGAAAGGAACGCCAAACTCCGCGCAACTCGCAATGAACCCGGCAACGCGTTCCACTGCCGGGATTGCGTCCTCCACAACTCCGCCTGCCCGCAACTTTGCTGCGGCACCAGCTTGCTGCAGGATGGGCAGCCACTCTCCAGCCTGATCGGGCAGAATCTCAAAGAACGCGACCACGCCCTCAGGTAGATGCCGCAACGCAAAGTCAATCTCCTGCTTGTTGCTCGCACGAATCTCCACGCAGTCCATCACGGCTCCGTGCGCCCGGCAATTAAATTCCCCCACCACTGCCAGTTCTGCGGCAACGTTGGCCGAAACAATTCCGCTGAACTTCCACGGATCAACCGCCACATTTTCTTGCGCGTTCAAGAACTCATCGAGTCGCGCCACCGGCAGCACGAAGCGTCCCAGCGCCCATCGTTGTGGCCCGCTGAGATAGCGTGAGTAGTTGCTTACGCAGGCCATCATCTCCAGTGAAGCGGGCGGAAAAAATCCGGCGTAGTCAATCATCTCCGCCAGAAACACTCGTAGTGAAGCTGCGGCCGCGCGAACCGAAGTGGACATAGCTGCTTAACTCCGCGGAAAGTTGCGCTTCAGATTCTGCCAACAGGTGTAGTACTCGTGTTGCAATTCCGCGGACTCCAAGGCAAAGCGCGTGGGACGGCAGACAAAGCGCGTCTCAAACATGAAGGCCAGCGTGTCCGCAAGATACTGTGGCTGAAGGTCGGCGGAGGAAGCGCGTTCAAAGCTCGTGGCGTCTGGACCGTGGCCGCTCATGCAGTTATGCAGGCTCGCGCCGCCGGGCACAAAGCCCTCGGCTTTGGCATCATATTCGCCGCGAATCAATCCCATGAATTCGTTCATGAAGTTGCGATGAAACCACGGAGGGCGGAAAGTGTGTTCGGCCACCATCCAGCGCGGCGGAAAAATCGCGAAGTCGCAGTTCGCCGTACCCGGCGTATCGCTGGGTGATGTGAGCACCGTAAAGATCGAAGGGTCAGGATGATCGAAGCTGACGCTATTGACGACACAGAAACGCGCAAGGTCGTATTTGTAAGGCGCGTAGTTGCCATGCCACGCCACCACGTCCAGCGGGGAGTGATCATACTCGCTCTCCCAGAGATTTCCCTGGAACTTGCAAACCACGCGCACGCCGCGCTCAATGTCTTCAAAGGCCGCCACCGGAGTCTGAAAATCACGCGAGTTGGCAAGGCCGTTTGCGCCGATCGGTCCAAGTTCCGGAAGCCGGAAAGTTGCGCCATAGTTTTCGCAAACATAGCCGCGCACTTCGCTCTCCAGCAACTCGACTCGAAACTTGATGCCACGCGGAAGCACTGCAATTTCACCGGGTGCGAGCGCAATGCGTCCCAGTTCCGTATGAATCAGCAAGCGCCCCAACTGCGGCACCAGCAGCAACTCGCCGTCTGCGTTGTAACAGTAGAGCCCTTCCATGCTGCGGTTCGCGGCGTACACGTGAACGGCAACACCGCTGTGCGTCGCAAGATCTCCGTTGCCCGCCAGCGTTATCAGGCCACTGAGAAAGTCCGTCGCTTGCTCCGGAATCGGCACGGGATTCCAACGTAATTGGTTTGGAGGCGCCGTAGCCTCGTCAAAAGGCGTCGAACGCAACAGCCCGTTGGCAATCTGCTGGTAGGGCTTGTGCATCACGCTGGGACGAATACGATAGGCCCATGTGCGCCGGTTCAGCGCACGCGGAGCGGTGAACGCGGTGCCGCTCAGTTGCTCGGTGTAAAGCCCAAGCGGCGCCAGTTGTGGCGCATTCTGACCATCGGGCAGCGCGCCTGCAAACGCTTCGGTCGCAAATTCATTGCCGAATCCAGACTGATAGCGGAGCGCTGCTGCGTCCAGCATCCGCCGCGACTGTGCTTCGCTGGTAGCCGGACTTGTGGTCATCACATCGTTCGTCATGCGATCCTTTCTTACAGATTTCCGCGCCGTCCCTGTTCCAACTCGATTGCCTCAAACAGCGCCTTGAAATTCCCTTTGCCGAATCCACGGCTGCCCTTGCGCTCGATGATCTCGTAGAAAACCGTGGGTCGGTCCTCCACCGGACGCGTGAAGATCTGCAGCAGGTAGCCGTCTCGATCCTTATCCACCAGAATGCCCAAACGCTTGATCTCTTCCTTCGGTTCTTCCAAGTCGCCGATCCGCTCATGCAAAATGTCGTAATAGCTGTCAGGCACGCGCAGAAACTGCACGCCGTTGCGTTGCAGTTTGTCCACCGTGGCGATCACGTTTTTCACCTGCAGCGCAATGTGCTGCACGCCCGGTCCGCCGTAGGCCTCCAGGTATTCGTCAATCTGGCTTCTGCGCCGTCCCGGTGCCGGCTCGTTAATGGGAAACTTCACCGAATAGGAATCGTCTGACATCACAATGGACATCAGAGCGCTGTACTCGGTGGAAATGTCTTTGTCGTCAAAACTGATGAAGCGATGGAAGCCGAAGATCTTCGAGTAGAAATCTGCCCAACGGTTCATCTGTCCCAGCTCGACATTACCCACCATGTGGTCAATGCGCAGGACTCCAGCGTCGTCTCCGGCTATGCGCTGCTCGGCAAACCCCGGCAGAAACGGACCGCTATATCCCCTGCGTGACAGTAGGGAGTGGATCGTGTCTCCGTAGGTGCGAATCGCTGCACGCCGCACGGTTCCAAACTCGTCCGTCATATCATGAGGAGCCTCAGCTGGCTCCGCTCCGCGCGCTAGTGCCTGCTCAAACGCGAGATCTGCGTCGCCAACTTCGAGTGCAATGTCGCGAACTCCATCCCCGTGGTGGTGAATGTGCTCGGCTGCCGGATGCGCACTCGTCAGAGGCGTGCTCACAACGATGCTCGCCTTGCCTTGCGTCAGAACGTAGGAGGCCAGATCGCGACTGCCCGTCTCCTGCCCGCGATAGGCCAGTTGCGAAAAGCCGAAAGCGTTGCGGTAAAAGAAGGTAGCCTGCCGCGCGTTGCCAACCCAGAATTCCACGTGATGGATGCGTTTGATTTGAAGCGGATTCTCCATGTGCCTCACCCGGTGTGCTTCCCGGAATTCAAAGACGCGGCACAGCACTCAAGCGCCATCGCCTAAGATCATGCCATTGGATGACACAACGTACATTGGAGTTGCAGAGAGTTGAAATTCGGGTAGCTTCGAGCGCGCCGCTGGGTTGGAAAAAACATTAGTCACGTCACTGTTTACGAGAGATTTTCGAAATCCGCCAGCGTCTCGCGCAGCGTATTAAAAATCCGCATATGGCCGTCCGGCTCTATGATGCGGTGGCGCTTCAAGTCGGGTATCAGGTCAGACTGAACATGGGCGAACATCAATTCCGTCCCACGCGCGTTCAATGCCTGCTGAAGCCTACGTACAGCCCACGCGGCGGTGTAGTCCACACTGGTGATCGCCCCGGCATCCACCACCAGCCATCGCACCGGCGGCCGCGCTGAGCCCACAAGGTCGTGAATCTCGTCGGAAAAGCGGTTCACATTTGCGTAAAACAGCGCCGCGCCGAAGCGGTAGATCACCAATCCTGGCTTGGTATCCGCGCCCGGAAGGGCGGGAATCAGTTTCCAGATTGAGTCTTCACCCTCAACCAGTACCGCTGTATGAGGACGATAGCTGTGCCGCACAACCCGCAACAGAGACAGCACCATGGCCAGCACAATGCCCTCTTCCACGCCTGCCAGCACAACCACCGCTGCCGTGGTTACAGCCAGCGCAAACTCGCCGGGACTCTCGCGGCGAATGCTCTGAAGGCCGCGTAGATCGATGAGTTTCATGGCGATGATGAACACGATGGAACTGAGAACGCAGCGCGGAAGAAACTGCAATGGCCTGGTCAGGAACAACAGTACCAGCGCAACCGCCGCGGCCGTTGCAACCTGTGCCAGTTGGCTCCGCCCACCGGAGCTTTCGACCATAGCGGTCTGCGTAGGACTTCCGTTGACCACAAAGGTTCCACTCAGTGCCGCCGCAACGTTGGCCGCGCTCAGTCCAATGAGGTCGGCATCTTCATCCAGCGTCTGTTCGTGACGAACGGCGTAGACCCGGGCCGTGGCCGCGCTCTGAGCAACAATCACCACAACGCACGATGCCGCCACCGAGATCAGCGGCTCAGCTTCTCGCCAATGTATGGTGGGCAGCCCAAGGTGCGGCATGCCTCCTGCGATCGGACCAATCACAGCGATGCCGCGCCCCGCGAAATCCCAAATCGCGCTCGCCGCCACTGCCCCCACCACGGCCAGCAGCGCGCCCGGCACCTTCGGTGCAAATCGCTGAATGAGAGAGACAGCGATTACGATGGTTGCGGAAACAGCCACGGTGAGAAGCGACGCCAGAGGTAAAGCGCGCACAACCTCCGCGAATTGTATGAGACTATTGCGGGAGCGAACCTCGATCCCGAGCATCTCGCCGAACATTGCGATTCCAACCTGGAATCCCACGCCGGTCAGAAAACCCACCAGTACGGTGCGAGAAAGAAAGTCGGCCAGAAATCCTAACTTGAGCACACGCGCCAGCAACAGAAATCCCGCGGTCAGCAACGCCACCGTTCCGGCAAGCGCTATGTATCGCGGGCTGCCTGGTGCCGCCATGCTGGAAAGTCGACCGGCGAGAATCGCGGCTGTTGCGGAATCGGCAGCCACCACCAGGTATCGCGACGATCCGAATGTAGCAAACGCCAGCAGAGGCAGCAGCAGCGTGTAGAATCCGGTGACCACAGGCATTCCGGCAATCTTGCTGTAACCCAGCGCCTGCGGAATGTTCATCGCCGCAAGTTGAAACCCTGCCAACGCGTCGCGTATCGCACCACGCCGATTAAACGGACGTATGCCTTGGAACAAAGTCAGCCGTTTTCGTTCTTCACGGTCGTCTTTCACTGACTGTCCTTATGAATCCAGAGGCAAGTTTCATTACCGGTTCTCCTGGTCGAGCCACTGCATTCCTTCCACTCGCACCAGGAGTCTCTCAATATTGCATGTCCAAGCCGAGGATGCAAAATGAGCATTCCGGCTACCCCTGGCGCTTTGCCTGAACGATGTTTGGCGATATCATGCTTCTGGTGACGTCGGTCGCACCATGCAAGTCGCAGGAGCGGAGTCATAGCCGAGCCGCGGGTTGCGTCACATTTCTCGGAATCCTCACCCAGATACCGCACTTCTGCATATGAGATCCCAACTTCTATCCGTGGTTTGCATTTCCGTGGCGTTAACCTGGAATTCGGTCCCTGCAAGCGCGGATCCTCCCCAGGTCCTGACCAGTGCTGCGCTCGTACCCGGAATGAGCACAGAAGAGATCGTTGCGCGGTTAACACGGAATAATCAAAGTCGTGCCACCGCGCTGCCCGCCTATGAGAGCAGGCGCTCGTACTCGCTGATCTATAGCGGATTTGCATCCCATCGTGAGGCCGCGGAGGAAGCGATCATGCACTACACTCCGCCCGGGAATAAAACTTTCCAAGTGGTCTCCGCGAGTGGTTCGAAGATGATCCAGTCAAAGGTATTTGCGAAGCTGCTGGAAAGCGAGAGCGAGGCGACCCGCATAGAGAATCAGGGCCAAACGGCGCTCACTGTGGCGAACTACACCTTCACGCTACTGGCTCCGCGGCCCAGCCCTTATGGAGGCTGCTATCGTCTTGCAGTGGTGCCGCGGCGTCAGGACAAGTTTCTCTATCGCGGAGAGATCTGCGTGAATGCGGTGGATTTTGCAGTGGAAAGTATTGATGCAGAGCCCGCAAAAAATCCATCTTTCTGGATCAAAAAGACGCGGATCGAACACCGCTACCAGAAGATCGGACAGTTCTGGCTTCCGGCCTCCAATCAGACAGTGACCAATATGTTGTTCGGCGGCTCAGCCACTTTGAGCATTCGATACTCGGACTACAAACTACACTGATCTGCTCTTCACTGAATCTTGGTGCAGGCAGGGAGACTTGAACCCACCCCAACTCTTTCGAGTCTGCAGATGTTAAGGGTGATTCTACTCAATTTGCAGAACCTCGCACGGACTTGCACAGGGGTCGCATAACATTCAGTAGGCAAGTAACTTATGCCTTGTTCTCTTGTTGCACTGAGTCGCAGGGTGTCGCATGGAAGTCGAACGCCGACGGACACCACAACGGACACCGGAATCACACCACTCTTAGAGACTTGCTGAATGCCAAAATGTCTTAGGGGCTGAGGTTCGAGGATAGGTGCAGAGTCCCTCGCAGCGTCTCTTGTCTGTTCCGATGAGCATGTCGATTCGCGCTCACCCGCCGCAAGGCCTTCAACGGCTTCCCAGTGATCTCATCGAACGGCCACTGACTGCGCTTCTCCGCGAGCCGCGATGCAGTCGCCGGCCCGCACACGCTCACACTGTTTCTCATGAATATTTCCAGCTTGCACGTGTGTCCCTAAAATCAAGAAAAACATTGCGAACTGAGGGCTTTCCCGCGCTGCTGCATAGACGGATTGGTGCGTTTGTCCGGATTTTTACTTTTGCCAAGAGCGGAACTCTGTTATAGTCCCTCTATGTTTCTGCTGATCCACATGATCGAGACGCCGAGCGACAACGCCTGTTGTTGTCCGTGTCCCTGCCATCTTGTGGGTTCTGCGGAAAGCGAGGCAATGTCTATCTAGGCTAATTGACTCAGCGTAATTTCCCTAAGCCCACGATTCCAATCGTGGGCTTTTTGTTTTCCGTCCAAAGACAAGCCATTCGAATAAAGAAGGGATAGCATTTATGAGCACACCTGACACACCCAACAGCAAGCGGCCACTGATTGTCGGTCTGGTTGCCTTCGCGGTCATACTCGCTGCGGCTGCGGGAGTATTTGCCTTCAAGTCCAAGCTCTTTCCGCCCAAGACACTCGCAACTCTGCGCGTTGGCTATCTGCCAGTGACGGGACATGCCAAATTCTTCGTCGCCCAGGAAGAGGGCTTCTTCAAAGACGAAGGCCTCAATGTGCAATTGAGCGAGTTCGCCAACTCAGCCGACGGTTTGGCTGCGCTGCGTGCGGACAAACTCGACCTGGGAGCTTTTGGCACAACGGCACCGCTGGTGCACATCGCAAAGGGCGCGGACATCTCGATCATCGGCGGCGTGATGGGTGAAGATGCCGCCATCGTGGTGAAGCCGGAGAACGCGAACGTCATCAAGAGCATTCCTGACCTGAAGGGCAAGAAGGTCGCAACCATTCGCCTGGCCACCGGAGACGCCGTCCTTCGCGGGGCGCTCAACGAGGCAGGGATCAACTGGAAGACCGACTTGCAGATTTTTGAATTGAAAACCCCGCCCGCAGTGTTGGAGGCGGTGAAGTCCGGTCAGGTGGATGCCGGGGTTGTGTGGGGGCCGCACGATCTCCGCGCCGAGGAGCAGGGCCTGAAAGTTGTGATTCGCAGTGGCTCCCTGCAGCCTGGCCATCCCTGCTGCCGCCTCACCGTGCACACGCAGGACGCGCAGGAGCGCCGCGTGGTCTGGGAGCACTTCATCCGCGCCATCCTGCGGGCTGAGAAGTTCACCGCTGAGAACCACGCAAAGACGGTGGATGACATCGCCAAGTATCTCAAGTTGGATCGCGGCCTCATCGAGCGCGCCTACTACAGCGGACATCTCGATCAATCCACTGACCCGAATCTGGCCGGCGTTCAGCGCTTCTGGAACACCATGATCAAGAGCGAATTCGTGGAGTCCAAGCAGGACATCACTCCGCACGTTGAGAGAACCATCTACAAACAAGCGCTTGATGAGTTAGCGCAGGAGAGCCCGAACGACGCTTTCTGGCAGAAGCGCGAGCAGGTCTTTGCCCTGCGGGACAAGTAAGTGACGGTGTTACCTGGAGTACATGCAATGAGTGCATCACCTGTTGCTCGGCGCAGCGCACATCAAGCCACATCCGGCCTCGATGTGCGCGCGTTGCAATTCGCCTATGGCGGCGCGGCCGTTTTGTCGGACATCGATCTACATGTCGCGGAGGGAGAGTTCCTCTGCCTGCTCGGCCCCAGTGGATGCGGCAAAACAACGCTCCTGCGCCTTCTCGCTGGACTCGATCTGCCGGCTGCCGGCTCAATCAGTTATAACGGTTCGCCGATTCTGGGGCCGTCGATTGAGCGCGGAGTGGTCTTCCAGAACTACTCGCTCTTCCCCTGGTTCACGCTGGCGGGGAACATTGAACTGGCTCTCTCCAGATCGCATCCGCAGCATGATGCGGCTTGGCGGCACGCCCACGCGAAAGATTACCTTGTGCGTTGGGCTGGCAGAGTCGGCCGGACAGTATCCTTCACTGCTCTCCGGCGGAATGCAGCAACGCGGTGCTATCGCTCGCGCCCTCGCCTTGGGCTCGCCCGTGCTGCTGATGGATGAACCCTTTGGCGCACTCGACCCGGTCAATCGGGCCAAGCTCCATGACCTATTGCTGGAGCTGTGGGCGAGCACGCGGAAGACAGTTGTCTTCGTCACCCATGACGTCGAGGAAGCCCTGTATCTGGCCGATAGGGTGGTGATTCTGGGCTCCTCGCCAGGGCGAATC
>Ga0182030_10002869_pt1 | contig 36664 bp, 37 predicted proteins | sample 812S3MmetaG_FD_121299 | JGI IMG/M metagenome (GOLD analysis project Ga0182030, IMG submission 121299) | Permafrost microbial communities from Stordalen Mire, Sweden - 812S3M metaG (Illumina Assembly) | ecosystem: Environmental > Terrestrial > Soil > Wetlands > Permafrost | place: Sweden...
CTCGGCATCGCCGAGGTTGCAACCGGAAAGCAGCCGCCGGAAACTCTGATCGGGCTCCCGATCGCAGCTGCCCTCGCTTGGTTGCTGATCAGACAAGCGACCAAAGTAAGAATCGATCCCCGCTAGCCGGCGCCACCCGCCTGCCCGGCTGAGTGCATCCCAGCCCAAAGCTCACTTCGGGACAGTCGAGGGCGCCCGTCCCTATGTGTGCTTCCCGCGATACAGGCCGTGCTTGCGCACGTAATCCGCCACTCGGGGGTCCAGCCATCTTGCCAGCGGCTTGCCTTGCGCTGCTGCGGTGCGAATCGCGGTCGCGGAGACGCTTTGGTTCACTCCTTCCAGCAGGTGCAGAGCGAGCCCGGGAAGAACCAGATCGCCCTTTGCCGGCTGCTTATTGAACGGACGCGTCACCGCTGCGGAAGGCCGCAAACCTTCCGGCAAAGACTCGGCCACGTCGCGCAGCGAGTATCCGGGACGGCTGGCGACGATGAAATCGCATTCCGCCAGAAGGGCGCGCGCTTCGTGCCAGTGGGCGACGTCGCGGAAGGCGTCAACTCCGACCAGGAAAAAAAGGCGGTCAGATTTTTTGAGGGATTTTTTCAGGCGGCGGACGGTGTCGATCGAATAGTTCACAGCTGCGGAGCTTCGCTCCGCTGGACGGCCGGGGGCGGCCGTCCCTACGTGATTTGTGGTGAACTCTGGCGCCTCTAGTAGTGATGGAAGGAAATGTTTTTCGTCCTGGGTGGCTAGTGTCACCATAGCATAACGATGGATGAACGCTGTGAGCGGCTGTTTCTGTTTGTGCGGAGGAACATTCGCCGGCACAAACAATACTTGCCGCAGAGAGTAGCGGCTGGCGGCAGCCTGGGCGAGGGCCAGGTGTCCGCGATGGATGGGATCGAAGCTGCCGCCGAAAAGACCGATATTCATTCTGGAATTCCCTGCCCGCTGTTCCTGGCGATGCTCCGCTAGTTTCGTCGTTGCCGGTCACGGTTGCAAGCCCTGTTGTACGACTATGTTCCCCGGCCGTTTTTTGTTCAAGAGGGTTTTGCGCAAAACGACATCTGAGACTAGGCTGTGGACAAGGCGTTTCGGTTTTCTCTCTACACTGTCCCAGCAGGTGTACCTCTGGCCACTGTGCCGCCAGGAAACTGCGGTGGACTAGCGTAACTCGCTGTGCGCGTGGTCGGCGCATAGCATGAGACTCATGCGAATGAAAATCCCCCTCATCCGCAGCTTGGTCGTAGCTCCGGCGCGCGCTCCCATCCTGCGCTACGGAGTTGCTCTCCTCAGCGCCGTTTTGGCGCTGATTCCAACCTTGTTTTTCTCCGATATCGCGGAGAGCCGCCTGGTGATGTTCGCGGTCGCCGTGATGGTCAGCGCCTGGTACGGAGGATGGAAGCCCGGACTCGCGGCCACCTCTTTCGCGCTCACCGTGAGCGCCTACTATTCGTTCACCGGAGAACAAAACCCCCGCGAGTATCACAAGGCGATCGCGCACCTCGCGTTGTTCTTTGCAGTGGCCCTGCTGATCTGCTGGTTCAACGCCGCTCTCCGCGCTACCCAGGAGAGCCTGCGCCGGTCGGAGAGCAACTTTCGCTCGCTGGTAATGAACGCGCCTTACGGAATTTGCCGTTGCGACGCCCTGGGGATGCTTCAGGACGCAAACCACGCGCTGGTGGCGATGTTTGGTTATGGCAGCACTGCCGAGCTTACGGGCCGGCATTTAGGGAGCTTGTACGCCGACGCCCAGCAATGGTTTCGAACCGCCGATTATTTTCATGCGCGGAAGGAATTCAACAACCTGACCACCGAGTGTGTGCGCAAGGATGGGACGGGCATCGTGGCGCGCATTTCGGGGCGGTCGATTCCGAATGGCAAAGACGGAGGCATGTTCGAGATTTTCATAGAAGACGTTACCGAAACGCGCACGCTGGAACTGCAACTCCGGCAGGCGCAAAAGATGGAAGCGATCGGGCGCCTCGCCGGTGGCATCGCGCACGACTTCAACAACCTGCTGATGGTGATCTCCGGTTATTCCGAGTTTCTGCTGGAGCGGCTTGGACCCGATCCCCGGCTGCGCGGGCCGGCGCAGGAAATCTCCAACGCCACGCAGCGCGCCACTTCGCTGACGCGGCAGTTGCTGGCCTTCAGCCGCAAACAGATGCTTGCTCCCAAGGTGCTCGACCTGAATGAAGTGGTGGCCGAGAACCTGAAAATGCTCACCCGCATGATCGGGGAGGACATCGATCTGGTCATGGTTCCAGGGCCCACGCTGGGCTCGGTCCGCGCCGATCCCGGCCAGATCGACCAGGTCATCATGAACATTGCGGTGAACGCCCGCGACGCCATGCCGCAGGGTGGCAAGCTGACCATCGAGACCGCCAACGTCACCCTCGACGAGAATTTCACGCGCACGCACGCGCCGCTCATACCGGGTGACTACGTCATGCTCGCCATCAGCGACACCGGCGTCGGGATGGACAACGAAACCCAAGCGCGCATCTTCGAGCCTTTCTTCACCACCAAGGGTTCCAAGGGCACCGGCCTCGGCCTGTCAATGGTGTATGGCATCGTGAAGCAGAGCGGCGGCTTTATCTTCGTCGACAGCCAGCCGCAACGCGGCACCGCCTTCCGTGCCTATTTCCCGCGCGTCGATGGCCGCGAAGACGCCGCCGCCGCGCAGGACTCCTTCAGCCTTCCGCGCGCCGAACATGGGCAGGAAACCATCCTCATCGTCGAAGATGAAACCAATCTCCGCCGTCTCGCCCGGCAGTATCTGGAAACGCAGGGCTACAAAATCCTGGAAGCGGCGGACGGCGCGGCGGCTCTGCAAATCGTCGACGGATACAAGGGCACCATCGATCTCCTGTTCACCGATGTCATCATGCCCGGCATGAATGGCCGCGAATTGGCCGCGCGCGTCACAGAGTTGTTGCCGGACGTGCGCGTCCTCTACATGTCCGGTTACACCGAGAATGCGATCGGTCATGACGGCACGCTCGATGCAGGCATTAGCCTGCTGCAAAAACCATTCAGCCTTCCGGCACTGAAAGACCGCGTCCGCGAGGTGCTGGATTCCGAACCGATCCCCCCGGAGGTCGCAATGCAATCCCGCGGCGCAAGCGTTCTTGAGAAAAAGATTCCACCGTTCCGAGCTCGCCGTTTCAATCTCCATCTTCCGCTGCGTTATCGTCCGCTCGGAGAAAAGAGCTGGCGCCCCGGCACCACCGAAAACATCAGCCGCTCGGGCATGCTGTTCCAGGCGCAGGAATCGCTGCATCCGAACGCACAATTGGAGATTAGCCTGGTGCTGCCCGCGGAAATTGCCGGGCTCGCGGCCACCGAAGTCATCTGTCGCGGAGAAGTGGTCCGCTCCATCGAAGCCCATGGAGAGGGCGTAAGCCCCGCCCTGGCCGCCAAGATTTTGCAATACCACTTCCAGCACGGCACGCACGTCGGCGAAGCGTAGGAGTGTAGCGCGAGCACTCTTGTCCGCAGGATCCATGTCCTTATCCTAGGGAACCCCCGGATTAGGTCCTCGCTGGCAAGGTGGGATGCACTGAAGCGCGACCCTCAGCGGATAAAGCCGCATGTGTAGCGGGTTCTAACGGCATGGCTGAAGCCATGCCCTTTCAAGGCTCTCCGGTAAGCGACTTAATCAGAGATTCCCTAGAACGGGCTTTGGTGATCAATGCGCGATTACCTTTGACGCGCGGTTCACCTTGGACAACGCCCTCCGGGGCTGTTACATTGCGGCCAGCGCTATTGCGTCACTAATTGAGGCTGGCCATGTCCCTGGTGGTGAAACTCGAAGACGATCTCGGCGAACGCAGCGAGTGGGTTATGCTGCACGGCGTGGTTCCGGCCGCCAGTCATGCCGATTTCCTGCTGCTCAGCGGCATCGATCCATACGGCAAAACGGTGTTCAATCATCTGCAGATGGAAGCTTTTCTCAAGGAATGGGATCGGGCAAAGGATCGCGTTCGCGATGACTCTCAGTTGGAAGCCTGGGAGAAGGTGAAGCAAATGGCGGAAACCTGCCGCGACGACCGCGACCTGTATCTGCGCTTCGTCGGCAACTAGAAACTCTCCCGCGGGTGTTAGTGGTACCGCGGCGCGGCAGGGCTAGAGCGGGTCCACAGTTGCTGTGCCCGCCAGCAACTGCCGAGCTGCGCTCGGCTTGGACAGGCGAGGGCGCCCGTCCCCACACGAGCCAGATATGGCAACAGTGAATCCGCTCTAGCTTCTGCGCGCGGAATCACTTCGACAGAGTTCCCAGGGCCTCGCGAAACAGCACATCAAAGCTCTGAGGGGCTTTGCCGCCCCGCGCCGCCAGCAGCGCTTTATCCGCTGCCGCGCGTTGATAGCCTAGATTCACCAGCGCGGAAATAACGTCTTCCTCGACCGGGCTTGCCGGCGTCACGCCCATTTCGGACGCTCCCGTCGGCGCCGGCAGCTTGTCACGCAGCTCCAGCACCATGCGCTCCGCTGTCTTCTTTCCGATTCCCGGGATGCGCGTGAGTCGCGCCAGATCGCCGCCGCGAATCGCTCCCACCATCTCGTCCGCGGGCATCCCACTCAGGATGGTGATGGCGAGTTTGGGACCAATCCCGCTCACCGTCAGCAGCTTCTCAAAAAGTTGTTTCTCGGCCAGACGCAAGAATCCGTACAGGCTCAGCGCATCCTCGCGAACATGGGTGTGGATATGGAGCGCGACTTCGGCGCCCGCCGCCGGCATTTCCGTAAACGTCGGCACGCTGATGGCAACGTCATATCCGACTCCATGAGTTTCCACGATCGCCTGATTCGGCCGTTTGGACAGCAGCGTTCCTCGAAGATGCGCAATCATCGCACGTATTGTACGGCAGTCTGCGGGGGGAGACGCCCTCGGCCCTGAGCCGCGAAGTTCGGCAGCCATGTCTGGGCACAGCAACTCTGGATTCGACACGAGGACGCAATAATAATGGCCGCCGCAAAGAACCTACGGCGTCGACGTTGGTAGACTATTCATACCGCGCCGGGATTCTGCGACCGGGACTTGGTGGCTTGAACTATCGGCGAGCTATGGGCGAAACTGGAAATATGCCTCCTCGTACTCTGTTTGAAAAAATCTGGGATTCGCACGTGGTCGCTGCGCCGGAAGGCGAGTCGGCACTGCTGTACATCGATTTGCACCTGGTGCATGAAGTGACTTCGCCGCAGGCCTTCGACGGTCTGAGGGCTTCGGGAAGAACGGTGCGGCAACCTCTGCGCACGGTGGCCACGGTCGATCACAACATCCCGACTACTCCGCGGGGCCTTCCGATCACCGACGCGGTTGCGGCCAGGCAGATTGAAGCGCTGCAGAAGAATTGCCGCGAGTTTGGCGTTCCATTGTTTGATATGGACTCGGCGGAGCAAGGCATCGTCCACGTCATTGGCCCGGAGCTGGGGATTACCTTGCCGGGGATGACGATCGTTTGCGGCGACAGCCATACCTCGACCCACGGCGCGTTCGGAGCGCTGGCCTTTGGCATTGGCACGTCGGAAGTGGAACACGTGCTGGCGACACAATGTTTGCCGCAGAAGAAACCGAAGACGATGCAGATTCACGTCAGCGGAAAGCTGGCCGAGGGCGTAACGGCGAAAGATCTGGCGCTCGGAATTATTGGACGCATCGGCACCGATGGCGCCACCGGATACGTGATCGAGTATGCCGGCGATGCGGTGCGTGCTTTGTCGATGGAAGCCCGGATGACGCTGTGCAATATGAGCATCGAGGCGGGAGCAAGAGCGGGACTGATCGCGCCCGACGACACGACGTTTGCTTATGTCAGCGGCCGCCGCTTTGCGCCAAAGGGAAAAGACTGGGAACAAGCGGTCACGTATTGGCGAACGCTGGCGGGCGACCCCGGGGCCAAATACGATCGAGTGATTGAGATTGACGCAGCAACGCTCGCGCCGTTTGTGACCTGGGGAACGAATCCGGGGATGGTTGTGGCTGTGAACGCGCACGTCCCCGAGTTAGGAAGTTTCGCGCAAGACGCCGACCGGCGCGCGGCGGAACAAGCGCTTACCTACATGGGGCTTGATCCCGGGACGCCGATCGAGGCTATTGCCGTCGACCGCGTGTTCATCGGATCGTGCACCAACTCGCGCATTGAAGACCTGCGAGCGGCGGCGCGAGTGGCAAAAGGGCAGCACGTTAGTCCGAAAGTTCGGGCGATGGTAGTGCCGGGTTCGCAGGCGATCAAGCGCGCGGCCGAACAGGAAGGATTGGATCGCATTTTTCTGGATGCCGGATTTGAATGGCGCGAGTCGGGCTGCTCGATGTGCCTGGGCATGAATCCCGACATCCTGCAACCGGGAGAGCGCTGCGCGTCGACCAGCAACCGGAATTTCGAAGGACGGCAAGGGCGCGGAGGACGCACGCATCTGGTCAGTCCGGCGATGGCGGCGGCAGCCGCGATTGCGGGGCACTTTACGGATGTTCGGAAGTGGCGATTTCGGTAGCGTTGTGTTCCGGGAGTTCACAGCACAAATCCCGCTATCATTCTGAGGGAAGGTGGGTTTATGGATCTGATCCGCTTCAATACATAGGTCCTTCGCTTCGCTCAGGATGACAAACCGTTAAGGTGAGGAGAAAATATGCAACCCTTTCGCAAGCACACCGGCGTCGTTGTCCCGCTTGACAAGGTGAACGTGGACACCGATCAGATCATCCCCAAGCAGTTCTTGAAGCGCATCGAGCGCACGGGATTTGGCCAGTTTCTGTTCTATGACTGGCGTTTCTCGGGGGACGGAAAAGAAGGTAGCGATTTTGTGTTACACGAGCCGCGCTATGCCAAGGCCTCGATCCTGGTGGCGGGGAAAAACTTCGGCTGCGGATCGTCGCGCGAACATGCCGTTTGGGCACTGGCGGATTATGGCTTCCGGGTGGTGATCGCGGCGTCGTTTGCCGACATCTTCGCCAACAACAGTCTGAAGAACGGCCTGCTGACGGTACGGCTTAATGATGAGCAGGTCGCGGAGATCACGCGGCGTTCGAGAGAGATCGAAAACTACCAGCTGACAGTTGATTTGGAGACATTGCGAGTGGAGGACGGACGAGGATTCGCGGCAACCTTCGCAATGGATGAATTCTCACGTCATTGCCTGCTGAACGGACTGGACGATATCGGACTGACCCTGCAACATGAACCGGAGATCGCCGCATACGAGGCTAAGCATCCGGTGCGCGCGGAGATGAAGGCGATTCTCGCGCGGTGAAGCGCCATCAAAATAGCGCCACGGTCGAGCGGCGGCCGCCTCGTCCCCAGGCTGTATGCCCGCTAGCAACTTCCGCTGACCGATTGCCCGCACGCCGTCCCGGTAATCGTACAGCTAGTGGCGGAGGTTATCGTGTTCGTAACATTGAACTGACAGCTTCCAGACGGATTTGGCCCATACGAGATACCCCCAACTTCCGTAAAGATTATCGGATACACGAGAGCTGAATCGGCGAAACTCCACTGAAGGCCAACGTCGATACTGGGATCTCCGTTAATCACCAGACTGGATACGGAACAATTTGCCGGGGATATCGTGAGCTGGCTGTTCACAGATCCATTGCCAGAACCGTTCAGGGTGAAGTCTATATCACCCGTGACGGCGATTGTCCCGCCTCCGGGGCATGGCCCGTCGTCGGAGATCGGATAATTGCAGTTTTCCCCAGTCCCGTCCGGGGTGCACCCAGACGACGCATTCGGGCGAATGTCTCCCACCACAGTAGCCAGACTCGGTCGCCCGGCTTTCACCGTAGGCGATTCAAATGCAGTCGCCAGGGCCTGAGCGACAGCCTGTGAGAGCTGTTCTGTCACAGCTTGGGCTTGAGCCTGCGACATGCTATTGCTGCTGGAACTGCCACTGCCACACCCGCCACAAAGGATTGGGACCATGACGGCAACGGCGATCAAGAATAAGGACGCATTTCTTGGCAGGGGAAACACGGGAACCTCCTTCTATGACGAATATTTAAGACCGCGACTCAGCCTGGAACTCCCCAATCGGAGAGACCACCAGCCGAAAACATAGATATCATAATCCTTCTGACGCAGATTCCTCCCAGGTTGTACACTTTTGACTTTCGCTGCCAGGGCGGCGTCGGGTCACAGTTCATGCTGAATCGGAGTGCGTGCGTGAAGAAATTTCTTTTCGTCTTTACTCTCAACCTGTTGGTTCTGCTTTCCGCGGCGAGCGCTCAGACCGCTGCAGCGAAGCAACTCACGATTGAACAGATCTTCGCCGACGGTGGAATCACGGGACGGGCTCCGGAGACGATCAAGTGGAGTCCGGACGGCAGCAAAGTTTCTTTCGTGCAGCGCGATGACGCGGGCGAGCACGGCGAGCTTTGGTATGTGGACACGGCCAAGGGCGAGAAGCAAGTGCTGGTGAGCGAAGGGAAGCTATCGCAGTTGGCGCCGCCTGCCAGCCACATCCAGAACGAGCGCGAGAAAGAACGCGTCATGCGGTATCACGTCGCCGCTTATACGTGGTCGCCGGATTCCCAACATCTGCTTTTCGATTCGCAGGGACAGCTCTGGTATTACAGCCTGGATACGGGAACGGCGGTGCAGCTTACGTCGTCTCCGGACGCGAGCGAAGATCCGAAGTTTTCGCCCGATGGCAAGCGGCTCGCGTTCGTGCGCAAGCACAATCTTTATGTTCATCCCGTCGCTGGCGAGGAGGGCGAACATCCACTCACGCGCGATGAAAAAGAGAAAGACAAAGAGAAGGACGCGGACAAGGAGAAAGAGGACAACATCCTGAACGGCGAAGTGGACTGGGTTTACGCGGAAGAACTGGATGTGCGCAGCAACTATTTCTGGTCGCCCGAAGGAAAGGAAATCATTTTTCTGCAGATGGATGAGACTCGGGTGCCGACTTATCCCATCACCGACTGGATGCCCACGCATCCCCGGGTGGAACGGGAAAAATATCCGAAAGCGGGAGATCCGAATCCCACGGTGCGATTGGGAGTGGTGGGCAACAACGGCGGCAAGGTGCGCTGGATCAAACTTACCGACAACGATGACACTTATGTCCCGCGCTTTGGCTGGATTCGCGAAGGGTGGGCTTGGGCGGAAGTACTGAATCGCAAGCAGGATGTGCTGGACCTCTATTTTATCGACGCGAAGTCGGGAAGGTCCCGCAAAGTGCTGACCGAATCGGCACCGGATGCGTGGGTAAACGTCAACGACGACTTTCGCATCCTGAAATCTGGTGGCCGCTTTCTCTGGACCAGTTGGCGCGACGGCTACACCCACATTTATCTGTACAGTTTCAACGCGTCCGATCCGCTGGCTTCTGATGCCAAACTCGAACGCCAACTCGAAAGCGGAGACTATGAGGTGCTGGCAGTCAGCGGGGTCGACGAAACGTCGGGCACGGTTTTTTTCACCGCCGACAAGGAAGATCCGCGACGAGAGAAGATTTTTTCGGTGAAGCTGGACGGCTCGGGAGTGCGCAGCATTTCACCGGAAGAAGGCAGCTATTCCGCCAGTTTCGCCGAGGACGGGAAGCATTTCGTGGAAACGTATTCAGCGACGCTGAAGCCGCCGCGGATTCTGGTGTGCGTGCCGGGCGGCGCGTGTCAGAGGATATGGGAAGGGCGCAGCGTGGCGGATTACGGACTGATTGCGCCGAAGCCCCTCGAATTCAAAGCCGACGACGGCACGGTGTTGTATGGCGATCTGATTCTGCCGCGCAATGCGGATGCGAGCCAGAAGATTCCAATTCCGTTGATCGTGCACATCTATGGCGGTTCGGGCGCGCAGACGGTGCAGGATGCCTGGGGTGGAACGAATGCGTTGTTCCACCAGATTCTCGCGAACGAAGGTTTCGCAATTTTTTCGGTAGATAACCGCGGGACTCCAAATCGCGGAAAGAAATTTGTGGCCGCAACCCGAGAGCAGTTTGGCGGAATCGAACTGAAAGACCAGCTGACGGCGCTCGACCAGCTATACGCGCAGTTTCCGCAGTTCGACCGGGCGCGCACCGGGATATGGGGATGGTCAAACGGCGGTTCGATGACGCTCTACGCGCTGACGCATTCCGACCGCTTCAAGGCGGGGATCTCGGTGGCGCCGGTGACCAACTGGCGCGACTACGATTCGATTTACACCGAGCGCTGGCTGGGTCTGCCGCGGGACAACGCCAGCGGCTACGACGATTCGATCGTCAGCGCCGCCGGCAAACTGCGCGGCTCGTTGCTGCTGGTGCATGGGACGAGTGATGACAACGTCCACTTGCAGAATACAATCCAGATGACCGACGCGTTGATCCGGGCGCAGAAGCAGTTCCGGCTGATGGTGTATCCGAACAAGACGCACGGAATTTCGGGGACGGGCACGCGCTTGCAGTTGTTCCACATGATGGAGGATTTCTGGAACAAGGAGCTGAAATAGCTGTCAGCCGTCAGTCGTCAGCTCTCAGTTTTTCGGCTTTCGGCGGACGTGAGACTTAACTGACGGCTGAGAGCTGATAGCTGAAAGCTGTTCTTATGCATCGCACAACGCTTGGCGATTTCGAACTTACGGTCGTCTCCGATGGGACCTACTTCCTCGACGCCGGGGCCTTTTTCGGCGTCGTTCCCAAGGCCATGTGGTCGAAGAAAGTCACGCCGGACGCGCAGAACCGGCTCGACGCGGGAATGAATTCGCTGCTTGTGCGCACCGGCAAGAAAAACATCCTGATCGAGACCGGCATCGGCAACAAACTGCCCGACCGGATGGTGCAGATCTACAAACAGCCGGCCAAGCTGCTCGACAACCTGCACGCTGTCGGAGTTGCGCCGGAAGACATCGACATCGTCATCAATACGCATCTGCATTTTGACCACTGTGGCTGGAATACGGTGCGCCGCGGAGATCAGATCGTCGCGACGTTTCCCAACGCCACCTATTACGTGCAAGAGCAAGAGTGGGAGCATGGCCGCCTGCAACTGGAGCGCGACGCGATCAGCTACATGAGCCCGAATTACGATCCGCTGCTGGAGAGCGGGCAGATGGAGCTGTTGAACGGCGATCAGGAGATTTTGCCCGGCATCTCGGTCAAAGTTTTTCCGGGGCATACCGCGAATATGCAGGCGGTGATGGTCGAGAGCGGCGGCAAGAAGGCGTGCTACATCTCCGATCTGATTCCGACTTCAGCGCATCTCGATGTGACGTGGGTGATGGCCTTCGATCTGTTTCCGCTGCAGACCATCGAGAGCCGCAAGAAGTATTATGCGTGGGCGATCCCGGAGAGATGGCTGACCGTGTTTACGCATGACGACGCTACGCCGTGGGGATATGTGGAGCGGGGGGAGCGGGGACGGCTAAGGCTGAAGCCGGCCTAGTGGGGTGTTTCAGCTTTCCTGCGCCTCGCCTTGGCGGGATCGTTAATCAATGCGTTCTTTGTGATTCTCCAGCCGATCCACAAAGTGAAGGGACAGAGGATCAGGAATGCGATCTCAGGCAAATGTCCCGTTCGAAGTTCCGCGAGGGCGCTGGCCCCCACATAGGCACCCTCTGCCAATCCACAAAGCCCAAGGAAGACGGCCCCCGCACGTTGCACTTTATTGAGGCGCAGGTTCCCATTGATGAGAGTTCCCTGAAACAGCGCGCCGTTGGGAATACGCCGGATCGGGTCGATATTGTCCTGTCTTCGTTCCAGTTCGCGAATCCAGTCGTCTCGACGTTCCATTCTAGGTACCTAAGAGCTATCGTAGGGAAGCTAGTGCCGCGGGCAAGTATCGTTAGTCACGCCGGGAACATGACCTGAATAGGCAGGAATGTTCGTCCCTACGTGGTCTGTGCCGGGAGCTTGGCTTCGAAGAATTCCTCCACTCGGCCCAGTATCTCCGCGCCGCTCTTTGCTTCGTAGATTGCCTTCCTGAGGGCGGCACCTCCGGGGATGCCGTGGGTGAACCAGGACGCGAACTGCTTCATCTTGCCTTCTGCTCCGGGCATTCCTTCTTCGAGCAGCATCTGGAAGTAGGTGCGGATCATCTGGTAGCGGTCGGCTTCGGTGGGCTCGTCGTACAGTTTTTCTGCGGAGCTGTGCTCCGCTGGGCGGACGAATGCGTCCGCCCTTACGTGAGGCGGACGGGCGGGGACGCCCGTCGCTCCACTTACGTACTGCTCAATCTGGCGGAAGATCCAGGGATTTGCGGGGGCCATTCGGCCTATCATTACGGCATCGCAGCCGGTTTGGGCTACTACGGCGCAGGCGTCTTCGGGCGAGCGGATGTCGCCATTGCCGATTACGGGAATCTTGACTGCCTGCTTGACGGAGGCGATCCATTCCCAACGCGCGTTTCCGCTGTAGCCTTGCTCGCGGGTGCGGGCGTGGAGGGCAACCGCGCCCAGGCCGCAGTTTTCGGCCAGGCGCGCCAGTTCTACGCAGACGATTTCGTCGTCGTTCCATCCCGCGCGGAATTTCACGGTGAAGGGGATTTTTACGGCGGCTCGCACCGCTTCGAAAATTTGGCGGATTAGCGGCAGATCGCGCAGCAGTCCGGAGCCTCCGTTGCACTTCACTACTTTCTTGGCGGGGCAGCCGAGGTTGAGATCGACGAGGTCGAATCCGAGGTCTTCCACCAGGCGCGCGGCATCAGCCAGCACGCTGGGACTGCTGCCGAAAAGCTGGGCTGAGACGGGGTGCTCGTCTTCGTAGAAATGAAGGTAGCGTCCGCGAACGCGTTGGTCTCGCAGCACGCCGTCGGCCGAGGTGAATTCGGTCATGATCAGGCCGCATCCGCCGAGGTGCTTGATGAAGCGGCGGAAAACGGTGTCGGTGACGCCGGACATGGGCGCGAGCACGGTGGCGGGAGCGATCTCAACGTTGCCAATCTTCAGGGACGCAGGAAATGCCCGTGGCGATGTGCGCGCGGACGATGGAGCAACGGGCGACTCGCCCGTCCGATCCACGGCTGCATCCGAGTTGTCCCAAAACTTCTGCACAGCTGTATTCTACGTCCTTTCCAAGTCCCCAACCCCAATGTAGAATTCGCGGCTATGAGGCGAATCCGAGAAATCTTTCTGACCCAGTACATCGGGGCGATCGTTATCGGCATGCTGGTGGTGCAAACCATCGGCGGCGTCATTTCTTTACTAAATGCAGCCTGTTATCTGGTACACGCAGGTTCGGGAATCTCGCTCGATCATGCAATCTGCGTTACCGGCATTTCCATGGTCCAAGTTGCTGCCGTCGGCGATCACCATCGTTCTATATGTGGTCGTTTCCTACTTGTTGTTCGCGTGGCTCTATCAAACAGAAGAGAGAACACTGGCCACTGAGCAGGCCGAAAAGCCCGGAATCCAGAGTTGACTGAATGCCTGGATGCCCGCAATCCGCGCCAACTCGAAGGCATCGTACGCCGTCTCAATAGCGGCTGCTCTTATTGTCGCCAGGGGAATTGAATTGCTGATTCAAGCGGCGTCCATGCCGCTGGAGACTGTGTCTGTTCGTTTGATCAACGCTCTAGTTGTCCGCGGCTGGCGGAATGCAGTGGTCTTGTATGAAGCTCCGTATTCGCTCGCCTTGGTCGGCTCGACCGCGTTGCCCGGGATTGTTCTGCTGATATCCGGGTTGGTGGCCGGAAGCTTCATCGTCCGGTCGCGACGCCGAGCTTAGCAGCCAACGAAAAGCCCTCGCCGGGGCGAGGGCGTGTTATTCGAGAAACTCGCGTTGATCCCGAAACGAAGCTTACTTCTTTGCCGCCTCGGTTTTTGCCGCTTCGGCTTTGGCGGCGTCGCTCTTGGCGTACTTGCGGCGGAAGCGCTCCACGCGGCCGGCGGTGTCCATGAGCTTCTGCTTGCCGGTGAAAAAGGGATGGCAGGCAGCGCAGATTTCTACGCCGATGTCGCCCTTATGGGTGGAGCGGGTGATAAAAGTATTCCCGCAAGCGCAATGCACGCGGATCTCACTGTAGTGCGGATGGATGGCTGCTTTCATGTCGGTTCCTAAGTCCTCGATTCAGACATTTGATTCTACCGGAGTTAAGAAGGATTCAGCAAGGCAGGGAGCAGCTATTAGCCATCAGCCATCAGTAAACCCGGCGAGAATCTGAACGGGGGTTACTGATGGCTGACGTATGACGGATGAGAGCTACAAAGCAAAACGGCAGGGCCGACCCCCTGCCGTCTCGCTCATAAACAAAAACCGTGAGGTCCCCTACTTCTTGTTGACTGCCTTCTTGAGTTCGTTCCCGGGAGTGAATTTGGCGACTCTACGAGCAGCTATTTTGATGGTGGCACCCGTCTGCGGATTTCGGCCATTGCGGGCCTTGCGCTGCGAGACGGAAAACGTGCCGAACCCAATCAAAGCTACCCGGTCACCTTTTCTAAGGGCAGTAGTAACACTGTCCACGGTGGTGTCGATCGCGGTCGTCGCCTGGGCCTTGGAAATACTGCAGGCTCCGGCGATCCGGTCAACCAGATCAGCTTTATTCATGCTCTCTCCTGACACTAATCGTTTCGGTTCCCGCGCATCAGCCGGGGAGGATAGCCCGAAGCGCGAGCACCGGCGATGGCCATTGTCGCCCATACCATGGGATTGTCAATGGGAAACACGTGCCAGTTGCTGGTTTTGACACCTAGAACGAAAGGCCATATTTGAAGTAATGGGGAAGTGAGCCGAAGACGCCGTTATTTGTTCCTTTTTTATCCGCGGAGAGTATCTGCGATTCTGGCCTGTAACCTGGGCATGGCAGTTTTCTCTTTAGGTTCTTTCACGGCGCTTCCCCACGGTTCTCCACAGGCCGCCGCCTGTCTCCACAGGATGTGCACAGAGAGGAAACGGTTTCGAGTTGCGGCAGGGGCGGGTTCGGGTGCAGAGTCTAAATACACAATCATGAAAACAGCAGCTGAAGTTTGTCCTGTGTGCGCGGGATCGGGATGGAAGCCGGTTCCGGGAGTGCCGGACGGCGGCGTCACGCGCTGCGATTGCCAGTTGCGGGCGCGCGGCGGGGCAATGATCGCAGCGGCGCGCATTCCGAAGAGATATGAGCATTGCGAGCTGTCGAACTTTACAACCGATTTCCCGGGGGCCGATCCATCGATTGCGCTGGCCCAGATCAGCGCATCGCGCTTTGTGCAGGAGTTCGATCCGAGAGACGGCGCTGGGCTGCTGCTGGTCGGCGGAATTGGCACCGGCAAGACCCATCTCGCGGTGGGCATTCTTAAGGAGCTCATTGCGGCCAGAGGAAGCGCCTGCCTTTTTTGCGACTACCGCGAACTGTTGAAGCAGATTCAGAACTCCTACAACGATTCCGTCCAGGCGACCGAGCTTCAGGTACTGCGGCCCGTGTTTGAAGCCGATGTGCTGCTGCTGGATGAGCTCGGTGCCGTGAAACCGAGCGAGTGGGTTTGGGACACGGTCAGCCTGATCCTCAACACGCGATATAACGACAATCGAACCACGATCATCACCACGAATTTCGCCGACGAGCCGGCTGCGAGTGTAACTCGATCATCGTCATCGTCGTCAGCACGGGCAGCCGCTCGCGAAGAAACACTTGGCGACCGCATCGGCGAGCGTATGCGTTCGCGGCTGCAGGAGATGTGCCGCGTCGTGAGGATGGACGGGCCGGACTTCCGGCAGAAGTTCAAGAGCGCGAGCTTCGGATAGATGACCGCCGAGCTGCGCTGGCTTGGACGGCCGGGGGCGGCCGTCCCTACGCGAGCCAATCCGACGTAGAATCGGCGTGTGCTGAGCGAACGCATCGAGTTCCGGCCGGAACGTGACAGCGACATCTTTTCTGCCGTGGCCGCCGCGCCTGCTGTGTTTCTTTTGCGCGGCGAAGATGCAAACTCCGAGCCGTACGTCAGCAAGACGGCCAATCTGCGGCGGCGGCTGCAGCGGCTGCTTTCAGTGCCGGAAGAACGGACGAAGCGGCTCAACCTGCGGGATCGCGTGCGCTGGATTGAGTACACGCTAACCGGTTCCGACTTCGAATCGGGCTTCGTTCTCTATCAAGTCCTGAGCGTTGCTTTCCCAAAGACCTACTCGAATCGCCTGCGATTGCGCTTCGCGCCTCTCGTCAAGCTGCATCTGGAAAACGAATTCCCCCGTGCTTCGATTACGACCCGGCTGGGGCGGATTTCGGGAAAGAACCTTTATTACGGGCCGTTCGGGTCGCGGATGGCGGCAGAAAAATTCATGAACGACGCGCTTGACTTTTTCAAGATGCGGCGCTGCGTGGAAGACCTGCATCCCGATCCGAAATTTCCCGGCTGCGTTTATTCCGAAATCAAGATGTGTCTGGCACCCTGCTTTCGCGGCTGCACGGATGACGAGTACCGCGCCGAAGTGGTGCGGGTCGAAGACTTTCTGGACTCGCGCGGTGAATCGCTGAAGCGGCAGATGGCGACCGAGCGCGATGAAGCGTCGGCGAAAATGGAATTCGAGGCGGCCGCCGCCATTCATGCGCGGCTCGACAAACTCGCGCCCGTGCTGCAGCAGTTGCCCGAATTTGTCCGCCGGATTGATCAGTCCCACGCCGTAATCGTGCAAAAGTCGCGGCAGGCGGAGAGCGTCGCGCTGTTCCGTGTCGACGGTGGAGCGCTCGCGGGGCCGCTTGAGTTTCCGATCTCCGATGCGGAACATGCCAAGTCACAATCCATGGAAGCCCGCATCCAGGGCGCATTGACGGCATTTCCTGCTTTCCTCCCAGCCAGCGCGATCGAGCGCATGGAGCATCTGGCGATTCTGAAGCGCTGGTGCTATCGCGGTACCCGGGCGGGCGAGATTTTCGTCGCCGATGCCAAGGGAGGGCTGCCAATGCGCCGCTTGGTGCGCGGAATCAGCCGGGTTTACAAAGGCGAAGCGCCAGAAAGCGAAATCTTGAAGCCGAATCAGTCGTTCGTCGATGGTCGCTAGTCGTTCGCCAACGGCCATCGACCGACGACATTTGGACTTCTCTATTCGACGCCAGACTTCATACAATGAAGTCACTATGGCGAACAAGACCAGAAAAACATCGACCAAGTCCCCGTCAAAGAAGAAACCAACGGCGCGATCGTCATCTCCCGATCGCCTGCTCCGCGACCACTTGCTCTACTTGCTAAAAGGCGGCGGGGCGCATGCGACGTTCGATGCCGCCATGGGCGATTGGCCCGTGCAACTCGCCGGAGCTAAAGTCGCGAACTTCCCTCACACTGCGTGGATGCTGCTTGAGCACATGCGTCTTGCGCAGTGGGACATCCTGGAGTTCAGCTGCAGCTCGAAGCATGTGTCTCCGGCATGGCCCGAGGGATATTGGCCTGCATCGGAAGCTCCTCCGAACGAGAAGGCATGGACCGCTAGTATAGCTGCGTTCAAGAAGGACCTGCGGACGATGGCGCGGCTCGTCTCCGACCCAAAAGTCGATCTCTATGCGCGGATCTCCTGGGGCGATGGGCAAACAGTTTTGCGCGAGGCGCTGCTGGTGGCTGACCACAATGCTTATCATCTTGGACAACTGGTGATGCTGCGGAAGAGCATCGGAATCTGATTGAAGTCTGATTCACCGCCGAGACGCAGAGAGCGCGGAGAAACGAGAGTGGGCTCATGCGGTAAATTCACCACGGAGGCGCGGAGACACGGAGAAACCCGAACCATAGTTTTGCTTTTCTCTTCTCGGCGTCTCGGCGGTGAAAAAACTCTAAGCTGCCCGAACCGGCACGCGCACCGGTCTCTTCCGGAACACGACGCGTATTTGTTCCCGCCAGCGCTCGTCGATCCCGAGCACTTCCCAATCGATCTCCGGCGACAGGTAACGCAGGATCGTGTCGGTGGTGGGATGGACGTGCAGAGCGGGCGCGACCAGCATGAGCAGAGGCTTTTGCGGTGAGATCTCGCGTCCGGGAAAATAACCGAATTGCGAAAACTCTCCGCGGCTCTGGTGCCAGGCGACGCGCGACCAGTAATCGACGCCTTGCAGCGGAAGGTGGATGTCTTCGTCGGCTTTGAGTTCGATGACGGCGAGGCGGCCTTCGCGGGTTGCGGCCAGAATGTCGATCATGGCGCGATCAGCCGCGGCAAACGCGGGCACCTGGGCATACACCGATTCCGGCCGCAGCCGTCCGTCGAGCGCCGCGATGTTCCGGACGGCCAGCGATTCCAGCCAGCGTTCGGGATGCATTCGCCACAACGGGTGGTTCTTGGGACCGTCCTTGTGGCGCACAGCCGCCGCCAGCCGCACCAGATCGGCAAATTGCGTTTCGTTCTCCGCGTCGAGAACGCGCTCTTCCGCCCCCACACCGAAAACGATTTCCTCGCGGCTCTGGAAGTCTCGCGGATCGTGCGCAATCCGCGCCTGGGCGAATTCGAGGCCATGGCGCCGGAATGAAATCGACGCGGGCGAGAGCACCACAACTTCAGTTTGTGGCAGAATGCCGCGAATGCGCGCGATCGATTCCGCAAAGCGATCGCGCGCCAGACCCTCATCGATGGACTGCACCAAGCGGGTCGCCAGATTGCCGCGATCGCCGGTATCCACCGGAACGAGCGCATCCTCCTGTTGGTCGAATTCGTACAAATGCCATTTCGCTGCCGTTGGATGTAGATGCGCCATGCGCTGCCGGGTAAGAGTTACGGTGCCTTTCGGCACAACCATCGCCAGCCCTTCGACCACGCGGCGTTCCTGCTGGGCCAGGCGGCACGCCTCGAGCCAAAGAATTCCGCAGGTCAGCGCGCCATCGACGGTCGATTGCGTCTCCTGGTCGTTCACTCCGACGATGGCGAGGGCGCGCTGTCCCTGGCGCAGCCAGCCGCGCAGGTAGGCGGGACCGAAGGAGTGTTCGAGGTCGATGCTCGTCGTTAGGCGGACCACGGTCCAGCCGGGAAAATTTCTTTCCAACGCGCGGCGCAGGCGAGGTTCGTAGGCTTGGCGCGCCGCTCGCCGTGCGGCGGGCGAGCGCTGATCGCGATCGCGGCAGAAGTCGAGCCGGGTGGGGCGATTCTGGCCCATGCGCTGCACCTGCAACCGCAGCGTGGTGGCTTTCACTTCCGCATCGAGCACGCGGCGCACGAAATTGCGCTCGCTCGACCACAGATGCAGCAGGCATTTGTGGTACTCGCCGGAGATCGAATACTTCGACTCGGCCAGATCGAACGCGATGGCGCCGTCTTCCACCACCACGGCGGCGCGCGCGCCGTTGAGAAAGTCGGAGAGCATCTGGCTGAGGGAGTCTGGGGTCATGGAGTCGATAGGGCAAACGGGGCAATTTCGGTGGTCGCTGCCACTACTTTTCGCTTTGTTTTACTGTTAGGGTATTAATGCGTGTTTACTGCTGCCCCCCTTCCCTATTGGAATCACGGGGTTGGGCTGTGGAAAATTTTCAAAATCTAGAGGGCAAAGGACTTAAATGGAAGATATTCCGGAATAAGGAGTTAGCTCGATTTTGGTCTCATTTTCCGGATTTGGAACGACTACTGAGTCTCCTCATTGCCTCCAATTTTGTTTATCAAAGAGTAACTGACAAAGTGGGCCTGAAAATCCCACGTCTCGAAAACCGCGAGACTCTTCGACGCGCTCAGGGCAGGCCGTAGGGCACCTATTTTCCAGGGGATGTTTCCTGAGAAACGGGCGCACCTCGGCCCTGACACACAGGTCGATTTCTATTGTCGGCCGAGGGGCGGCGCGATGTCTGTGATGATGCACACCGGGCGTTTGTGATGAAAAAAGGTCGGGACCTCTCAACCCGTCCGCAGTGGAACCCACTCATCGCAAAGTGCGCGATGAGTGGGGCACCCGGCACCAGGCTCCGGTTGTTTACCACGGACGCAAGCCGACGAATCTTCGAGTCGGGGTGGAACATCCCACCCTAGAATCGCAGAGAGCGCGATTTTAGAATGGGGCACCCGCGCATCTGCTGCATAGCGAATTCGAATACATAGGTCCTTCGCTTCGCTCAGGATGACAGCGTGGACTTATGCCGCGAACTGTGGGACTCGACACTAAAGCCCGCGTGTTTATTGGCTTTGAACGACGATTGCTCGAAGCGCGTGGCTCGCAGCTCGAAGCTCTAGTGTTTCGGCCATGGGATAATGCAGTAGCCGCGCGAGTCGTTTGCGAAACGCTGCGCATCCAAATATGGTGATTGCCAATCAGGAACGCTTTTTCTTCGAGCATTACGGACTCACGAATCACGATCTTGAGACCTATCTGACCGCGGCGCTTTCGGCGGGCGGCGACTATGCCGACCTTTATTTCGAATACCTGACCTCGACCTCGCTGATGGTGGATGAGTCGCTGGTGAAGTCCGCTTCGCAGGGGATTTCGGCGGGGTGCGGCGTGCGCGTTGTCTCCGGCGAGCGCACCGGGTATGCCTACACCGACGATCTTTCTCCGCAGCGCATTCTTCATGCGGCGCGGACTGCGGCTTTGATCGCTAGCGCTCCGTCCAAGGCGACAGTGGCGGGATTCCGGCAGAAGCCGGCCCGCAGTTTGTATCCGGTGGCGCTGCCTTCGGTGGATGCGGACATTACCGCCAAGGTTGAACTGCTGATGCGCGCCGATCGCACGGCTCGCGGATACGATCCGCGAATCAAGGAAGTACGCGCCAGCTATGCCGACGAACTGCGGCACATTCTGGTAGTGGGCTCCGACGGCACGTTTGCGGAAGACTCGCAGCCGCTGGCGCGGGTGAATGTTTCGTGCATCGCAAAGACGGATGCGAGTTCGGGACGCGGGTCATCGGGCGGCGGCGGGCGAGTTGCGCTTGATTTCTTTTTTGGCGACAAGACTCCTGAGTTCTTTGCCAAGGAAGCGGCGCGGCAGGCGATTTTGCAACTCGATGCGCGGGAAGCTCCGGCTGGAGACATGGAAGTCGTGCTTGGCCCGGGATGGCCGGGCGTGTTGCTGCACGAGGCGGTGGGCCATGGGCTGGAGGCTGACTTCAATCGCAAGAAGACGTCGGCATTCGCCGGGCTGATCGGCAAACGCGTGGCCAGCGAGAAGTGCACGGTGGTCGACAACGGTACGATGCCGTGGCGGCGCGGGTCTTTGAATGTCGATGATGAAGGACAGCCTACGCAGGAAACGGTGCTGATCGAGAACGGAATTCTGAAGGGATATCTCAGCGACAAACTTTCGTCGAGGCTGATGGGCCTGGCCGATACGGGCAATGGACGGCGCGAGAGTTATGAGCATATTCCGATGCCGCGTATGACGAACACTTACATGCTGGCGGGGCAAGACGATCCTGGAGACATTATTCGTTCGGTGAAGAATGGCGTGTATGCGGTGAACTTCGGCGGCGGGCAGGTCGATATCACGAACGGCAAATTTGTTTTTTCGGCGTCGGAAGCCTATCTGATCGAAAACGGACAGATCACGGCCCCGATCAAAGGCGCGACGCTGATCGGCAACGGACCCGATGTGCTGACGCGGGTTTCGATGGTGGGCAACGATTTGAAACTTGATGAAGGCGTCGGGACGTGTGGCAAGGATGGACAATCCGTTCCGGTCGGCGTCGGCATCCCGACCATTAAAATCGACCGGTTGACCGTCGGCGGGACTGCGCGGCGGGAACCCGGCGGATTCATGCAATAAGGCGCTGTTAGCTCTTAGCTTTTGGCTCTTAGCTAAAAGCCAAGGGCCAAGAGTTGATAGCGATATATGAAATGACAACGACCCTGGAAGCCGGCGAAACGAAGCTCACAACCGATCTCAAGCAACTTGCCACCGACGTTGTCCGCCGGGCGATGGAAGGCAGAGCTACGGCGGCCGAGTGTGTGGTGCGCGAAGGCGACGAGTTTTCAACCGTCGTGCGGCTGGGGCAGGTCGAAACGCTCAAGGAATCGGGCTCGCGGGCCATTGGTGTGCGCGTCTTCTTCGGACAGCGGGCGGCCTCGACGTATTCCAGCGACTTTTCGGCTGGTGGCATCGAGCGCATGCTGAAGTCCGCGCTCGAACTGGCGAAGATCACTTCCGAAGATCCGTACGCCGGAATTCCCGAGGCCGGCCAGTTCGGATCGCTTGCCGGCGACCTCGATCTTTATCATGAGGACGTTTACTCGTTGCCCGGCGCCGAGCGCATTGAGTACGCGCGCCGCGGCGAAAAGGCCGCGCTGGACGCCGATCCGCGCATCAAGAATTCCGATGGCGGATCGTTCGACGCGGCGACCGGCAGAAGAGTGCTTGCGAATTCTCATGGCTTTGTCGGCGAATACCGGCGCTCGTACTGTTCGGTCGCGGTGGTGCCCATTGCGCAGGACGAGAACGGAGGGATGCAGCGCGATTACTGGTATTCGGTGGCGCGCAGCTTGGCGAAACTCGACTCGGCGGAGCAGGTGGGAAAAGAAGCGGCGCGGCGTACGCTGCGACGGCTGGGCGCTCGCAAGGTGAAGACTGCGCATGTGCCGGTGGTGCTCGATCCCATGGTTGCGGCCTCGATGCTCGAACACATTTTCGAGGGCGTGAATGGCGACTCGGTTTATCGTGGAGCCTCGTTCCTGGCGGGCAAACTGGGCGAGAAAATTGCGGGAGCGAACGTCAACGTGGTCGATGACGGCACCATGTCCGGAGGCTTCGGCACTACGCCCTTCGATGGCGAAGGGATTCCCACGCGCCGCACGGTAGTGATCGAGAACGGGATTCTGAAATCTTATCTGCTGAATACTTACACCGCGAAAAAGCTGGGGCTGGAGACGACCGCCAACGCTTCTCGAGGACTTGCCGGAACGCCGGGCATCGGACCGGGAAATTACTTTCTGGAGCCGGGACCGAAAACGCCGCATCAGATTATCGCGGAGATCAAAGACGGTCTCTATGTAACTGAGTTTCTCGGTCATGGCGCGAACTTAGTAACTGGCGATTACTCGCGCGGAGCCTCTGGCATGTGGATCGTCAACGGCGAGCTGGCCTATCCTGTCGAAGAGATCACGGTAGCGGGCAATCTCAAGGACATGTTCTGCAATATCTCCGAGATCGCGAGCGACCTGGAATTCCGCGGCAGCGTGGCCTCGCCTACGATTCGGATCGACGGGCTTACGGTCGGCGGCGAATAGCGAGACTTGTGCTCGGCGGACGCTTTGTCCGCCTGAGGGGAAGTCCGCAGTAGGGGTTCGCCTGGTCAGGGAGATCGCGGGCGAGGGCGCCCGCGCCACACAAACTCTGGAATTAATCTGTTATTAACATTCAGCCGATCATTCGCCGTTAACATTTCTCCCATGCCTGAGCAGCCGTTGCACATCGAAGATCTTCCCGGGTCGCGGGAGGGAGTCCGCATTCTGCGCCTGGCGGGACCGCTGACGCTTCCCAATCTGTTTGGCTTTCAATCCAAGGTGCGGGCCGACAATTCGCGCGCGCTGATTCTGGACTTCACGAATGTCCCGCTGGCGGATTCGGCGGGGATTGGGGCGCTGGTCGGAGCCTATGTCACGCGGCAACATGGCGGCCGCAGCCTGGGGTTGGTGGGCGTGAATCAGCGCATTCACCATGCTTTGGAAATCACGCGAGTGGAGGGATTCTTTCGTTTCTTTGGAACCGTCGCCGAGGCTGAGCAGGCGGCGTGAGGTGGCGAGCTGGGCGTTTTTGCCCGACCGACTAACTCCACGAGGACGGGTGGGGACGCCCGTCGCTCCACTATTCACTTTAAGAAGAAAGGCGGCCGGTGCCGGCCGCCTTCTTTTTCCCCGAATTTTGGTTGTGGCCTAGACGCCTTTGACGTTCTCCGCCTGCCAGCCCTTGGGGCCTTTGACTACGTCGAACTGAACTTGTTGACCTTCCTGCAAGCTGCGAAAGCCGTTTGCCTGGATGGCGGAGAAGTGCACGAAAACATCCTCACCATTCTGGCGGCTGATAAAACCATAGCCCTTGGCGTCGTTAAACCACTTTACTGTTCCTGTTTCCATGATGTTGCCCGTGTTCCTTTGGTTGAAGTATGCGCTGGAACTCGCAGGATAGTGCAGGCAGGTCACGCTTTAGAGCGGGGTACTGCTGACAACCGCAAAGATCAAACGCAGCTAAATTGTACATATCCAAAGGTAAATGGCTAGAAGATTCTGTGCTTACGGAGGTAATCAGCCTTGGTTCGGGGAAGCGCCCGGTCCCTGACACCGCCCGCGAAATTTCCGGTCTCAGCTTTCCATTTCTTTTGTATCGAGCTGAAAAATAAGGCTGATCGCTTTCTGGCGGCGTTTGCTCCCGATAGGATTGAGAGAATATGGGATTGACAGAATGAGAGTTCCCTCCTCGTTCCGGTTCCCCGCCGACGCGCATGGTGTACCCTTCCTGACCGTTCCCAAAAAGATTTCCGAACAAATCGGCGAACCGTTCGATCTTGAGGTGTGAGGGGCGGCGAGTGGCAAGCGCACAGGCGATCGGAGAAGCGAGAGACGTGCCGGCAGACATAGCGACAAGCGCAGCCGAGAACGACCGCGACCTCGAATGCGCTGTCCGGGAGCACGCCAGACTCGTGTATCGGATCGCGTATTCGATTCTGCGGAATCACCATGACGCGGAGGATGTCACGCAAGAAACATTCGTGCGCGTGCTGCGTTATCGCAGAAAACTGGCGGGAGTACGCAATCCTCGCACTTGGCTGGCCCGTATCGCGTTTCGAGCCGCCCTGGAACGGAAACGCAAAGCGGGCAAGGTCAGCTTTGAGGATCTGGACGGCACAGCGCCGCAAGTCCGTTCCCGGGCTCGAGCTGCCGACGACGCGCTGATCGGGACGGAGATGAGTGGGCAGGTGGAAAAGCTGATCGCGGCTTTACCCGTCAAACTGCGCGATCCGCTGACCCTTTCCGCGCTCGAAGAAATGTCGCCTGCCGAGGTGGCGGAAGTGCTGGGCATCAAAGAAGCGGCGGTGCGGTCGCGGTTGTTTCGGGCCCGGCAGATCCTGCGCGAAAGGCTCGCGAAAGTTCTGGAAGGAAGATATGGAATCTGAAAAGCGGGAACGACTCATCGCTGATTTGCACATCGACGATCTGCTGGACAACGCGCTCAAGCAGTATGGCGCAGCCGAGCCGCGGGCCGGGTTGGAAGACCGGGTTCTGGCCAGAATTCAAGCTGAGGCCCAGGCCGAGAACAGACAGGGGAGACCGCGAAACTGGAGTTGGTGGCCGGCCGCCATCGCATGCGCCGTGCTGCTGTTGAGCGTCGCGGCCGCGTTTCTCGCGCGAAGCCGTCATGCGGATACATCGGTTGCCAAGAGCCACGCTCCTGCGGTTTCCGCGCCGCGCCCAATTCCCGAGAAGGCACCAGAGAGCGCCCCGGAAAAAGTCATGGCGAAGGCCAGTCCGCGCGCTGGGAGCGACGGGCGTCCCTTCGTCGGGGTCAGGGCGGACTTTCGCCCGTCGGGCAGACGCGGTTCTTCTCAACCGCTCCGTTTGGAGCAGTTCCCTTCGCCGCGTCCTTTAAGCGAACAGGAAATCATGCTGGCTCGATTCGTTGAACAATTTCCGCGCGAGGCCGCGATGATCGCCAGAGCGCAGACCAAGCTGTTGGCGCAGGAAGAGGAAGAGATGCAGCGGGAAGCGCCTTTAGACAGAGAAGTTCCACAGAGTTCACCGGAACAGAATCCATAAGGAGAAGAGAATGAACCGACAGATGGTTGCAAGGTTTGGCAAATTGTTGTTGATCGCAGTTTTCTGCTGGTGCGTACCGTTCAGCGGCGCGCAGGAGCAGGAGGCAGCAAAGAGGCCGGAGGAACAACTAAAAAAGCCGGTCAATGCTTACCGCCTCGACTTCTCCGTGAACGAGATGGAAGATGGCAAGAAGATCAACTCCCGCCAGTACTCCATGTATCTGAAGGCCAATGACTACAGTGAAATCAAAATTGGCACACGGGTTCCAGTCGAAGCGGCGGCGGGGAAAGACGTCTTTCAGTATGTCGACGTTGGAACGTCCATCCGGGGAAAGGTAGAAGAACGGGAGAACGGGCTGCTGCTGGATATAAGTTGCGATACCAGTCGTTTCGCAGATCCCGAACGGGCGAAAACCAGCAGCATTCCTCTCCTTCGCCAGGTTAGGATTAGTGGCAGCACAGTAGCCAGTGTGGGCCAGCCAATCGTGATCGGCAGCGCGGACGATCCCGACTCTAAGCGTCAGTATCAGCTTGAGGTCACGGCCACTAGACTCAAATGACTTTAGGGAAGCGTCGCAAGATGTGGGAGGGAAGAAGGGTCTGTCATCCCGCCAGGCGGGTGTCATCCTGACCCTGAGCGGAGCCGAATGGGAAGGACCTATGCGTTTGCATCAGTCCTAATGCATAGGTCCTTCGCTTCGCTCAGGATGACAACTAATAAGTCAAAATGACAACTAATAAGTCAGGATGACAACTGATAGGACTAATAGGGAGGATGACAATTCATGAAAGGTATCGGTCGTGTCTGCTTCGCCTGTCCGTTGTCACGCGAGCGGACGGGCTACAGCGCCGCGGCCTGCTCGCGCCTCCGCGCCTGGATCTCGATATAGACGTTGATCAGCGAAACGGCGGCTGGGGTCACGCCGGGAATGCGCGAGGCTTGGCCTAGCGTCTGGGGGATGACTTTTCCCAGCTTCTCCTGCATTTCGCGCGACAAGCCGCTGACGGCGCGGTAATCGAACCAATCGGGAATGCGGCGCTGCTCGGCCTTCTTCAGGCGGTCGATGGCGCGCTGCTGCTGGTCGAGATATCCGGCATACTTGATTTCAGTTTCGACGGATTTTAGCTCGTTGCGGATTTCGGACGAAAGACGGGCTGTGCCGGAATCAACGCTAGAAACATCAACCGCGGAGGACGCCGAGTTCGCAGAGGAATCTCTTTCGAAAAACCGGGGCGCGAGATCCTTTAGAACTGGCGTGAGTTGTTCTACGGTGATCTCGGGGCGCTTCAGCAACTGCGCTAGCGGCTGGCCGACGGCGGAAGACAGATCCTGCGGACTTGTTGCGCTGTCGGCGACTGCGGTCGAGCTGCGCTCGACTGGACAGACGGGGGCGGCTGTCCCTACGCGGAGGGGCGAGGACGCCCGGCCCTCCACCGGCAATTGGTGGTTGATTTGCTCCACCATCGCTGGCGTCAACTTCATCGTCTCCAGCAGGTGCTTCACTTCCTCCAGCCTTTGCTGTTTCGCCTCGAAGTCCTTCCACGCTTCATTCGAGATCAGGCTCACGCGGCGGCCATGCGGAGTCAGCCTGCGGTCTGCATTGTCGATCCGCAGATGCAAACGAAACTCTGCCCGCGAAGTAAACATCCGGTAAGGCTCGTTGGTCCCTTTCGAAATCAGGTCGTCGATCAGAATCGCGGTGTAGGCTTCGGTGCGATCGAGCACCAGCGGAGGCTCTTTCTTCACTTTCAGGGCGGCGTTAATTCCCGCCATGATTCCCTGGCATGCCGCTTCTTCGTAGCCCGATGTCCCGTTGATCTGACCGGCGAGAAATAGTCCCGCGATCTTTTTCGTTTCGAGCGTGCGCCGGAGTTCCGTGGGATCGATGGAATCGTACTCAATGGCGTAACCGGGCCGCATCATCTCCGCGCTATCGAGCCCCGGAATCGACTTTAAGATCGCTAGCTGCACATCAATTGGCAGCGAAGTGCTCATGCCATTGACGTAGATTTCGTGTGTGTTCAGGCCTTCGGGCTCCAAAAAAAGCTGATGCGTCAGTTTGTCGGGGAACTTGACGATCTTGTCTTCAATCGACGGACAGTAGCGCGGGCCGGTCGATTGAATCTGCCCGCTGTACATCGGCGAGCGATGGACGTTCTCGCGAATGATGCGATGCGTCGCTTCGGTGGTAAACGCGATGTAGCACGGCACCTGCGAGTCGTGATGCAGAACGCGCCGGGTGCGAAAGCTGAACGGAGTTGGATCGAGATCGCCGGGCTGGCGCTCAAAGCGCGACCAGTCAATGGTGCGGCCGTCTAGACGCGGAGGCGTGCCGGTCTTGAGCCGGCATCCACGCAGGCCGAGTTTCTTGAGCGCCTCGCCGAGCAGGACCGCTGCCGGTTCTCCCGAACGTCCTGCTGGATACTGCTGCTCGCCGCAGTGAATCAGGCCGTTAAGAAAAGTTCCAGTGGTGATGATGACCGCATCGGCGGAGACGCGGCGGCCGTCGCGGAGGAGGATGCCGCGGATGCGGTCGTTGGCAGGACAGTCGTTGGTCGCTGGTCGTTGGTCGTTAGCAACGTCGTTCGCTGTTCGTCGTTCGCCGTTCGCAACTTCAGATTCTTCGCTTCGCTCGGAATGACAATTTTCATCGGGACCCGCGAACGACGAACGACTAACGACCAACGACTGCTCGTTAGCGAACGACTCCACCACCACATCCACTACCTCCGCCTGCTTGATGGTTAGGTTCGGCTGCGACTCCAGGACTTCGCGCATCTTCAGACGGTAGGCCTGCTTGTCGCACTGCGCCCTCGGCGACCAGACGGCGGGCCCACGCGAAGTGTTGAGCAGACGAAATTGGATTCCGACGGCGTCCGTTATTTCGCCCATGATGCCGCCCAGGGCGTCCACTTCGCGCACCAAGTGCCCCTTGGCGATGCCGCCGATGGCGGGGTTACACGACATTTGCGCAATTAGATCGACGTTAAGCGTGTAGAGAGCGGTCTTCAGCCCCATGCGCGCGGCAGCCATGGCGGCTTCGCATCCGGCATGACCGGCGCCCACCACCACTACTTCGAAATGTTCGTCAAACGTCCGCATGCGCGCCTGTTCAGGACCCACAACAATGGAGGGAACTGCTTGGTCGATTGTAACAACGTTGCTCTCAGGTGTTGACGCAAGGGAAATGAGGTGACCCACTCGCCGCGGACTTTACGATGAGTGGGTCGCCCCGCCATCATCGATAAGAAGGCGGCAAGGGATTGCGATCGATGAATGACCGCTGGTGCCAATAGGGGTAGGCAACTTGCGGCGCGCTGGCCTCGTCGAGTTTTGCGACCTGCGCGCTCGACAGCGTAAAGCCGGCTGCGGCCAGATTGTCGCGCAGTTGCTGCTCATTGCGCGCGCCAATGATCACGCTAGCGACCGTCGGTTTTCGCAGCAGCCAGTTTAGAGCCACCTGGGGCACCGTCTTGCCCGTTTCAGCCGCGACCGCTTCCAGCGCGTCGACCACTTTGTAGAGGTATTCGTCGGCGACCTGCGGACCAACTTCCGCGGTCTTATGCAGCCGGCTCACGCTCGGCAGCGGCTGACCACGGCGGATTTTGCCGGTCAAACGGCCCCATCCCAGCGGGCTCCAGATAAGAGCGCCCAAACCTTCCGCGTAAGCCTGCGGCATCAACTCCCACTCGTAATCGCGGCCGACGAGCGAGTAGTAAACCTGGTGCGCGGCGTAGCGAGCCCATCCAAAATGCTCGCTGATGTCGATGGACTTCTGCAGATGCCATCCCGAGAAGTTCGACGCCGCGATATAGCGCACCTTGCCGTCGCGCACAAACTGGTCGAGCGTGTTTAAGGTCTCTTCGACCGGCGTTAAAGCATCGAAGCCGTGCATGTGATAGACATCGATGTAATCCGTCTTCAGCCGCTTCAGGCTGCCATGGATTTGCCGAGTCAGATGAGCGCGCGACGATCCGGAGTTGTTAGGCCCGTTGCCGAACGGGAAGGTCGCCTTGGTCGAGATTAGGATGCTTTCGCGCGGCAGGTGCTTGATTGCCTCGCCCAGAATCTCCTCGGAACGCCCATCGGAGTAAACGTCGGCGGTGTCGAAAAAATTGACGCCTGCTTCGATACAGAGATCGATGAGCCGAGTAGCTTCCGCTACGTCCGTCTCACCCCAAGCGCGGAAAAACTCATTTCCGCCCCCAAAAGTCGCGGTGCCGAAACACAGCACCGGAACCTTCAATCCACTCTTGCCCAGTTGTCGGAATTCCATAAACAGTTTGACGGTCAGCAACTCCCTGCGGTCGCAAGGTTTTTATCGTTGGCCGCTGCGCGAGAAATCTCACGCGGGCGGCGTGTGTTCAAAGGGGAGCTTGGTGAATCGCGCCTTATCGATCTCGATCACCAGCGCCACTCTTCCCTCGGGATTGCGGAAGGGAAAGGGCTTCCCCGTGTACTTGATCGAGGTGGGGTCCCCGTACTTGAAGTCGCCATCGGGACGGCGCTCGACTACACGGCCACGAAGCTGCGCCTCTTTATACGGGTCGTGGAAATCGACGATCGAGAGTGCAATCCGCGGATCGCGCCGGGTGTTCTTCGCTTTGAGCGAGCTTTCCCCGGTACAGATCAGAACGCGGTCGCCTTCACGGCCCACCCAAACCGGTACGCTCTGCGGCGAGCCGTCGGGCATGAGAGTCGCGAGATGAGCAAAGTTAGGGCCATCGAGCAAAGCCCGGATTTCGTCGGAAAGCGGAATCGCCATGAAAGCCTCCTCGTAAGGAAGTGATGAACAAATTTATCACTTCGATGCAACCGGGGCGATGGAAGGCAGTTTCGCTGCCCTACAACTGCTGCGCCAGGTAGTTGGCGATCCCCATTTCCTTGATGGAATGAAGCTGAGCCTCGAGGTAGTCAGCGTGGCGCTCTTCGTCCAGAATCATGCGCTCGAATAGAGCCTTGGAGCCGTCGTCGCTGGCCTGGATGCAGACTTTCGCAGCCTGGTTGTATTGACGCACCGCATCCTGCTCGTCCTTGAAATTGATTTCCATTTGCTGCTGCACCTTGCTGCCGAGCTGAGGCTTCAGTCCAACCTCCACGGTGGGTATAGCGTCGAGAAAAATTATGCGTTCAATGAGTCCTTCCGCGTGCCGCATCTCCTCGATGGCCCGCTCTTTTGTGCGCGCGCCCAGGCGCTTGTAACCCCAGTTCTGGCACATCTCCGACTGCGTCATGTACTGCACAATTGCCGTTAATTCCGAGCTTAGAGCTGAGTTCAACTCTGCAATCACCTTTTCGTTGCCGTGCATGGTATTGCCCTCCGTCGTCCCTTATATCGCGTGGGACAATGGCGGCGATGTGACCAAAAGCACACGGGCGTGGCAGGCGGAAGGAGGTTGCTAATTTCGGACTGACACTGCACTTTGCTGCGCTTTCGTGCAGTTGACGCCTTATCTGTTCCGCGCTTAGGATACTTGTTTGACTTCAGGCGGGATAGGTGCCCTGTAAGGCGCCACTTCTTGTTGTCGGCAGGCAGTAATCGCAGGCAGTAATCATGGATAAGAAGAAACTAGAGACGTTCAGAAAAAGACTGGAAACCCGGCGCAACGAGCTGCGCCACATGGTTGTCCGCAATCAGCAGGACGGCCGTACCGCCGACGATGAGGCCACGCAGGACGTCGCCGATCGCGCCGCCAGTTCCTACAACAAGGAATTCCTCTTCAGCCAAAGCAACAACGACCGCCAGTTGCTCAATATGGTGGATAGCGCTCTCGCCCGCATCCGCGAAGGCAGCTTCGGAGAATGCGTCTCCTGCGGCAAGGAGATCAACGCCAAGCGCCTCGAAGCCGTGCCTTGGACCCGCCATTGCATCGAGTGCCAGGAAAAGGCTGAGAAGGGCCTGCTCGAAGCCGCGCAATAATTTCAGCTAGAGGTCTGCGTATGGCGCGGATAGTTGTGTCCGCGGCCCTTGACTCTCTGCTTGGAAAAGCCCCGCCGCCAACGGTTGCCTAGGGATGTGCTAGACTTTTCCTATGCCCACCCTATACGTGGAGAATGTGCCCAAAGACCTCTACGAAGCTCTGCGCGCCCGCGCCCGCAAGAACCGGAGTTCCATCGCCGCCGAGGTGATTGAGCTGCTGGAGCAGTTCGTCCCCACCTCCGCAGAGTTGCGGCGCCGGATGCGCGCGTATGAAGAATTGAGGAAAGTGCAAGCGTCCACTCCTCCCGGCCCGGGACCGTTTCAGAGCACAGAGGAAATGATCCGCGAGGACCGCGGACGGTGACCACCTGCGTGGTGGATGCCTCTGTCGCCGCGAAGTGGGTTCTGCCCGCGGCTGGCGAGCTGCTTCTCGACCAGGCGAATCATTTAATCGAACGGCACGTGAAGCGCGATTTGCAACTGCTGGTGCCGACTCTGATCGAGGCGGAGATGGGCAATGTTCTCTGGAAAGCGGTGCGGCGCAAACGCATCAGCCAGCAGCGGGCCGAGAATTCCATGCGGTGTTTTATTGAACTTGGGATACAGGCTATCCCTACCTGCGACCTGCTCGACCGGGCGTTGCAGATCGCTGTGGATTGGGACCGCAGCTTTTACGACAGCCTGTACGTCGCATTGGCACTTGCCACCAAGACGGAACTCATTACCGCCGATGAGCGCCTGGTGAACGCGCTCGGAAGCCGCTTCCCCGTGCGTTGGCTGGGAAGTTTCTAGCAAACATTTCCGCAAAAGGCCCAGACGCACGTCAAGAGACTCAGATGTGAGTTGGGCCGTTTCGTTTTCAGTGGGTGCGCACTCACTTCATCCCGAGCGCCTTGAGCGCTGCGTCGTCCGCCACTGCTTTCCCATCTTTTTTCGTGACCACACCGAACGATCCCGAGTAGTCCCACATTGTCCAGCCGATGCCGTTGCGCTCGAACGCCGACCGCACATCGTGCAACCATGCGGCTCGGTCCTGCGGATCGGAGTACTCGCGATAGACGCCAAACTCGTTGCACACCAGTGGAACCTCGCGCCGCCGCGCCCAATCCGCCGCTTGCTTCATTTCGGATTCAATGCGGGCAGCATCCCAGTGATCGCGGCCATAGCGGATCACCTGCAGCCGGTCGACTTCGTCGGGCACCAGCGCTGCCGCGCGTTCCGCCGACTCGGGACTCGACGGGTATTTCAAGCCGCGCAGCCAGTGCCAGTAATACGCTCCCCAAGTCGCGCCCTGATGGGTGAAAATGTGCGGCTCGTAAAAATGGAAGTTGTAAATGATATTCGAGTCGTGCAACGGCTCTTGAAAAATGAGCTCGTCGTCATCGGACCAGCGCGCGCCTGCCGCTATGATGGTGTGCTGCGGCGCGCCCTCCCGGATCGCCGCCGCCAGCTTGGCTTGCACACCCAGCCAGCGATAGCGATCGGTGAACTCCGGCTCATTCAGAATTTCCAGAAAGACGCGGTCCGCGTCCCAGGTGGAGTAATGCGCGGCCAGCGCCCGCCAGAAATCGGCAAACTCCTCGACGGAATCATCGTCCTTTGCCAGCTGCGCCTTGAAATCGCTCTCCGGATGCAAATCGATCACGACGGCCAGCCCGTGATCGAGGATCATCTTTACCGCTGCATCCAGAGACGTGAGATACTCCGGCGGAATTTTATTGGGCTCGCGCGCGCTAAACATGGGCTGCGGATTGACGCTCAGGCGCGCGTGATCGAAGCCCATCGACTTGATCAGCGCGATGTCTTCGGCGGTCGTCCAAGACTGAAAATGTTCCGGCGTGTAGCCGCGCTTGTCATAGACCTGCGCGAACCATTCGCTGGTGTTGATTCCGCGTTTCAATTTTTCAGCCCGCGCGAACGCCAGTGAAGGCTTGGCGCTCGCGGCGACGCTAGTCTGTGCCACTGCACAACCTGCGAACAAACCTGACAACAATAAGAATGCGACCTGTAATTTCATTCGACTCATCGTCACTCGATCGATCTTCATTCGCTTCATTGCCGGCAATCCCTTCTGGATTGATACACTGACAACCACGACCAAAGACTAGCCTATGATTCCCTGCCAGCGCCATCTTTTCGATATTCCCGACGACGTCGCCTACCTGAATTGCGCCTACATGTCGCCGCTGATGAAGCCGGCACTGGAGGCGGGAACCGCGGGGCTGGCGCGCAAAGCGCACCCGTGGGAACTCACTCCCGACAAATTCTTTACCGGCTCCGATGAGTTCCGGGCGACCGCCGCGCAGCTGCTCGGCTGCTCAGCCGATTGCATCGCTATCGTTCCCTCGGCCAGCTACGGCATCGCGACCGCCGCGCGAAATCTGCCGGTCAAGAAAGGCCAGAGCGTTCTGGTGCTGGAGGAGCAGTTTCCGTCGAACTACTATCCGTGGCAGCGTCTGGTTGGGGAAAACAGCGCGTCTCTGAAGGTCGTTCCGTGGCCTGATAATCATGACTGGACCGCGGCAGTGCTGAATTCGCTAACTGCCGATGTGGCCATTGCCGCGCTTCCGCACGTGCAGTGGACGAGCGGCGGACGGCTCGACCTCGTCCGCATCGGCGAAGCTTGCCGCAAGATCGGCGCCGCGCTCGTTCTCGATCTCACACAGTCGCTGGGCGCGCTGCCCTTCAGCGTTGGCGGTTTGCAGAATGGCGTGCAGCCGGATTTTGCCGTCGCCGCCAGCTACAAATGGCTGCTGGGGCCCTATTCCGTTGGGCTTCTGTATGTCGCTCCCAAATGGCAGGGCGGAATACCGCTGGAGGAAAATTGGATTCAGCGCGCCAACGCCCGCGATTTCTCGAGCCTCATCTTGTACACAGAAAGTTACGATGCGGGCGCGCGGCGCTTCGACATGGGGGAGCGCTCGAACTTCGCGCTGCTGCCGGCCGCCGTGCGCGCCATGAAGCAGTTGCTGGAGTGGGACGTCGCGCAGGTTTCGGAAACGGCCGGAGCGCTCAACCGTCAGCTTGCAACGGCCGCTGCGGAACTCGGATTCTCATCTCCACCCGAGGATCTGAGGGCTCCGCACTACCTCTGCCTGCGAAAAAAAGACGGCATCCCGCGAGAACTCCCGGAAAAGCTCGCGCGTGAAAAAGTGTTTGTCAGCGTGCGCGGCAGCTCCATCCGCGTGGCGCCGAACGTGTATAACTCGGCGGCCGACGCCGAACGGTTGATCTCATGCCTGCAGCGGAACGCTGGCTGACCCGTGCAATCGGCGGAATTCCGACGGGCAGAATTTCGGCGAGCAGAATTCCGACGAGCACGGGTCGCGAAATGACCAAAGGTCTAGCACGCGCGGACGACACTTTCGGCAGCTTTCCGAGCGGCACCTAGCCTCGCTAAAGTGGTTCGATCCGGCCTCGACGGGCGGGTACAGGAGGAGCCATCCTGCGATGAACCTGCCGCAATGGTTCAACCAGCACGCGATCCCCTTCACGCTGATCATGGCCTACATTCCGCTGATTGCGACGGTGGTGACGACCGTCATCAGCCTCATACTGGCGCGGGCCACATTGCGCTACACGGAGTCCAGCGACCGGAGCCTGGCGCTGGCGCGCGAGCAGTTCGAGCGCGAATGGGCGCCGGAGCTGCACATTAAACTGGAGCGGCTGTCCGCCCGCGACGCAAGAATCCTGGCTACGAATCTGGCGAAAATCTCGGTCCTGATGCAGATGGTGCAACTGCGCAAGCTGTCGATGGCGGTTCCCTCTTTGCGATGCTTCCTCAATGAACCGCTGGTCGGCGGCACCACGTGGAGCGAAGATCTCGGGAAGCGCCTTTTTGCCTGCACCGGCGAGAATTACGAGGGCCAGATCGCGGTATCCATAACTTTTTATGCCGCGGGCCGCATGTACCGTACCGACTGGTTCCGTTTTCAGGTTCAGGTCCACAATAGCCAACTGCTCAAGCTCGATCCGGTGAATATCTCGGCGCGGCGGGTGCGCGTGCTGGAGTCCCGCAACGGCAAGGGAAACACGCGCCGTGAACTGGTGCGGGATGTGGTCGTTGTCGGAGACGCCGAAAGCGACGGGGATGCGGCTAAAGCGGAAATCGGCTCGCGGGAACGATAATGATGAAGGGCAGCTCGGCTTGCATTTACCCGCGTGTGGCTCGGTAAGTGCTTTCTATTTCAGCGCAGCCGCTCGGCGCTGTGCCAGCGACGCCGCTTCGGTGGACGGATTTTCCTTGGCCACCTGGTCGTAGAGCTTCTTGGCTTCGTCTGGCTTCTGCTGCGACTCGTAGAAGCCGGCGAGTTCAATCTGCGCGGTTGCCTTACTGACGACGATCGTCGGCTTATCGATCAACTGCTTATAAAGATCGACTGCCTGCGCGCCCTTATTCTCGGCGCGATAAACCGAGGCCAGCGCGAATTTGCCCAGGGCCGCCAAGTCGGAGTTCGAAGAATTGGCTGCCTGCTGCAGACTGCGCTCAGCCGCCGCGTTGTCGCCAAGCTGCGAGGATGCCAGTCCGACAAAATAGCGCGCTATGTCGGCAGTGTGAGTGTGGGGATACTTATCGACAATGCCCTGGAACTGTTTGCGCGCGGTGGTGGCGCGCTCCGTGGACGACGCGAAGCTGTCGTACCCCGGTTGCGCTGGCACGCCTGCGGGACGCACCGGCGTTTCAAAGGTACGGACCGCCGTCGAAAGTTCGGCGCTCGCCTTTTCGTCCTTGGAGTTGACTTAATACCAGCCGCAAAACGCGATGGCTGCGATGGCAATCACCGCAATCGCGATGACGATGATTTTCGTCTTGTGCTCCTCGCTCCAGTGGGCGGCGTTCTCGGCTGCCTCGAGGGTGACCTTGCTGAAGCGGTCTTGTTTCAGTTGATGCCGGGTCTCTGCGCGCACGGGCTTCCTTCTTCGCTTAAAGGTAGGATGGCAATTGTCCAGTCTAACAGGGTGATTTCGGGAGCGTCAAAGCGAGGGGGGGCGGGGTTATACGCACGGAGGGGATTTTGCTACACCCCGGACCGGAATGTCTAGTGATCGAGTTGGGAATCAGGGGCCGGGGGCGCGCGCAAGCGGGGTGGGGCAAAAGAAAGCGGGGGCGCGGGCGGTGAGAGTGGGAGCGGAGGTGGGTCGCTATTGTGTCGCAGTCTGCTGGCTGACTTTCTTCACCAGCGTAAGCGATTCGTAATATTGCTGTGCCTCGTGGAAACCCAG
>Ga0182030_10002870_pt1 | contig 36660 bp, 38 predicted proteins | sample 812S3MmetaG_FD_121299 | JGI IMG/M metagenome (GOLD analysis project Ga0182030, IMG submission 121299) | Permafrost microbial communities from Stordalen Mire, Sweden - 812S3M metaG (Illumina Assembly) | ecosystem: Environmental > Terrestrial > Soil > Wetlands > Permafrost | place: Sweden...
CGGACGGCGCCGCCGAAATCGTCGGCGTCGGCTCCAGCGTCGGCGCTGACGAAACGACGACGGTCGGCGCGGCGGAGGGCGTCGGCTGCGCCTCTTCGATCTTGACTTTGGCCTCGCGGGACAACGGCGCAACCGGGCTCGCCGTCGCCAACGGGATTGTCGGCGGCGCAACCGGCGCCGCGGAGGCGACGACGGTCGGCGCGGCCGAGGGCGTCGGCCGCCCTTGGTCCGTCTTGACTTTGGCCTCGAGCGACGGCGACGCGTCCGGGCTCGCCGCGGGCGCCGTCGGTTCCGTCGCCGCCGTGGGGGTCGAGGTCGGGGCGGCTGCAATCTTCGTCGACATGGGGTTGGCGATCGACGGCGCGCCGTCGGCGCGCTTGGCGATCGAGTCCGTCGCGACCGCCGAAGGCGACGACAATCGCCAGACGAGGACGCCCGCCCCGGCGGCAATCACCGCCAACGCCGCCAGCGCGGCGATCGTCATCGGCGCGAGGCGTCGGCCCGCGGCGACGGGCGAGGCGGCTTCGCGGGCGCTTCGCGTCGAGATTGCGGGCGTTTCGGCGCCGCGCGGCGTCTGCCTCCGTTCCAATTCGAACCGCGCACGCTCCGCCTCGCGCAATCTGCCGATCGCGACGACCAGCGCCTGCACGTCGGCGCGAAAACGCTCGTGGGTCAGCCGGGCCGCGTTGCGTCGCGCGAACCGCTGCAACGCGTCGGGGAGCTTCTCCGGCCGAGGCATCTCCGCGCCGTCGACCAGCACCGGGATGATGTGCTTGCCTAGGCGCTGCGCGGATTCGATCTCGACCCGAACCCAGTCGTTGGGATTGTCGAGCCGGCGGCTGCCGTCGACGTCGACGACATCGGCCCAGCGCCTGCCGATGACAGCGAGAAAGACGTCGCATTGCTCGACGCGGGTCGCCAATTCCTCAGTGAAATCGCGGCCGGGCGCGATATTGTCGACGTCGATGAAAATGCGCTCGCGCGTGAACGTCGCTTCGAGCTGGTCGTAGAGCCGCCCTGCGGCGGCCTGATCCTCGCCGCGTCGGTAATTGATGAAAATGCTCTCGCCCATCGCCGGCGGTCGCGCGGTTGATCGGGAAACTATACTGCCGCAACGGCGCAGAAACACAATAGTCCTCTGCCGCGCTCGCTGGCGAGCGCGGCCGTCGCCCAAAGGCCCGCCGGCTTGGAACGCCGAACGTCGCCGCGAGATTGCGTCCGGCGGCGATTCATCTCACTCTATTGGCGGAAACGGGATTGCCGTTTGCGCAAAGGGGAGCGAGCGACGCCAATGAGCATCCGACGAGCGGCTATCGTGACCGCCGCGGCGTTCGTCGCCGCCGCGGGTTCGACCGTCCCAGCCTCCGTCGCCCGAGCCGGCGGCTATGTCTGCACCATCCCGCGCGCGCTGCTGTGCGACGGCTGCGCCAGCCAGGTCGCGATCACTCTGGTCCGCGGCGGAACCTGCCGCGTCAGCTTCACCCCCGTCGCGCCGGGAACCGCGCCAGCGGCCGGGACGCCATTCAGCTTCTACGTGCAGACGCCAGCCGTCGGCGCCGAGCCGCGCCCCGCGGCAAAGCCGCGCCAACCGGCGGCCGCCGCGACGCGCCAGAAATGCTTCATCTTCAACAACAATCAGTATTGCGAGTGACCGAGAGCGTGGGCGAGGCGGCTGCCGGCGCGCGATGACGCCGGCGCGGAGGCGAAACCGAACTTGTCCAGCTCGACGAACCGGGGCAGGTTTCCCCGTAGCGCGCTACGTGGGGGGGCGGGCGACATGGCGGAAGCCGGGTCGAAGAGGCGGCGCAGGATGCGGGCGAGGCCCCGCGCGTTCGCCGCTTTATCGTCATCGCCTTGGCGGCCGGCGCGACAGCCCCGACCTCGGCCAAAGCCGACAAAGTCCTCACGATCGAATGCGTCGAGACTGATGACCCCTCGACCCCGACCCCAAGGCCGGGATCATCGCCCGGCACGAGATCGAGGCGACCTTGACGGCCGACAATCATGTCGGCGAGCACGACGAGAATCGGGCCGGCGGCCGCAAGCGCGTCTTCTTCAAGCAGCTCGAAAGCCAGGGCGCGCTGGGCGACAATTCCGCCTGGGCGACGTGGCGCGTGCTTCGGCCGCACACCGGCGACCCGGCGCGCATCAGTCCGCCGAAGGTTCTCAGCGCGCAATGTTCGATTCGCTGAACCGCGCTTCGACGCAGCGAGAGCCGGGCCTCGCCGTGGCGACAAGCGCGGCTGGATCGGCTGGCGAACCGCCCTATTTCCGCCCCGCAACCGGCAGTCCGTTCCAGCCCGCGACGAAATCGGAAAGCATCGGCACGTAGGCTTCGCCTTCGCCGGCGGCGACCGCCTGGGCGAAGCTGTTGCGCACCGCCGCGCCGACCGGGTTGGCGACGCCGAGCGCCTGGGCGAAGCTCGCCAGATAGGTGACGTCCTTCAGCGCGTTGGCGAGAGTGAAGCGGTGCGCCTCGCGATCGCGTTCCAGCACGTACTTGAAGAACGTCTGGTAGAACAGGCAGTCCATTCGCCCGCCGCGGATCACCGCATCGAACACCTTGGCCGACAGACCCGCCTTCGCGCCGATCATCAGCGCTTCGGAATAGAGCGCCGCGTAGCCCATCGCGACGAAGTTGTTGAGCAACTTCATCGCGTGGCCGGTTCCGACCGGGCCGGTCTCGACGATGCGGCCGGCGAACGCCTCGAGCACCGGCCGCGCGCGCGCGACCGCCGCCGCTTCGCCGCCGACCATGACGTCGAGCGTTCCGGCCCATGCGTCAGTGGGGGTGCGGCTGAGCGGCGCGTCGACGAGCGCGATTTGTTTCGTCGCCAGTTCGGCGGCGAGGCGCGTGGTGGAGGCCGGATCGCAGGTCGAGCAGTCGACGATCAGCAGCGGCTTGTCCGCCGCCGCAAGCCCTTTGGCTCCGTGGATCAACGCTTCGACCTGAGGCGAGCCGGTGACGCACAGAACGACCACGTCGCTCTCGGCGGCGAGCGCCAGCGGCGAAGCCGCCTCGTTCGCGCCACGCCGCTTCAAGTCGTCCACGGCCTCGCGGCGGCGGTGGCCGAGCACGGTCAGCGGCCAGCCCTTTTCGACGATGTTCTTGGCCATGCCGTGGCCCATGGCGCCAACGCCAATGAAGCCGATCCGCTCTTTCATCGCCGCCGCTCCTGTGCCGCCCGGCATTGCGCCGCGGGTTCAAGACATCGCCAAAGCGTCGCCAAAGTGACTCGCGCCGCGCCGGCCCGCAAGCCCGGGACAAGCTTGCTGTGATCGCATCCCCGTCAAGCGCGCAAAAAGGACCCTCGGGCGATGGACGACGTTGTCAACGACGGCTTGCGCATCCGGTTGCGCGACGGACGCGATATCGCCGACCTGTTGGCGCTGTTCAACGAGGAGCGGTTCCTGCGCTACGCTTCGGCGCGCGGTCCGTTCGCCTCCGCCGCCGAACTGGAGGCGTGGCTTTCGGCAGTCACCTGCGCCAAGCGCTATGAGACGGTCGCGGTTCTGGCCGGGCGGACGATCGGCTTCGCCGGTCTTTACGTCATGGGCGAGGGCCTCGAACATTCGGGCTGGATCCTGATCGGCGTGCGCGAGGAATTCCAGGCGCGCGGCGTCGGCGCGCGGCTGCTCAAGACGCTCGTCGGCGCGGCGACCGTCGTTTTCCGGCTGCGGCGCGTTCAACTAACCGTGTTCGGCGACAACGACCCGGCGATCAAACTCTACCGTCGTTTCGGTTTCGAGATCGAAGGCCGCCATCAAGACTTTGTCCGCCGGGGCGAAAACTTCGTCGACGGCTATACCATGGCGAGGCTTAACATCGCCGGCGTACGGAGGCCTGACGCGGCGTAACCTGCGGTTTCGACGGCCGATTTCATCGTCGAGCAACTTTTGTCCGTTAGCATCCCCGAGCGCCGCCCTCTCGGGCCGCGGTTAAGAAACCCTAATCAGGTCATTGGTTCGCCGATGAATCCGCCGGGCGAAACGAGCGCCGGCCCTGCCGCTGAAAAGCGACGTGCGCCGCGAATGCGCTGCCTGCGCCCTGCGCGTTGCGTGTTCAACAGAGGCTATTCCGATTTCACCGTCCTGGTCCGCAATATCTCGGCGACCGGAGCGAAGCTGGCCGGCGACGAGCTGTACCGCCTTCCCGACGAATTTGAGCTGCAGATGACCAACACCGCGGGCGCGGTTACGACGCGGCGGGTCCGCCGGGTGTGGAGCCGCCCAGACTCGATCGGCGTCGAATTCCTCGAACCGGAGCGCGCGGCGCCGAAGGGCGCGGTCGAGCCGACAGCCGCGGCGATGCGCTAGGCGAACGCCTTCTCCAGCACCCGGCGCAGCCGCCCAGCGAACGCCGGGGCGTCGCTCAGCGCGTCGCCGTCGGCGAGCCGCGCCTCCTCGTAGATCAGCCAGGCGGCGTCCTCGATCAGCGCTTTGTCCGGCCCGCCGGCGAATTTACGCGCCAGCGCCAGGATGAGCGGGTGGCTGGCGTTGACCTCGAGCACCGCCTTGGCGCGTTCGGCGAGGCGGCCGTGAGCGGCGAGGATCTTCTCGAGCTGACGGTCCGGGGCGAATTCCGGCGCGACCAGGCAGGCGAGGCTGTCGGTCAACCGATCGGAGGCGCGCGCTTCGGCGATCTCGCTTTCGAGCGTCTGCTTGAAGAACGCGATCAGGGTCGCGACTTCGGGCGAGGCGTCGGCAGGCGTCGATACGCCATCCTTGAGCGCGATCGCCTTGATGTCGGCGACGCCCTGGCTGACCGACTTGAACGGCTTGCCTTCGAAGCCGACCGCGCTCGAAATCCAGAAGGCGTCGACCGGATCGGCGAGCAACAGCGCCTCGACGTCGCGGGCGCGGAAGCCCTCGAGCTGCGGGCTTGCGGCGAGCCGCTTGGCGTCCTCGCCGGTCAGGTAATAGATCGCCGTCTGGTTCTCGCGCAGCGAGGCGACGTAGTCGGCGAGCGTGCGATCGCCGGCGGGATGCGTCGTGGTGGTGAAACGCGCGAGCTTGAACAACGCGTCGCGCCGCTCGGGGTCTTCGTACAGGCCCTCTTTGAGCACCGCGCCGAAATGCTCCCAGATCTTGGCGTAGCGCTCCGGCTCGCTTTCGGCGAGCTTGGTCAGCTCCTGGACCATGCGGTTGGTCACGCCCTTGCGGATCGCGGCGAAGACGGCGCTCTGCTGGATCATCTCGCGCGAGACGTTGAGCGGCAGGTCGGCGCTGTCGACCACCAGCCGGACGAAACGCAGCCAGCCCGGCAGCAGGTCGGCGTCCTGGGTGATCAGCACGCGCCGAACATAGAGCTTGTTGCGGCTCTTGCGCGCCGGATCGAACAGGTCGAACGGCCGCGAGCCGGGCACGAACGCCAACGCCGAATATTCGTGCCGCCCCTCGGCGCGCCAGTGAACGGTCAAGGCCGGCTCGTCGAACTGGCCCGACAGGCTGCGATAGAACTCGACGTATTGCTCGGCGGCGATTTCGCTCTTCGGCTTGGCCCAGATCGCCGCGCCGTCGGCGACGCGGCGCGGTTCGGCGCCCGGCTTGTCGACGAGGTCGATCGGCACGGCGACGGCGCCCGAATGTTCGCGCACGACGCGCTCGAGTCGGTGGGGCTCGAGGTACCCGCTCGAGTCCGCGTTGAGATGGAGGATCACCCGCGCGCCGCGCGCCGGCGCTTCGATGAGCGGCAGCGGCGCGACGGAGAATACGCCCTTGCCATCCGACGACCAGCGCCAGGCTTCCTCGGTTCCGGCGCGGCGGGTCTCGACGACGACCTCGTCGGCGACCATGAACGACGAATAGAAGCCGATGCCGAATTGGCCGATCAGATTGGCCGCCTCCTTGCCGGCGTCTTCGGCGGCGAGCCGGTCGAGGAACGCGCGCGTGCCGGAGCGGGCGATGGTGCCGAGCGCGTCGATGAGCTCGGCGCGGGTCATGCCGACGCCGTTGTCGCCGAAGGCGATCGTCTTTCGTTCGGGATCGAGCGCAATCTCGATGCGGAACGGCTCGCCCGATTCGATCAGCTCCGGCTTGGCGATCGCCTCGTAGCGCAGCTTCTCGCAGGCGTCGGCGGCGTTGGAGACGAGCTCGCGCACGAAGATGTCGCGGTCCGAATAGACAGAATGGACCATCAGTTGCAGGAGGCGGGCGACATCGGCCTCGAAACTCTGGGTCTTGGTCTCCTCGCCGGCGGAAACATGCGCGTCGTTCGTCAATTTCGCCTCGTTGACAATGAAATCGGCCAGGGCGAACGCGGCCGCTCGCCCGCAGCGCTCATATCGCGAAGATTTTCTGCGATTTCAAGGCGCCAGGGCGTCGTCGCGCCGGGCAAAAAAAGAGGCGGATCGGCGAGGAGGGGGCCTGCCGATCCGCCAGCCTGCGTGGCAATTTCAGTGCCCGGACGCCGCTCGGGGGCTGGGGGGCAATATACACCGAGCGCGGCGCCGAACCGAACCATCGCGGCTCAGTGTTGTTTTGACGGACCGATGCGGCGTCTGATTGACCACAAGCGGGCAAAAGCAAGGCATTTGTCACGCCATCGTGAGCCCCGCCTCTCTCAATGGGCGGGCGGGAGCTGCGCGTCGGCGGCCGGCTTCTTCGCCTTGACGGCGACCGTCTGCTTCTGCGGCTTGGCGGCGACGGGTTTGTGCGATCGCGCGGCGAGCGGCGCCAGTTTCACCGGTTTGAGCGCGCCCTTCAGCGCCGCCGGCGCGCCCTGCGTTTCGGCGCCTTCGGCCAACGGCGACTTATCGGTAACGTAAGCGCGCGCCGCATCGGGGCTTCCCGCGCCGGCGTCGTTGCCGCTCGGCTTCGCGGCGAGCACCGGCCCAGTCCAGCCAGGCTTGGGGCCGATGAAGATCGGCTCGGGATCGAAATGGACCGGTTTGATCGCGTCTTCGAGCGTCATCTGCGCCGGCGCCTGCATGAAGGCGGAGTAGGGCGCGCCCCGCCCGACGACGGCGGTCGCCGGCCCGGCGTTTTCTTCCTCGGCGGCGAGCACCGCGGCGCGATTGCGTCGCGAGCAGATCTCGCCGCGCATGTCCGGCGCGCTGCGCACGGCCGAATCCGGGAGACTCTCCGGCGGCCCTTCGCCGCCGCCCCATTTGGCGAAGCCGGCGTCGAACAGGCGCCCCGCCTCCATCGTGCGCTCGAGCGGCGAAGGCGCGCCGAGCACGACGACGATCAGCCGGCGCCCGCCGTGGGTCGCGGTCGCGACGACGTTGAAGCCGGCCGGGCAGGTGAAGCCGGTCTTCATTCCGTCGGCGCCGGGATAGCGTCCGAGCAGGCCGTTGTGATTGGCGATGATCTCATCGCCGAGTTGCAGCGCGCCGATGCCATAGAGGTCGCGCTGGTCGGGAAAATCGCGCAGCAGCGCGCGGGCGACGATCGCCATGTCGCGAGCGGAAGAGACGTGGGCGGGATCGTGCAGGCCGTTGGGGTTGACGAAATGCGATTCGCGCATGCCGAGCTTGAGCGCGGTCGCGTTCATCTCGGCGGCGAAGGCTTCGACCGAACCGTCGACGCTCTCGGCGATCATCACCGCGACGTCGTTGGGCGACTTCACCATCAACATCTTGAGGGCATTGTCGAGCGTCACCTCGACGCCGGGAGCGAAGCCCATTTTCGACGCCGGCATGCTGGCTGCGCGCGCCGACATCGTCAGCGGCGTATCGAGCGTGAGGCGGCCGTCGCGCACCGCCTGCAGCGCGACATAGGTGGTCATCAGCTTGGTCAGCGAGGCGGGATACCAGGGCTCGGTCGCGCTGGTCTCGCTCAGCGTCTGACCGCTGTCGACGTCGACGACCAACGACGGACCCGCAGCCGCGGCGCCCGCGACGAGCGCCAATGCGCCCGCGAACGCGGCGACGCGAATCGGGGTCGTCAAGCTCGCTGACAACGTCATTGTCGATTTCCCTCGCACGCGGCTCACGAGCGGCCGCCGCTGCGCCGATCGCCTTGGTACCGGCTATCGCCCCCCGCCTCAAGCCGCGAAGCGTTGGCGCGAGTGACAGACCGGAAAATGTTGGCGATGGTGGGGCGAAGCGGCGTTTTTGCGGCGCGAAGCGACATTCGCGCGCTTGTGCGCGACAAGCGCGGCGACGGTCCGCGTTTCCGGCTAGCGCTGCGCCGACGACTTTAGGCGGCCTTGCCGGCGAAGGACTTGGCGATCGTCCAGGCGATCGGGATTGCGACGACGAGGCCGATGATCGCCGCCATCGGGATCCGCTTGCCGAGTTCGGCCTGCAGCGCCGGAGTCAGGAGCGTCGGCAAGACGAGAACGCCGGCCGCGACTGGCGCGATGAAGACCGAGAACAGCGCAGCGCCCCCCACCTGGCCAAGCCCTCCCTTGCATTGCCTCAGCGCAAGATTGGGGCTGAGGCGAAGGGCGCCTTTCCGATGCGGGTCAAAACGTCACGAGGCGGAGGCGGCGCGCGACCAACGGTCGCGACGGGACGGCGGCGACCGGGAGCCCCCAACCCCAACGCAGCGCCGCGGCTTCCCCCGCCGCGGGGGCCTCGAGGAAGCGGGCGATCCCGCGCGCGGCCGGCACGCCATAAACGGCGCCGAGCAGCGCAGCGATCGGAATCCACAGCCCGGCCTCGGCGGCGAGTTGCGGCGTCGCGAGCACGGCGATGATCAACGCCCCGGCCAACGCCGGCGCGGTGAAGACCCAGCAAAGTGCGACGATTCGCCACATGACGTTTCCTCCGAGGCGCGATAAGGGTTTAGTGGGGTTTTTTGCCCTCAATTACCGTTTTGGCGAAAGCGTAACTTGGATTCGACCGCGGGTCAAAGGACCCCGGCGTGTCTTTGCGCGCCCGGCGCTTGATCGCCGCCGCCGCATTCACTAGAAAGCCGCCACCGGCCCGGCGGTCGGCTCCCCCGCCCGCTCCCCATGCGAAGCCGCGGAAACGCCAGCGAAGGACATTCCATGCGCGTGTATTACGATCGCGACGCCGATCTCAACCTGATCAAGGGCAAGAAGGTCGCGGTGATCGGCTATGGCAGCCAAGGCCACGCCCATCTGCTCAACATGCGCGACAGCGGCGTGAAGGAGATCGCGGTCGCGCTGCGCGCCGGCTCCGCCAGCGCCAAGAAGGCCGAAGCGGAGGCGATCAAGGTCCTCAGCGTGCCGGATGCGGCCAAATGGGCCGACGTGGTGATGATGCTGACGCCCGACGAATTGCAGGCCGACATCTACCGCGATCAGCTCGCGCCCGCCATGAAGCAGGGCGCGGCGCTGATGTTCGCCCACGGCCTCAACGTTCATTTCAACCTGATCGAGCCGCGCCCCGATCTCGACGTGCTGATGGTCGCGCCGAAAGGGCCCGGCCACACCGTGCGTTCCGAGTACAAGCGCGGCGGCGGCGTGCCGTGTCTGATCGCCATCCATCAGGACGCGAGCGGCAACGCCCATGACCTCGGCCTCTCCTACGCCAGCGCGATCGGCGGCGGGCGCGCCGGCATCATCGAGACGACGTTCCGCGAGGAATGCGAGACCGACCTGTTCGGCGAGCAGGTCGTGCTATGCGGCGGCCTGGTCGAACTGATCCGCAACGGCTTCGAGACGCTGGTCGAGGCCGGCTACGCGCCGGAAATGGCCTATTTCGAGTGCCTGCACGAGGTGAAGCTGATCGTCGACCTCATCTACGAGGGCGGCATCGCCAACATGAACTACTCGATCTCCAACACCGCCGAATACGGCGAATACGTCTCCGGTCCGCGCATCATCACCGCCGAGACCAAGGCGGAAATGAAGCGCGTGCTCGCCGACATCCAATCGGGCAAGTTCACCCGCGACTGGATGCTCGAGAACAAGGTCAACCAGACCTCGTTCAAGGCGACGCGCGCGCGCAACAACGCCCATCAGATCGAGGCGGTCGGCGAGAAGCTGCGCGCGATGATGCCGTGGATCGGCAAGAACAAGCTGGTCGACAAGTCGAGGAACTGACGGCGCTCCGCGGCGATTTCGGCGCTGGACAGGCCGGCGCGCCTTTGCTAAATGCCGGGCCGCGCACGGGGCCCGGCTCCGGCGATTTCGATGGGCGCATAGCTCAGTTGGTAGAGCAGCTGACTCTTAATCAGCGGGTCCAAGGTTCGAGCCCTTGTGCGCCCACCATCGAAAGCCTTCGCGCCGCCTTCGACTGACGGCGCCGCTACGCTCGCTCGCCGCTTCGATTCGACGTGCTCTCGTTGCGCGCGACGGCGCAAAAAGAAACGCGCCGGCGGGAGGTCGTCGCCGGCGCGTTCATGAGGACGGGCAAGGCTCAGTAGCAGACGTTGACCGGGCGATTGCCGATGTAGTTGCCCCAGCGGTCGTAGACCGGCTGATAGCGGGTGCAGTCGTAATTGTTCGCGGCGATCGCCGCGCCGGCGGCAAGGCCGATCACGCCGGCGGCGGCGTAGGGGCCCCAGCCGTAGTGGTTGTGGTAGCCCCACCAGCCCGGGCCGGCGGAGGCCGGCGCGGCGGCGAAAACGGCGAAAGCAAGGGTCAGGGCCGCCACCGTTCCGGCGACCGTCTTCTTCAGCGAAGCGTTCATTGTCTTGGCTCCAAGGTTCGGCGCCGTCCGCCGCGAGCGGCGGTGGTCGCGTTGCGCTTGGAGCTTACGGGACGACCGCGCGCGGCCTTGGTCGCGCGCCGCCGGGATCGAGCGTTGGAAACGAAAACGTGATCGGCGGGGCGAGGCCCCTCTTTCTCACCAGTAACGGCAGACCGTATGGCCGGCGCTGCGGCTCCACCAGCAGTGCCGATGGGCGTAGCGGGGCCGGGTCAAGTCGGCGATCGCCACGCCGGCCACGGCGCCGAGCGCGCCGCCGACCACCGCCCCGCCGACCGAATGGGAGGCGACGCCGCCGACCACCGCGCCGGCGCCGCCGCCGAGCAGGGCGCCGTTGGTTTCACGGTCGGACAGGCCACAACCGGCGACCGACAGGGCGACAACGCTCGCGAGTAGCAGCTTATTCATCGGATCCTCGCCAGTCTGGAGGGTCTCATCGCGGCGAACGATAGCCGGACCGCGGCCGCCGGTACAGCGGCCGCACAGACAGAAACGCCGGGCGCGTCACTTGCGACACGCCCGGCGTTCAAACGCGAATTTCAGCCGCCTCAGGCCGCCTCTTCGACCGCCGCCTCTTCGCCGTCCGCCGCATCCGCCTTGGCGGCGCGACGCTGCGACTTCTTGAGGTGGCTCTCGATCAGCTTCAGCGCGTCGATCTCGGACAGCTTCTGCACCGCCGCGATCTCGCGCATGATCCGGTCGAGCGCCGCTTCGTAAAGCTGGCGCTCGGAATAGGACTGCTCGGGCTGCGCCTCGGAGCGGTAGAGGTCGCGCACCACTTCGGCGATGGCGTTGATATCGCCGGAATTGATCTTCGCCTCGTATTCCTGGGCGCGGCGCGACCACATCGTGCGCTTGACGCGCGCGCGGCCGGTCAGGATCTCGAGCGACCGCTTGGCGGCGTCGGGATCGGACAGCTTGCGCATGCCGACGCCCACGACCTTCGACGTCGGGACCCGCAACGTCATCTTGTCCTTGGCGAAATTGATCACGAACAGCTCGAGGCGGAACCCGGCCACCTCCTGATCCTCGACAGCGACGATCTGCCCGACGCCGTGGGCCGGATAGACGACGAATTCACTGACCTTGAACCCCTGACGCGGACCGGAGGCCGGCCTGGCCGACCTGACGGCGGCGGACTCCGTCTCGATTGCCGCGGCGACGTCGACCGGGCGTCCCTTGACCGGAAACGGCGCCCGCTTGCCGAGCGGCGCGGCGGGTTTGGCCGGCGCGGCGGCGGCCGGACGCGGCGCCTGAACCGCGGCGCGCGCCACCTTGCCGTCGACCGCGGGCTTGGCGGCGGCGGCCTTGGCGGCTTCGTTGACGACGGGCTTGGCCGCAGCGGCCTTGCCGGCCTTAGCGGCGACAGGCTTCGCGGCCGGAACCGCCGAAGCCGAACGTGCGCGACGCTTGGCGGCGGCGCTGGCCGCGGCGCGCGCCGCGCGGCGCTTGGCCTCGACCTTGTCCGTCTTGGCTTTGGCGTTGCGAGCGGTTTTGGCCTTGGCCGTCCGGCGCGGGGCCGATGCGGCGGCGGAAGGCTTGCGCTTGCGCGAGGCCGTCGATCTGACCGGCGCTTTCGTCTTCTTGGTAATCGTGCCGGACCCCTTCTTGCTCGCCTTCTTGCGCGCCGCCATGACGGAAAAACTCCAAACGCGATGACCGACCGGCCAGACGGATTTCCGAATTGCCGGTGCAGACAATCAAGAGATTAACGCTGTGTGCCCCAACTCTGAGGATATGGGGCGAGAATCGCGCCTTGCTAGGCCGCAGGGGGCCTTACAATGTTTTCTTTAGCACAATTTCGGCGAAGAATCAAAAATGACCGCGATCAGCGTTAAGCGGCGACGCGGCTCAATCCCCCTGGCCGGGTTTGGGCGAGAAGAACGCTGCGAATTTTGCCTCGATGCCGTCGTAGTCCTTCGCATCCGGCGCCGGCTCGCGTTTGGCCGTAATATTCGGCCAAGTCTTTGAATAGTCAGCGTTAAGGCGCAGCCAAGCGTCGAGATTGGGCTCGGTGTCGGGCTTGATCGCCTCAGCCGGGCACTCGGGCTCGCAGACGCCGCAGTCGATGCACTCGTCAGGGTGGATGACGAGCATGTTCTCGCCTTCGTAGAAGCAATCGACCGGACAGACCTCGACGCAGTCCATGTACTTGCACTTGATGCAGTTTTCGACCACCACGTAGGTCATTTCGCCGATCCTCGCCCTTTCCGTCGACGCCGCGCGTCGCAGGACGCCGTCCCCAAGTCGCAGCCCAGCGCTCTATACAGCAATTTCATCATAAGACTAGCCGCCGCGAAGCGAGGCGATCAAACGCCGCGCCCGCCGAGGACCGTCTCACTGGTTTTTGTCGCGCCCCTGCAGCAGCGGCTTGAGGGCGAGCAACTTGGCGAACGGCGAGTCGAGGTTGACGCGCGGCTCGGCCGGCGGCGGCCGCGGTCTGTCCTTGTCCGGCCGCTTCGCCTCCTCGTCGCGCGGGCGCCGATCGTCGCGGCGATCGCCCTTTGCGCCGGCGTCGCGCCGCCATTGCGGCGGAACGCGCCGGCCTTCGCCAGGCCGGGCGTCGCCACGCGCCTCGCCGGCGGCGGCCACGGGACGAGCGTCCTCCCCCGACGCGTTCCCCGACGCTTGGCGCTCGCGCCATGGCTTGCGCCCGCGCCCGTCCTGGAGGCGCGGACCTTCCTGGAGGCGCGGACCTTCCTGGGGGCGCGCGCCGTCCTGGGCGCTGACGCCGCCCTCGACCGTCGCCGCTATGCGTTGCGGGTGAAGGTCGCGATGGCGATGATGATGGGGGGCGTGGCGCGGGCGGCGCGGCGCCGGCCGCCAGACTTCGATCATCTCTTCTTCCGCCGGCGCGGCTTCGGCCGGCGCGGCTTCCGTCGGAGCGGATTCGCTCGGGCCGGCCTCAGCCAGCGACGCTTCGGGCGCGGGCGCGACCGCTTCGGACGACGACGAAAGCGCACTTTCGGCCGCATCCGCGACCGGCGCGGGCGCAGGTTCGATGGCGTCAGGCGCCGCGGCGAGTTCGCTGACGGCCACGACGGCAACCGGCGGCGCGGCCTCAACCGCGACAGGCTCGGCAGCGGCCTCCGCTTCCTTTGGCGCCTCCACGGACGCGGCGGCGTCGACGACCGCCGCTTCTTCGACCGGGGCGGCGCCTTCGGTCGCGATCGGCTCGGCCGCAGCTGGCGCCGTTTCGCCTTCCGCCGCGGGCGGAACCGCGACTTCGGCGACGGGCGCGGCGGCGGCGGCGGCGGCGCGGCGCGCGATCGCCGCCAGATAGGCCGATTTCTTGACTTGGTGGGCGACGAAGCCGAGCGAACGCAGGATCGACGCGAACGGCTCGCCCGAGCAGCCCGTCAGCGAAGTCATCTGCCCGGTGACGACGAAGCCGTCGGCCTCGTCGGCCGGTCCCGGCGTCGGCGAGCGCGGCAGCGCGGCGCGGATCAGGTCGGATAGCCGCTCGACGATGTCGACCCGCACCGCCCGATCGCCGCACAGGCGGAAGCCGGCGATGCGACAGAGTTCGGCCGAGGCCGGCGGCTCGGCGGCGAAGGACGTTCGTCCCGAAGCGGCGAAGTGCAGCAGCCGCTCGGCCCCGTCCTGATCGACGCCGGGCTGGGCCAACGCCCACAATTGCGCGCACAGCGTCCGCGCCGCCGGCTTCAGCAGCGCCGGGACATAGATGTAATGGGCGCCGAAGCGGACGCCGAGCTTGCGCAGGGCGCCGCGCGCTTCCTGGTCGAGCGCCTTGACCTCGGCCTTGACGCGCTCACGCTCCAGCACGCCGAGCGCCTGCGAGACCTTGAGGGCGATCGAGCGCGCCGCTTCGGGCGCGCCTTGCGCGTCGGCGAGCGCGATCAGGGGCCCGAGGACCCTATGCAGATAAGCGGCGAGCCATAGCGACAGACGGCGTTGGGCCGCCTCGCGGCCTTCCGACGGCAGCGCCTCGTCGGCGAGCAGCGTCGCGCCCGGCTCGAGCGACCCTACGCCCACGATGAGCTTGCCGATCGGATCGCCGAGCCAGCGGATCGCCCCGTCGCTGGCGAGCGTCAGCGCGTCATCGACCGCTTCGGCGAGCCGCGAGGCGCGCGCGGCGAGCGCCTGAACGATCGCGTCCTTGCGCGCGGCCTCGTCGAGACCGTCGGCGGCCGCCTCCCCCGCGGGGGCGAACAGCTGCAGGCCGCGGATGACTCCCGGGTCGAAGGCCGGCGCGGCCGGCGCATCTGGCGGCGCACCGTCAGCCGGCGTCGCTTCTGGCTCTGACATCGCGATACTCTGCAACCTCGATACGACGGATCGACGCCCGGCTTGTCGCCGCTGCAGCCGAGCGGCGACGTTCTTTACCTGAGGCTGGCCGCGGCGCCAATGGCGGGCGGCCGAGGCGGAGGGCCGCAGGCGCCGCGAGAAACCCATTATTTGCCCTCATGGCCTCAGGGTGCGATGCGGGCCCTTCGGCCCACTCGGGTGATTCGCGGCCAGGCATGTACCGCAACTTCCTCTCGGTCGGCGGGTTCACCGCCCTATCGCGGCTGACCGGCTTCGCCCGCGATCTGATGATCGGCGCGGTGATGGGCGTCGGCCCGCTCGCCGACGCCTTCGTCGTCGCGTTGCGGCTGCCCAATCAATTTCGCGCGATCTTCGGCGAGGGCGCGTTCAACTCGGCCTATGTGCCGACCTATTCGCGCGTGCTGGTCGCCCAAGGGCGCGAGGCCGCCAATCGTCTCGCCAGCCGCGTCTTCACCCTGCTGCTCGTCTCGCAGGTCGTGCTGCTCGTCGCCGCGCTGGTCTACACCAACGCGCTCGTCGCGCTGATCGCGCCAGGCTTCTCCGAGCACCAGGACAAGTTCGCGCTCGCCGTCGGCATGACGCGCATCACCTTCCCTTATCTCGCCTTCATCACGCTGGCGACGCTGCACAGCGGCACGCTCAACGCGAACGGCTATTTCAGCGCCGCCGCTTTCGCGCCGGTGCTGCTCAACCTGTTCGTGGTGGGGTTCCTCGCGCTCGCCTTCCTCTTTCCCAACGCCGGCGTGGCGGCGTGCTGGGGCGTGTTCGTTTCCGGAATCGCGCAGCTCGCGCTGCTGATGGCGGAAGCGCGCCGGCGCGGCGTACTCGAACGGCTCGCCGTTCCGCGCCTCGATCCCGACGTCAAGCAGTTCTTCGCCGCACTCGGGCCGGCGGTGATCGGCTCGGCCGGCCAGCAGATCGCCATCCTCGCCGACACGATCCTCGCCTCGCTGCTGCCCAACAGCGCGAACTCGTCGATGTATTACGCCGAGCGGCTCTACCAACTGCCGCTCGGCGTGATCGGCGTCGCGGCCGGCACGGTGCTGCTGCCGGAAATGAGCCGGCGCCTCGCAGTCGGCGACGTGGGCGGCGCGGCGGCGGCGCAGAACCGTTCGATCGCGCTCACCTTCGCCCTCGCCGCGCCGTTCTTCGTCGCCTTTCTCGTGCTGCCCGAGGAGACGATGCGCGGCGCGTTCCTGCGCGGCGCCTTCACCGCCCAGGCGGCGCACGGCTCGGCGGCGGTGCTGGCCGCCTACGGGCTCGGGCTCGCGCCGATGGTGCTCATTCGCTCGGCGGTGGCGAGCTTCCAGTCGCGCGGCGACACGACGACGCCGATGCTGTGCTTCTTCGCCGGGCTGGCGGTCAATCTCGCGCTCAAGCTCGCTCTCTACCAGCCGATGGGGCCCGCCGGCCTCGCCCTGGCGACGGCGGCCGGCGCCTGGATCAATTTTGCCCTGTTGATCGCGCTCGGGATGCGGCGGCGATGGTTCGCCCCCGACAAGCGGCTGATCGAGAACATCGCCATCGCCGCCTTCGCCGCCGGCGCCGCGTCTTTCGCCGCGCCGTTCTGCTTCCTCGCCGCCGACCATTATCTCGGCCGCCTGCCGCTGCTGCGCAACGAACTCGACATCGTCGTCGTCGGGCTGCTCGCGTTCGTCGTCTATGCGATCGTCTACGTCCTGGGCGCGCTCGTCTTTGGCCGCTCTGCGCGAAAGCATTTGCTGTAACGAAAAACTTGGCTTGCCCACCGGTCCGATTGTGCTAGGTGGGCGGCTGTTTTTCCGATTGCGTCAGGGATGTTCATGTCGCGCCGCTCGATCGTCATCATCGGCGCCGGTCACGCCGGCGTCCAGGCCGCGGCCAGTCTGCGCGAAGAAGGGTCGGACGATTCGATCGTCCTCATCTCGGGCGAGCCCGACCTGCCCTATCAGCGCCCGCCGCTGTCGAAGGCGTTTCTCAAGGGCGCGATGGACCTCGCCGGCCTGCCGCTGCGCGCCGAGCAGTTCTATCGCGAGAAACAGATCGACCTCAGGCGCGGCGTCCAGGCGACGCGCATCGACCTTGCCGCGCGGCGGGTCGAACTCGGCAAAGACGGCGCCGAATCGTTCGACCATCTCATCCTCGCCGCCGGCGCGCGGCCGCGGCCCTTCGCCATTCCCGGCGCCGATCTCGACGGCGTGCTGACTTTGCGCAACATCGCCGACGCGGCGGCGATCCGCGAGCGGCTTGGTCCCGGCCGGCGCGTCGTCGTCATCGGCGCCGGCTTCATCGGGCTCGAGATCGCCGCCACCGCGCTCGCGGTCGGCGGCGAGGTGACGGTGGTCGAGATCGCCCGCCCGCTCGGCCGCGCCGTGTCGCCGCCAACCTCGGACTTCTTTCTCGACGCGCACCGGGTCTTCGGCGCGCGCTTCCGTCTCGGCGTCGGCGTCAACGCGATCGAGGGCGCAAAGGGCGCCGCCGCTGCAGTCATCCTTTCTGACGGCGAACGCGCGCCCGCCGACCTGGTCATCGTCGGCGTCGGCGTGCTTGCCGAGGACTCGCTCGCGCGCGCGGCGGGGCTCGTCTGCGACAACGGCGTCGTCGTCGACGCCCATTTGGTCGCGTCAGACCCGGCGGTGTCGGCGATCGGCGACTGCGCGCTGTTCCCGCAGCATTCGGTCGGCCAGATGCTGCGCCTCGAATCGGTGCAGAACGCGACCGACCAAGCCAAAAGCGTCGCGCGGCGGCTGACCGGCAAGCCGGCGCCCTATGCGGCGCTGCCGTGGTTCTGGAGCGACCAGGGCGACCTCAAGCTGCAGATCGCCGGCCTGTCGCACGGCGTCGATCGCTGGGTCTTGCGCGGCAATCCGACCGATCGCGCCTTCGCCGCGTTCGGCTTCCGCGCCGGCGCGCTGGCGGCGGTGGAGACGGTCAATCGCGGCGCCGAGCACATGGCGGCGCGCCGCATCATCGGCGGCGGCCTGCCGATCAGCGCCGAGGAGGCCGCCGATCCCGCCTTCGACCTGCGCAAGCTCGCGCTTTCGGCCAAGGCTTGAAGCGTCACAGCGACGTCCACTTCAGCGCGTTGGCGATTTCGCCGACGATTCCGCGGCGGAACATCAACACGCAGGCGACGAAGACGCCGCCCTGAATGACCGTCACCCATTGCCCGTACTGGGCGAGATAGTTCTGCATCGACACGACGACGATTGCGCCGACGACCGGGCCGTAGAGCGTCCCCATGCCGCCGAGCAGGGTCATCAGCACGACTTCGCCCGACATGGCGAAGGCGACGTCGGTCAGCGAAGCGTTCTGGCCGACGATCGCCTTGGTCGCGCCGGCGAGGCCGGCGAGCGCCGCCGACAGGACGAAGGCGGCGAGCTTGTAGCGCTGGACGCGATAGCCGAGCGAGATCGCGCGCGGCTCGTTCTCGCGGATTGCCTTGAGGATCTCGCCGAACGGCGAATTGACCGCACGATAGACGGTCAGAAAACCGAACAGGAACACGACCGCAACGAAGACATAGAGCAACGCCGGTTGGCTGAGATCAATCAACCCCAATGCGCGGCCCTGCGGTACGCCTTGGATGCCGTCCTCGCCGTGGGTGAACGGCGCCTCGACGCAGAAGAAGAAGATCATCTGCGACAGCGCCACCGTGATCATCGCGAAATAGATGCCCTGGCTGCGGATCGACAGCGCGCCGGCGACGAAGCCGAGGATCGTCGAGCAGGCGACGCCGGCGAGGATCGCCAGAACCGGATCGAGCCCCCACACCTTGGCGGCGTGGGCGCAGACGTAACTCGCCGCGCCGAGGAACATCGCGTGGCCGAGCGACAGCAGGCCGACGTAGCCGATCAGCAGGTTGAAGGCGCAGGCGAAGAGGGCGAAGCACAACGCCTGCATGACGAAGAACGGATAGGCGACGAAGGGCGCGACGGCGATCAGCGCCAACATGACGACAAAGGCGACGGCGAACTGCCGCGTTTCGCGCGGGAGAGCGCCGGCGGGGGTGACGATCGGGTTCGCGCTCATCTCAGGCGACCTTGCCGAACAGGCCGGCCGGCTTGATCAGCAGCACGACGGCCATGATGACGAAGACGACGGTGTTGGAGGCTTCCGGATAGAAGACTTTGGTCAGGCCTTCGACGACGCCGAGGGTGAAGCCGGTGATGATCGCGCCGAGGATCGAGCCCATGCCGCCGATCACCACCACGGCGAAGACGACGGCGATGATGTCGGCGCCCATGCCCGGCCGCACCTGGTTGATCGGCGCGGCGAGCACGCCGGCGAGCGCGGCGAGGCCGACGCCGAAGCCGTAGGTGAGCGTGATCATGCGCGGCACGTTGAGGCCGAAGGCGCGGGTCATCGTCGGGTTCTCGGTCGCCGCGCGCAGATAGGCGCCGACGCGCGTCTTTTCGATCAGGAACCAGGTCGCGAAACAGACGAAGCCGGAGAAGCCGATCACCCAGGCGCGATAATTGGGCAGGAACATGAAGCCGAGGTTGTGCGCGCCGGCCAGTTGCGGCGGGATCGCGTAAGGCTTGCCCGAAGCGCCGAAATAGTTCTGGAACAACCCCTCGATCACCAGCGCCAGGCCGAAGGTCAGCAGCAGGCTGTAAAGCGGGTCGAGCCCGCGCAGGCGGACGAGCAATGTGCGCTCGACCAGCGCGCCGAAGGCGCCGACGATCAGCGGCGAGCCGATCAGCGCCCACCAGTAGTTGAGGCCGAGTTCGTGCAGCAGGAAATAGGCGACGAACGCGCCCATCATGTAGAGCGCGCCGTGGGCGAAATTGACGATGTTGAGCATGCCGAAGATGACGGCGAGGCCGAGGCTCAGCAGCGCGTAGAATGAGCCGTTGATCAGCCCGATCAGCAATTGCCCAAAGAGCTGCTGGGCGGTGATGGCGTGGCCGAAAATCATCGCCTCACGCCCCCTTGGCCGCCGGCCGGCGCTCGTCAGACGCCGAGACGCACATGCAGCTTCTCCATGTTGTTGGCGTCGAGGTCGGAATTGCCGAAGCCGATGCCGATGCGGCCGTGCTCCATTACGTAATAGCGGTCCGACACCGTCGCGGCGAAGCGGAAGTTCTGCTCGACCAGCAGAATGGTGAAGCCCTCGCGCTTCAGCTCGGCGATGGTCTGGCCGATCTGACGGATGATGACCGGCGCCAGGCCTTCGGTCGGCTCGTCGAGCATCAGGAAACGCGCGCCGGTGCGCAGGATGCGGGCGATCGCCAGCATCTGCTGCTCGCCGCCCGACAGCTTGCCGCCGCCGCTGGCGAGGCGCTCGGCGAGATTGGGGAAGAGCGCGAAGATGCGTTCGAGCGTCAGCCCGCCGGGCGCGACGCGCGGCGGCAGCAGCAGGTTCTCGCGCACGCTGAGGCTGGCGAAAATCGCACGCTCCTCGGGGCAGATCGCCATGCCGAGACGCGCGATGCGGTCGGAAGAGAGGCCGACCGTCTCGCGGCCGGCGAAGACGACCGAGCCGCTGCGCTTGCCGACGATGCCCATGATCGCTTTCAGCGTCGTCGTCTTGCCGGCGCCGTTGCGGCCGAGCAGCGTGACGACTTCGCCCGGACGCACCTCGAAGTCGACGCCATGGAGAACATGCGACTCGCCGTACCAGGCCTGCAACCCGGAGACGACGAGCGTCGGCGCGGCGGCCTCAGCCGTAGCCATGTCCGTCTCCCATATAGGCCTGCCTGACTTGCTGGTTGGCGGAGATGGCTCTGTAGTCGCCCTCGGCGAGCACCCGGCCGCGCGTCAACACGGTGATGCGGTCGGAGAGGTCGGCGACGACTTGCAGATTGTGCTCGACCATCAGGATGGTGCGATGGGCCGAGACGCGCCGGATCAGCGCGGCGATGCGCTCGATGTCCTCGAGGCCGAGGCCCGCCATCGGTTCGTCGAGCAGCAGCATCTCGGGGTCGAGCGCCAGCGTCGTGGCGATCTCCAGCGCGCGCTTGCGGCCATAGGGGAACTCGACCGCGACCGAATGAGCCCAGTCGCCCAGGCCGACCTGATCGAGCAGTTCCAGCGCGCGCGCGTTGAGCGGCGTCAGCGCATTCTTGGAGCGCCAGAAGTCGAAGCTGTCGCCGCGATGGCGCTGCAGCGCGACGCGCACGTTCTCGAGCGCGGTCAGATGGGGAAAGATCGCCGAGATCTGGAACGAGCGGGCCAAGCCGAGGCGGGCGACGTCGGCCGGGCGCGTACGGGTGATGTCGCGGCCGTTGAACAGGATGCGGCCGAAGCTCGGCGCGACGAACTTGGTCAGCATGTTGAAGCAGGTCGTCTTGCCGGCGCCGTTGGGGCCGATCAACGCGTGAATCGAGCCGCGCCTGACCTTGAGATTGACGTCGCTGACCGCCGCGAAGCCGCCGAAGGACTTGCCAAGGCCTTCGGTGACAAGGATGTCGTCCTCGCTCATCGCCGCCGACCGTCCGCCCGCATGCGTTCCCCCGAATTCCGCTTTGCCTAGTCAAGGCACGGCGAGGCGGGGCTTGTAAAGCCCGACCATCGGCAGATTGCGAGGGAATTGCGGGCGGCGGCGGTTCAGGCCGGATCGGGCGGGCCGAGGCGATTGTGCAGGCGCCGCTCCCAGTCGAGCGCTTGGCGGACGATCGCGTCGAGATCGTCGCGCTTCGGCCGCCAGCCCAGCGTGCTGCGGACGCGCTCGGCCTTGGCGACGATCGCCGCCGGGTCGCCCGGCCGCCGCTGCGCGTGGTTGACCTTGAAATCGACGCCGGAGACGCGCTTGACGACCTCGATCACCTCCTTGACCGTCGCGCCGTGGCCGTAGCCGCAATTGCAGGTCAGGCTGTCGCCGCCCGCTCGCAAATAGGCGAGCGCGGCGAGATGGGCGTCGATCAGGTCGGTGACCTGGATGTAGTCGCGCACGCAAGTGCCGTCGCGGGTCGGGTAGTCCTCGCCGAAGACGTCCATGCTGGCAAAACGGCCGAGCGCCGTCTGCACGCCGCGCTTGATCAGATGGGTGGCGTTGGGGGTCGACTGGCCGAGCCGCCCCTGGGGGTCGGCGCCGGCGACGTTGAAGTAGCGCAACGCGACGTAACGCAGGCCGTAGGCGCGGCTCGAGTCCTGCAGCATCCACTCGACCATCAGCTTCGACCGGCCGTAGGGAGAGATCGGATTGAGCGTCGCGTCCTCGGCGACGGGCTCGGCCGAAGTCTCGCCATAGACCGCCGCGGTGGATGAGAAGATGAAATGCTTGACGCCGCCCTCGACGGCGCACCGGATCAGGCTTAACGCCTTGGCGGTATTGTTGTCGTAGTAGCCGAGCGGGTCGCCGATCGATTCGGGGACGACGATCTTGGCGGCGAAATGGGCGATCGCGTCGATTCCATGTTCGCGGATCAATCGGGCGACCAGCGCCGAATCGCCGAAATCGCCGACCACCAGCTTGGCCGGCGGCTGGACCGCCCAGGCGAAGCCGGTCGACAGATTGTCGAGCACGACTACGTTTTCGCCGGCGTCGCCGAGGCCGAGCGTCATATGGCCGCCGATGTAACCCGCCCCGCCGGTCACCAAAACCGCCATCGCGTCACCGCGGCCCTTGCGGGCCCGCGTCCCCTTTTGACAAATAGAGGCCAATCGGCGAGCCATGGCCGCCGTCCCGTCGCCGGAAGCGCAATACACTCCGCGCGGCGGATTGACCACAGCTTCGCACGCGACTTCCGTTGTGAACCGCCGCGTCAAAGAGGAAACGAAAGGCATTTTCCCGATGCGTAAACCCATCCGCAAGGCTGTGTTGCCGGTGGCCGGTCTCGGCACGCGATTTCTGCCGGCGACCAAGGCGGTGCCTAAGGAAATGCTGACGGTGGTCGACCGGCCGATCCTTCAGCACGTCGTCGACGAGGCGCGCGCGGCGGGGATCGAGAAATTCATCTTCGTCACCGGCCGCAACAAGGGCGTCATCGAGGACCATTTCGACATCGCCTACGAGCTCGACGACACGCTGCGCCGGCGCGGCAAGCTGCAGCAGATCGAGGCGTTGAAGGCGGACATGCTGCCCGAGGGCGCGGCGATGTTCACCCGCCAGCAGGCGCCGCTCGGGCTTGGCCACGCGGTGTGGTGCGCGCGCGACCTCGTCGGCCGCGAGCCGTTCGCGCTGCTGCTGCCCGACATGGTCACGTCGGCGGGGCCGCGCGGCGACCAATGCCTCGCCCAATGCGTCGAAGTCTACGAGCGCTTCGGCGGCAACGTCGTCGCGGTCGAGGAAGTTTCTCCAGAGGAGACCCAGTATTACGGCATCGTCGGCATCGGCGAGGACGAAGGCCACGCCTTCGAGATCAATGGCATGGTCGAAAAGCCGCCGAAGGGCACGGCGCCGTCGAACCTGATCATTTCCGGCCGCTACATCCTGCAGCCGGAAATTTTCGACTTCCTCGAAAACGTCGAGAAGGGGTTCGGCGGCGAGATCCAGCTCACCGACGGCATGATCGAGCTCGCCAAGCGCCAGTTCTTCCATGGCGTGCGCTTCGACGGGCGCAGCTACGACTGCGGCTCCAAGCTCGGCTTCCTCAACGCCAACATCGCTTTCGCGCTGATGCGCGAGGACCTCGGCCCGCAACTGCGCGCGGAACTGAAGAAGCTCGATCTGTAGGCGAGGCGGCTCAGCGCTGCAGCTTGAGGCCGAGCATGAAGACATCGGCGACGTAATTGGAATTGGCCGCGTTCGATTCATAGATCTGGCGGCTGGCGCTCGCTTTCAGCACCAGCTCGCGCGACACGTGATATTCGGCGCGCAGTCCGTAGGTCGCGGTCGAATCGCGCTGCGTCACGCCGACGTAGGTCTCGCCCGACCAGCTCGCCGTGGCCCCGAGCGTGAAGGCGCGCGTCAGCTCGTGGGCGACGTCGAGCGAATAGGCGCGGGTCAAGACGCCCGAGGCGCCGGCGACGACGGAGTCGCCAAGCGTCGTCTGCGCTTTCGCCGTCACCGTGGTCAGCGGCGTCGCCGACCAGATCAGCGACGCGTCGATCACCGGGCCGCCGAAATTCTCCAGGCGCGGATCGACATAGGCGCGCGCGCCATAGCCGAAGCTCGCTTCGCCGGTAAGCTGGCGGGTGAAGGCGAGCGTCGCGCCGGCAACCGCCTGCCAGCCATCCGAATTGCGATCGTAACCGTTGTAATCGATCGAAGAATCGTAGCGGCGCGCGTCGGCGCCGAGCTCGACGAAGGGCGAGATCGCCTCGCTCAGCCGGTAGGAGACGCGGCCGCGCAGGCCCCAATCGTCGAAATCGTCGCTGGCGAGATCGTCGGTCCCGGCGCTCGCATAGGTGGTGCGGTCGAGAGTCGCATGCAGCGCCAGCGTCAGGTCGCCAAACTTCTGCGCGCCGCCGAGGGTCGCGCCGTAGGTCGAGACCAACGGATGCGCGGTCGTCCCCGTTCCCGAGCCGAGGCCGAGCGAGGTCAGCGTCTGCTCGCTGACGTTGAAACGGCCTTCGGCGTCGAACGACAGGTCGCGGCTCGCGTCGTAACGCCCGTCGAGCGTGCCGCTCGCGGTCGGCGAATTGGCGCTGGGGTCGTCGAAATAGTCGGTGTAGGCGCCCTTCAACTGGCCGTGCAGATCGCTGCGCGACCAGTCGGATTGCAGCGCGACGCCCGCTTCGGTCGTCTCGAAGGCGCTGCCGCGTTGCGGCCCGGGGCTCAGGCCGGGATTGGAGGCCCAGCCGCCATCCTCTTCGACATAGGGCGTCAGCTTGAGATCGCCGACGCGAAAGCCGACGGGATCGAACGGCTTGTCGTCGGGGGCGGGCTTGCGCCGCTGCGGGGTCGGCTGGGCCGCGACGGTCGGCGCCGGAACCTTGGCTTGCGGGTCGGCCGGGCCGCCGCGCAAGCCCAGCCGTTGCGCGCCGGGATAGGGCTTGAGCGGCGGCAGCTTCGTCGCATCGGCCTTGGCCGGCTTGGTCTTCGTGTTCGCGTCGTTTGCCCCGTCGACCGGCGGCGCGATCGTCGGCGCGGCGGTTGCGGCGTCGGGCGTCTGGATCGGCGCGGCTTGCGTGAGCGGCGAGGCGGCGTCGGCGAGCCTTTCCGTCGCGCCGCGCAGACCGAGGTCGGCGTCCTGGGCGAAAGCGGGCGCAAACGCCCCGCCGAGCCCCGCGGCCAGCGCGCCGAGGGCGACCCAGCGAGCGCGGCGAAGCTCGACCAGACGCGACCGCACGAAGGCTCCTTTCGCCCGCGCGTCAGCCGCTTTACGGGCGCTTCGAGGGTTAGGCCGGTATGGTTAATGGCGGCTTAAACGGCCGGGCGGCGGGACCCATTGGCGCGCGGGGATGATTGGCGGCGGCGGTCGTGCTAAGAGCGCGCATGACAACCAGCTCCGTCGAAGCCGTGGCCACTGGGCTGCGCACGATTTTCATTGAACAACAAGGTCTTACGGCGATGGCCGAGGCGCTCAGGGCGCCCGGCGGCGATGGCCTCGGGGCCGCCTTCCGCCGCGCCGTCGAGACGATCGCCGCCGCGCCCGGGCGGGTGATCGTCACCGGCTTGGGCAAATCCGGCCATGTCGGGCGCAAGATCGCCGCGACCTTCGCCTCGACCGGCCAGCCGGCGTTCTTCGTCCACGCCACCGAGGCGAGCCACGGCGACCTCGGCATGCTGCAGAACGGCGACGTCGTCATCGCCGTCTCGTGGTCGGGCGAGACGCCCGAGCTGGCGGCGGTCGTCACCTACGCCAAGCGCTTCGCCATCCCGCTGATCGCCATCACGTCCAACGGCGACAGCGCGCTCGGCCGCGAGGCCGACGTTCGCCTCTGCCTGCCCAACACCCAGGAGGCATGCCCCAACGGCCTTGCGCCCACCACTTCGACGACGATGCAACTCGTGCTCGGCGACGCGCTGGCGATGGCCCTGCTCGAAGGCAAGGGCTTCACCGCGCGCGACTTCCGCGTCTTCCACCCCGGCGGCAAGCTCGGCGCCAAGCTCGCGTTCGTGCGCGATGTCATGCATCGCGGCGACCGCATCCCGCGCATTCGCCTCGGCGCCAAGATGGCCGACGCGATCCTCGAAATGAGCGCCAAAGGGTTCGGCTGCGTCGGCGTGTTCGACGATTCCGACAAGCTGGTCGGCATCATCACCGACGGCGACTTGCGCCGCCATCTGAAATCGCACCGTATCGTCGATACGCCGGTCGAGGAGGTGATGACCCGTTCGCCGCGCACCGTCGCCCCCGACGCGCTGGTCGCCGAGGCGCTGGAGCTGATCAGCCGCAAGATCTCGGCGCTGCTGGTGGTCGAAGCCGGCGAGGTCGTCGGCATCATCCACTTCCACGACCTGCTCAGCGTCGGCGCGGCCTGATCCGCTAGCGCGACAAACCGGCTGGCGGCCGGCGCGACCGTCCAGGGAGCGCTTGGCGGCGATTGCGCGCGCGGCGCTTCCGCTCCGCCGAGCAAACAATGAACACGCTCGCCCAGGAGTCCCAATGAGTGGCCTGCGACGGCGCACATCCTTGCCTTGGCGGCCCCGCTATGGCAAAAGCCCGCCGTCCGCCGCGGCAGGAATCCGCGCGCGAAGGCTGCAGTAGCTCAGTGGTAGAGCACTCCCTTGGTAAGGGAGAGGTCGAGAGTTCAATCCTCTCTTGCAGCACCATATATTTCAACAACTTATGGCGAGGCGACAGATCGCCAAACCGGGTGAGATACCACATAGCTACCAGCATCCGCCGGGGTCGCCTCATCGGCAGGAGCGATCTCTTCGATCATTCAGCGGAGGTGATATCAGTGCGACGACCCTCTCGCCCCCGCATCGCACCTGGCAGGTTGGGCGAGGATCGACGAGGCGATCGCCGCGCTGTCGCTCAAGCCTTATGGCGGGTTCGTCTCGCGGGCGAGGCGATGACTGGGCGCGCGTTCAGCCGCCGCCGCACCGCGACCAAACCATGCTGTCGGCGGCAGGCTCGATCCCGAGGGAGGCGCGCCTTAACCCGCGCGATGCCGGCGGCCGTTACGATTCGGGCAGAGCGCCGTACGGTGGCCTCGGCCGATGCCGCTGCTCCATGTAGCCGAAAGCCTCAAGGCCGGCCCCAAAGACATCGCGCCGCGCCTTGCATGCTTCGCAAAAGTCGTATGCCTGCCCATCCCGGCCAGGGCTTTGCACCATTGAGCGTTGCCTTTTAAAAGTTCTTTATGTTGAAGTCAGTTACGTTATTAAGGTCAAAGTGAAATATCGTTCCAATTCTACGATTATATATCAGGCATTTGATGTAATAATACTTAGTTCCGTCTTCGTTTAGATTAAAGTGACATTCGCCTTCCATCCCGTTATCGACTGTTTCCTTCCCGCTATAGATCATACGAAACGTGTCTATACCGAGATAATAATCTTCAGGATCAGGTTGGCGGTCGCGCCCGCCGGACAGCGCAAAAGTTGTTCGGTTGTTGCCTTCTGCAAACACTACAATTGATCGCCCGTTTTGCAAAATCATCCACAATACACCGCGCTGACAAGGCAACGGAGCTGTTGGGTCCACCATGGTGAATTCGCACTGGCCGTTGAGTCCCACGATTGTTTTAGGTTCGGCAGTCTGGCCGAATACGGGGATCATTGTGGTGAAGAATAATAAGGGCACAATATAATTCAGAGTGAGTTTCATCGAGGCCGCCCATCGCCAAATCCATCGGCTCTAAGGCCGATGGGCGCAATTGCCGTTGTCTTTGTGCCAGACCGCAGACGCTCGTCCGCCACCACCCAATCCAAAGTCGGCCTTCGTGCCGTAGCAATAGCCGAGCAGACCTAGCAACTTTTCGGCGTGTAGGCGGATAGCGCACGCCTCGTCAGCATCGCCAGAACCACCGCGACACAAAACATCAAGGTCCTGGTGAATGGCGATGGCCTCGCGTTCAATAGCTGTCTCTGCCGCGCTGGCGGACATAGGGGAGAGCGTTACAAGTGCAGCGCAGACGACTCTCGCAAGGGGGGCTAATGACGACGACATCGCTCTTGAGTTCTCCCTGCCACGACGGTGGCGAAGGCGACAATCAGCAAGATCGTATCAGCAAGGCGAACCCGCGCAATGCGAATCTGCTCAGCGAACCGGGAGCGGCTGTGAAGGGTGGCCGCTACGCGGGCTTTGCTTCGCGGTTGTGTTTCGGCGTGCAATTGACAGGTTCCCCAACCGAACGACTTCCGCCATCAACGATTTAGCATCATCAACGCAGCGACGATCAACCAACGATCGCCGCGTTCCGGGACCCTGCTATTTCTTGTCGCCCTCCGGCCGCGTATCAGAGCCGCTCGCCGGCTTCGTCGTCCCGCCTTCCGCGCCCTCCTTCGGCGCAGCAGTCTTCGACGGCGGCGACCTCCGCACCGAGGCAGGCGCATAGTGCGTCGGCGATTCCCACCATATCGGATCGGTTAAGGGCGGCGGCGGCATTATGGTGACCTTACCCATGGTGGTTCTTCCTATCGTCGGTCGTCGACTGCCACACGCGAGAGGCGCCTGCGATAGCGCCGAGAGCCAACTTCCGCGCTCGGCGTTATGCGAAGCGCTCATCTGGTCTAGTCTGAAGTCCACACATGGACCCATGCCTTCCCGTCAAAGAAAAAGACGCCATGGGCCGATCCGATCTTTCCGACCTCGATTCCCTCGCGCTGCGCACTGTAGCTCTCGCGTTCGCCGGGATCAGTAGTTGGGCCGTCATACGCCTCGGTGCGCTTGTACGTTCCAGGACCCGCTGCGGCGACGTACATCGCGCCCGGTAATCTAATATCCCAGTTATAGACAACCTCAAAACTCCATCCGGCCGTCGCGCGATCTGCGACTATCAATAGTGTTTCTTCCATCGTTTTAGACGCGATAAGAAACGCGAAATTGGGATTACCTGACTGGTAATAATAACCCATAACGATCGCGGGGCATCCGGTGGCGCCGTGCTTGCCGTAAAAGCTGATGTCGTCTTGACTATAATCAGACTGCTTGGGCAGGACAAAATCTTTGTATTGTTGTATGATCTTTATACGCAATGCGGGCGGCAGCATTTCCGCACATGCGTCGGCCGCGAAGGAGGACGTCGCGCCTCCAAGAATTAGGACACCGAGGACCGAAATCGAGGCAATTCGAGTTCGGCGCATAGACTTCACCCCTGAACACGTTTGTCCCAGACACCGAAGCGCAGCTGCTAACCCGATAATCTCCAAATCGAAGCTTCGGTGAGGCTTATATTGCTGCCGCTGGCAACCTTTCGCAAGACGCAGGCGTAGGTGTTCAACATCGCACTTGGCGACCACCGGCGTCATGATTTCGGCGTCGTCGCGCTTCCGCATGCGGCGATCAGAACGCAGCGCGAGCGCGAGGGCATCGGCGAGGTCCTCAGGCGCAGCGGCCATGAGGCGATCGGACGCATCGGGCGGGCGGGGAGAGAACGAGTATCATTGATTTGTGAACCGGGGATGTTGCGGCTCTGCCGTGAATATGATCAATCTTCGACCGACTATGAATGCAAGAGCCCTGACCAACGCGGCCGTTGGACTGGCCATACTGGCCGGGTAGCTCAGGACAGCATGAAGCCAAAGAGCCGAGAACTTCGGAGATTGCGAAGGGGCTAGGCAATGAAATTTTTTTTTGCACTTTGGGGAGCAATTGGCCTTTTTTTCAATGTTTTTGAGCTGATTGATCTGCACATGCGGAGCGAGATCGGCGTCGGGACGTCGGCCTACGCTTCAGCCGTCGCGCTGATCTGGATCGGCGGGATGATTTTTTTCGGCCTCGGAGCGGTGCTCGCCGCAATGCGACCAGAAAAAAGGAATGCGTCGATTCCCGAGAATCAACCGCAAGAAAGCGGCAAGTCAAAAGGGATTCTTGGCCTTTTTGAGCCCGTGCCGATGGATAAGAACGGCATGTCTTGATTGTTGTGCTATCCGTGGACGACATCAATTGACGATGGCGTGTAAGACGTCCTCCTCGACCCGATCAACAAAGCGACAAGCAGCAGCGCGGCCGTATTTGTTTGCGACTGCATCAACTTTTTCGGCCATTTCAAGAAAGATTCCATTCAATCCCTTTTCGTCGATGTTTTTGCATTGGCGAGCCATCGCCAGCGCATAGTAACCTGCTCGGCTATCCAAATAGTCCTTTGTACAATAAGTCGTTGCTCTCATAAAAATCGCGTTGGCCCTCAGCATGTTGAGGTCACAGCCGGCAGTTGTCTTAGAAGACAATTGATCATCCATGCCGGGTTCGTCCGATATCCACGCCATGGCTTCCGGCGACACTTTCAGATCGATCGCAACGTCAGAAAAATTGCGGGGATCGATTTTGTCCCAATTGATTTTATCGTTCTGCTCTTGTGTGAACTTCCACGTCAATGCCAAAATCTCTTTATTTTGGCCGAACTTGTCGACATATTTAGCGCTAATCGCGAACGAACAACTTGGCGGCTTTTGACCTCGGTAGAGCTCCTCTGTCAAGGCCTCAGCAAGACGCTTGAGGACAACGTAGACAAAGAATGTCTTGCGCCTTTGGCTATAGTAGTCGATTGAAAAATCCTTGTTCAGCCACGCGTCTCTGAAAATCGCAATCTGCCCGAAAAAGCCATCGGAGTCGGCGGTGGCCGCGATGAGACATCCCTCGCTGTTCACCGTTTCAGATGTAACCTTTGCTAACGCCGACAACGCGCGGTAGGCATCGCCCTCAGTATTCGCATTGCCGCTGGAAATAACTGAAAGGCTTAAGAAAATTCCTAAGACAGACGAGCGCAGCACCTTCCCCTCCAGTTCCTACCCCGAGTGGACCGACAAGGACACGTTAGCACAGCCGAAGCTGCTCTTATGGGTCCGGACTCCATCCCTCCGACGGCCTCGCCATGGCCGCACGTGGGACGCCCTCGCCCCGGACGAGCGCCGGGCGCTTGAGCGGCCGGATCGAGCCTCTAGGACGGCCGTTGGCGGCGAAGTCTGGGACGGCGGCCATCATCGCACCTGGCGAAGCTGCCGGCCGCCAGCGGGGCAATCCCAAAGGGCAGGCGAGCGGGCAGGCGGCGAGCCGATCCCAAAGGCCAGGCGGCCAATGATCAGGCGCGCGGCGGCGTTTTGTCGCGGGCGAAACAAGCGTATAGTGCGAATATGGCGACGCCCTTAACAGCACCTTCAGGCCGGCCGCCGGGCTCGGCGACGAAGAAGCGAGTCCCACTGTTCGCCGACGGGAAGGGAAACGCTATCTACGACGCTGGCCGAGTGTGTCGCGTCGTTCGCAACCTTTGCCTGTTAGGAATGACTGATCTCATTATCAGTGAGGAACTTGGAATCAGCCTCTCCACCTATTACAAATGGCGCGAAACCTATCCCGAGCTTGATCAAACGGTACGCGAAGCGAAGGCGCTGGCCGATGGTGAGGTTGCGGCGGCTGTCTACAAGACGGCGACTGGTTTCAAGAAAGTTGAGCAACGCGCCGTCGCAACGAAGACTGGCGTCGAGATCGTCGACATTGAAGTCGACGTCGACCCGGACGCCAAGGTCGGCCTCGCGTGGTTGAGACAGCGCCAAGGGCGCATGTGGCGAGAGGTCGTCGTCGTCGAGGATGCGAGCGCCGACAAAGAGGCGATCGCTCAATACCAGCGCCGGCTCGCGCAAGCCGAACAAGACGACGACGGCGAGCAATAGGAGGCCGCCATTCTCGATGATCCCGACGACATGACGCTCGAAGCTGTGCAGCGCTTCGCTTGGGACACTTTCTTTCTGGTCACGCCGCGCAAGCGGACGCTGGCCGAGCGCGAGCGCGATCGTATAGCAGTGGAGCGACTGATAGGCCCATCGAGCGGCCTTGGCTTGCCGCCTACAGCGCAACGCGAGGCGGCGGGGATCGCGCGCGCGAGGATGGAAGAGGACGGGCCGCCGGACGCCGCGATGATCGCCAACGGAGCGCGCTTCGCGGCGGCGCTCGGCCTCACGAAAGAGGGCGGCCATTGGCGCGGCGAGTGTCCCGTCTGCGGTCTGCGCGACTCTCTCATGTTGACCGCCAGATTGCAGCGCGTCGAGTGTTGCTGTGATAGCGGTGTCGAGGATGTCTTCACACTGGAAGCGGCGGTCGACGGGCGGCTGACTCAGTTGGGCGTCATGGGCTTTCGAGATTGGTCGTGGAAGGCCACGGCGATCGCCTCGCGCCGGGCGGCTTCATAGCGCCGTCGAGCCGTCGTCGAGCCGTCGTCGAGCCGTCGCGTGCGCGCGCGTCTGAGACTCTTTCGGGGCGGACATGGACTGATTTTGCGCCCCTCGTCACCCGTCACGCGCCCCGCCGCCCACATCGCGCCTCCCGAGTCGCCACGTCCGGCCAGTGGCCGCCGCCGGGCCTGGCCTGAGGGAAGGGAAAGCGGGGAAACGGCCGTCGCGCCCCGAAGAGAGGGAAGGCCGCCGCCCTTTTCGCGCCTAAGCGCCGGGAATCATGAGGGAAGATCGCCAAGGATAAAGTACTGGCGAAATCCGCTATATCGGACACTGGACACTACTGGACACCGGAATCCTACTTTCTCCCAATTTCTCTTTCTCTCTCTGTTCTTTTTATTTTTTGCTGCAAAGTCGAAATCGGGTGTCCAGTAGTGTCCAGTGTCCGATATAACAAACTCGTCCCGTGCTACCGAATCCCCGCCGCCTCTTTCTTTGACACCCCTTCCGACGCCTTCCTCTCTTCCTCTTTCGCCGCCTTTTCGTCCTTCGTCTTCACTGCGGTCCAATACTCATTGAGTTCAACCGACGTCGTTTTTGCTTTGTCGGCAGTCGCGGGCGGCGCGCCCCAACACAACAGCGTCACCTTAGCGCCAGTGCCCAAAACGACGCGCTTGTCGAACTTCGTCACGCCATAGGCCGCGAGCTTTTCGATGAAGTGTTGATCGCTTAATCGATCGTCTCGCGGCGGAATCCCATCGGCGAGTTTCTTGAGTTTCTCACGTTCGATCGTGAATCTGTCCGCCGCTTGCAACGCCTTTCGCCTCTCGACGGGATGATCTTCGTCAGGCAACGTCGCCCATTTCGCCGGGTCGGTTCGTTGCAAGCGCGTCGCCGCGAAGGCGTCGAGAATTTCGATCGCGGTTTGGATCGACTCATCCTCGCTCCCATCGATCATCGCTTGTTTTTTCTCTGTCATCGGCGTTTTCATGCCGGGCTTAAGGTACTCGCGCCCCGTCAGTTTTTCGTAGCGCTGCGCCCAATACAGAATATGCGCGAAGCCGTCGCCAGACACCGCCCACTCTCTCAGCGTCGCCCATTTCTCCCGCGGCCACAAATTATCACCGACCTCAGGGACGTACCATCGCCGGTCGCGCTGATCGATCCGCAACGCCTGGGGATTGTTCGACGCCAAAATGAACCAAGCGAAGTTTGGAACGTCCGACGCCGACACGTGTTTGATGTTCACATGACAAATTTCGTCCGTCACGAGCGCCTTCATCTTGTTCGCAGCCCGCCACGAATGGCCTTGATAAACCTCAGCGCAACTCACCAAAGTTTTGTAGGCGATCCAGTCATTGAACTGCGAATCGACGATCGTGTCGGCGCTAGGATTCGCCACGTTGTGCGCTCCAAGCAGCGGCGTAAGCAGCCAAACCAACGTTCCCTTGCCGGCCGCGCCTTCGGTCGGATTGATCAGCAACAATCCATGTCCAGCGCGCTGTTGTGGCTTGGCGATCAGTGTCGCCAGCCAATCTTGCGCGTGTAGTCGCTCGTCTTCCACCGGGAATAAATGCGCCAAGAATTCGAGCCACGGCCCGACGTCGCCTTCCTTGGTGCCGATGCGCGGGCCGGTGTAGATGTTGACGCGTTCCTCGTCGCCTTCGGTGCCGGTCGCCCCGTTCGGTTCGCCTGGCCGATACGTTGTGGCGTGAAACGTGCGCGGCATGGCGTCGAGCGCAAGCGCGGCGAGATTGCGCACGCCCGGATCGCAGAAGGGGCGAAGCTTGGCGCTGAATTCCTCGGGACTGTAACGGACGTTCGGATTGCGAGCGAGAATGAAGCGATCCTCCGTCGCGACATAGTGCCATTGCGCGACGAACGCCTTGCGCGCCGCATAGATCGGCTTGGCCTTCGGTTCGGCGTCCCAATTCGTTCGCCGCGTCGCCCACGTGGCGCTTTGCAGCGACTCTTGGATCGAGAATCGTTGCTTGATTGCTTTGTCAGGGATCGCGTCCGCGAGATCGAAGCCTAAATTGAACAAGCTGCGCGGCCACCTGACGGCGAGCACGTTCGCGTCGCGCGGCAAAAGCCGCGAAATCCTCGCCACTGCGGCGTAGCCCGGTTCGTCGTTATCAGGGACGATGGTGAGATCGCCGTAGCCCTTGAGCGCCGCCCAATCCGTTTCGTCGGGATTCAGCGCGCCGCCGATCCATCCAAGGTGACTGTAGAGCGACAACTCATCGAAGAGTGGATGATTGGAATCCTTGGCGGCAAGCCGTGCGGCTTGCGCCGCTTTCGCGCCCTCATGGATCATGATTCGGCCGGGACCGGCCTTGAGCGTTTCCAGCCCAAACAACGGCAGCTTGTCGCCAGGCTCGCACTCGCCCCAATCGCCATTGCTGAGCGGCGTGAAAGTTCGATATTCTTTTTTCGGCTCAACGTTGTCGAAGCCCGGCCAATCGATCCGAATCTGCGCGCAGATAATGCCGCCTTGCGGGTTGCGGGCGACCCAAAGGTGCTGATCGTCGATCGGGAATAGTTGATTGGGAACAGCCGTTACGGTCGTCGGCGACGGCAACTTGTCGGCGTTGGCGACGATCTCGGCGCGCATCGCCGCGCGCTCTTCGCCAGTCGGCTCAAGCTCTTTGGTGGCGGCCGGCGATGCGCCATAGCCGGGCTTGACGGCACAGTCGCCGACGCGGCTGAAGGTGACGGCGGCGACGGTGCGATAGTAGCCGCGCTCGCCGATCTCTTCGACCTTCGCCCTCAGAACGCCCGTCGCCTTCGCGCCGATGCGGTCGAGGTATTTCCCAACGGCAGGGAGAGAGGCGACTGTCGTCGTCGGCTTGAATGATGGCGGCGCGTCGGCCTCGTAGTCGGGGCCGAGCCAGAACTTGCGCCGGGCTTGCAACGCGCCTGCCGGGCTGCTATGTTGACGATGTTCACTTTGCCATTCGGTTTGAGATTCGCCACTGCCAGCCCCGGCAGTGGCGTTTCCGTTTTGAGACGCGTGCATTGAAATCTCGATTCATTGTCATGATGTTTCAAGCTCCACTTTGCTTCGACGTTTGAGGTTGCGCGGATCGCCGGGTCCGCTATCACTACGTCATGACCACGTCTCCCGCTGCGTGCATCCGCTTTGGATTTCAGCGACAAGATCGAGAAAAATTTCGACGTCGCCGCATTCGAAAACGGCGCGCGCTCGACGACACATATCGGCTGAGCGCCATGGTGGTTTGCTATCGTTGAAAAACCACAGTTGCTCTTTGACGCCGGTGATCCAAGCACTGCGATCGACTGCCTCGCGTCGCCCGTCAAGCCTCACTCTCCACATGGGCTTGTATCGACGATCATGCGGCACGATCGAACCGTCGCGCTCGACATAAACTCCGTACGGCAAGCACGCGCGCATAAAGCGCTCTAGGCGTTCGGCGCTCGGGCGTGACGAATAGGTGCGGGCGGCAAACGCCGCCTCGCGCGCCTTTGCGATGACCTCGCCGGCCAGCTCGCCCGGCCCATAGTCGCGATCGTTAACAGTCGGCGCGCTATCGCACGTGCGCATCGTCACGGCGATCGGCCGGAAGTACTCGGCGCGCGGCGTGCTGACAACGATCATCGATACACAGCGCCGTGCGCCCAAAGCCAGAGCGCCACCTTGCGCCCATAGGCTTTCTCAACAACGGCGAAGGTGGTTTTGTTCTTCCACGGGTCCTTGACGATTTCGCCGAGCAGGTGGTTCGATGTAGCTTCAAAATCGATCGTGCTTCCCAGCGGATCAATTTTGCGAGGCTCGCGCACTGGTGACGCGGTGGCGGCCCTCGACGCTTTTCTGAAGCTCAATCACGCGGCCTCCGCTTCCGACGTGGAGCGGATTGGCTTGCTAAGGCGGCTCTTAGCCCATTCAAGCGTGGGGCCCCAGGTGTAAAGCGGAATCCGGCCATACAGCTCATAGGGAGGCCCGCCGCCACGCGTCGCCTTGCTCGCAAGTGTCGAGCAGGCGGTCGGGTATCCAGAGTCTGTCAGTGCGGCTGCCGCCGACCGACGTCTTAGCCTTGCATTCGGATTGTCGGGAATATTGGACATGAGCCGCCTCTTTGGCGCGATTGCGCACTGTTCGGGGGGCACGATGGAATATTCGCGCTACGCAGTAACGTGCCGTAACTTCACTTTTCTTCGTGAGTTTCGACACCATCGCCGTCAGACGGGGACCTGGAAGAAGGTCGCGAATGGCGATAGTCGGAGCATGCCCGCCGAAGAAAACCTGCAAATCCAATTTCGATCGCGTTGCGCTGTTCGAACGTTTCCGCAGCCAGCACAACGAAACGACCAAACGACGTGCCAGGGCATTCGAGAGATGCCGAACTGGAAGCGGTGGGAACTTTGCCCGTCGCCATGTGCCATAGCCCAGCTAGTTCGAAGCCAAGCTGCCAGCGTTCTTCATTGACCGGCTTCCCCTTACGCGGAAGCACGGGATGTGCGAGCTTTGAGTCCAATAGCGTCTTAGAGGCTTCGGCAATCGCCAAGAAGCCAGACCGAATGTCACTTAGGTTCGAAAGAATGATCCTGGTCTTGTCGTCGAACGTCCTTGCCTCTGAGCTCGACTTTGCCCATTTTCGCGCGCCTGTTTCAGACGGCGGCCCAAAAGATCGACGCTTCCGCGATGACGCGCACGGCCTGCCCGACAGGTAACGCCGTGCGTCCAAAGGGGCCGAA
>Ga0182030_10002871_pt1 | contig 36660 bp, 37 predicted proteins | sample 812S3MmetaG_FD_121299 | JGI IMG/M metagenome (GOLD analysis project Ga0182030, IMG submission 121299) | Permafrost microbial communities from Stordalen Mire, Sweden - 812S3M metaG (Illumina Assembly) | ecosystem: Environmental > Terrestrial > Soil > Wetlands > Permafrost | place: Sweden...
TGCACCGCCCACAACCTCCTGAAGCTGTTCACCCTCGCAAAGGCAGCCTGAGCCGGCTACCCTGTAACAAAATGCCCGTCGCATTGCCTATCTGGACGGGCTCCTAGAGGACCAATCGGGAATCGGGTGGTTCGCAGACGCCGCCCGGCCTACATCTGGGCCATGATGAACCTTGCCATGAATGACCACCGCCTCGCCAAGCCCGGCCCCCAGAACGCCGCGCTGCGCGATTATGACTCGGTACGGCGCGCCATCGCCTTCATCTCGGAGCACTGGCGCGCGCAACCGACCATCGAATCGATGGCGGAGGCGGCGAGCCTGACGCCCGATGAACTGCACCATTTGTTTCGCCGCTGGGCCGGGCTGACGCCGAAGGCCTTCATGCAGGCGCTGACCTTGGATCACGCCAAGGGCCTGCTGCGCGATTCCGCCAGCGTGCTCGACGCCGCTCTCGAGTCAGGGCTTTCCGGCCCGGGACGGCTGCACGATCTGTTCGTCACCCACGAGGCGATGTCGCCGGGCGAGTGGAAGAATGGCGGCGCCGGCATGACGCTGGCCTACGGATTTCATGCTTCGCCGTTCGGCACCGCGATCGTGATCGCCAGCGGCCGCGGGCTCGCCGGCCTCGCCTTCGCCGATCCCGGCGAGGAAGCCGCCGCGCTGGCCGACATGCAGCGGCGCTGGCCGCAAGCGAGCTATGTCGAGGATTTGGAAGCCACCGCGGCGCTGGCGCAGCGGGTGTTCGACACCAGGATGTGGCGCGCCGACCAGCCGTTGCGGGTGGTCCTGATCGGCACCGATTTCGAGGTCCGGGTGTGGGAGACGTTGCTGAAAATCCCGATGGGCCGGGCGGTGTCCTATTCCGACATCGCCTGCAACATCGAGCGCCCCAAGGCCTCCCGTGCGGTCGGCGCCGCGGTGGGAAAAAATCCGGTGTCGTTCGTGGTGCCCTGCCATCGCGCGCTCGGCAAGAGCGGCGCGCTGACCGGCTATCACTGGGGCGTCACCCGCAAGCAGGCGATGCTGGGCTGGGAAGCCGGCCAAGTGGGGATGCCGTAGATCGGGTGGGCAAAGCGAAGCGTGCCCACCTTTTTCAACATCAGGGAATTCCGTTGATCGATGCTGGGCACGGCGCCAGATGCGCCTTTGCCCACCCGGACTGATCGGGCAGACCGGAAATAACGGGCACCCGGTCAAAGCGTCGCGACGCATGTCGGACATCGCGCGGCAATCGAGTTCGATTTATCGCTACGCCCTAATCCCCCCTCACCGGTCCAGGCGTTTTCCAGAACACCGCGGTGTCGCAAAGCCGGCCATCGGGAGACAGCGCGTAGTCGCGAATGACGCCAATGCGGATCCAGCCCGCCCGCTGGCAGAGGCGGTAGCCGTTTTCGCCGGGCACGGTGTCGAGCACCAGTAGCCAGCGGCCGCGGCGCGGAGCGATGGATCCGCAATTTCCGGATATCGGCGCGGTGTGGCTGATTGGGCGGCGTATCGATGCAAAGCTGCACCGTGCCGACAATCCTCCCATGAGTGCCGACCGCGTGAAGCAATGTCCGAGTTCGGAGGCAGAGCGGAAGACATCTACTCGGGATGGCTATCTCGCTTGGCACCGTTGAGACATGCCGAGGCGGTCTGACCATGTCCGTTATCGGGGTAGACCAGGGGTCACCGGCAGACCCCCAAACCGTCGCAAATGATCCAGACCTGACATCGAGCGGCGCACGGCCATTTGTCGAGACGTGAACCGCTTCACATTTGTAATCCGCCGGTCGTCCTACACTCGCTTAACTAAGGATGGGACTGTTCTCAAAGTGAGGAGGAGGCTGCAATGCGTGAACCAAACCTTGAAAAGTTGAACGCGCTGGTAGGAAAGCTGGTCGGTGACCTCGGCATCTCACTTGGCGGCGCAAGCATACTGCTCGGAGATCGCCTCGGGCTCTACAAGGCGATGGCGGATGGTGCTGTGATCACTCCGTCGCAGCTTGCCAAGAAGGCCGGCCTGCATGAGCGATATGTTCGCGAATGGCTGTCCGGGCAGGCAGCTTCTGGATACATCGACTACCATCCGGAAAAAAATGCGTTCTCACTCTCGGCCGAGCAAGCCATGGCGTTCGCCGAGGAAGGGTCGCCAGCTTTCTTTGCCGGTGCATTCGATGTCGTGCAATCCACCTATCTTGACGAACCCAAGATCGCCGAAGCGTTTCAAACCGGGAAAGGCGTTGGTTGGCACGAGCATTCGAAGTGTCTTTTCTCGGGCACCGAACGCTTCTTCAGGCCGGGCTATAACGCCAATCTGGTTTCGAACTGGATTCCGACGCTCGAAGGTGTCGAAGCGAAGCTGAAAACTGGCGCCAGGGTGGCCGATGTCGGATGCGGCCACGGCGCCTCTACAATCGTGATGGCGCAAGCCTACCCCAATTCAGAGTTCTTCGGGTTCGACTACCACAAGCCTTCGATTGAACGCGCGAAGGTCCTGGCACAGGAAGCGGGGGTTGGAGACCGCATCACGTTCGCGCAGGCCAGCGCCAAGGATTTTCCGGCGAAAGACTATGATATGGTGGCGTTCTTCGACTGTCTCCATGACATGGGCGACCCCGTGGGTGCAGGCAAGCATGTCAAGGAAACCCTGGCCGAGGATGGGTCGTGGATGATCGTCGAGCCGTTTGCTCATGACAATCTCAAGGATAATCTCAACCCGGTCGGATGCATCTTCTATCACGCCTCGACATTCATTTGTACGCCGGCATCACTCTCTCAGGAAGTCGGCTTGGGGCTCGGTGCTCAGGCGGGTGAGAGCAGATTGCGTCAGGTCGCTACCGAAGCGGGCTTCAGGCGCTTCCGCCGCGCGACCGAGACGCCGTTCAACATGATCTTCGAAGTGCGTTCCTGACCAATCGGAGCAACGGTGCGCATCAGCCCGGATGGTGCAGGAAATGCGGCTCCCAGAGCGCTGCATTCACTCCGGACTGATGTCGCCTATGGCACCAACGGATCAGTCGGGCCGGTCCGATGATGTCCGCTGATCGGAGCAGGCCGGAAGCAATCGGCCCCCGATCGAAGTGGACGTCGCGACCATATCCGGCGATGTCGGCTTTCGAGAATAGCCGCTCATACCTTGATATGATCGGCTTCCTCCAAGGGTTGAATGGCGGGGCAGGCCAACGGCTTTGTATAATCGCCAGCGGCGCGCGTGAAGATCGCACGGAGTAATCACAAGATGGACCGGCCTATCGAGAACACCCCAGCAACGGCGGACCACGCAACCGGCTACGACATGCTGCGGAATCCGCGCCTCAACAAGGGAACTGCCTTCACCGAGGCCGAGCGCCGTAAATGGGGCCTCGAAGGGCTGCTGCCGCCCGCCATCACCACGATCGAACTGCAGGTGGCGCGCCGGCACGCCGAAATCGCCGCGCTCGAAGATGATCTTCAGAAATACCTCGTGCTGTCCGATCTGCAGGCACGCAACGAGACGCTTTACTACGCGGTTCTGATGTCCGACCCCGCCACCTACATGCCGCTCGTCTATACGCCGACCGTCGGTGAGGCGTGCCAGAAATTCGGCCATATCTTCCGAGCGCCGCGCGGTATCTATCTGCCGATCAGCGCGCGCGGTCGCGTCAAGGAATTGCTTTCCAACTGGCCGGAGAAGGACGTGCGCTTCATCGTCGTCACCGACGGCGAGCGCATCCTCGGGCTCGGCGATCTCGGCGCCGGCGGCATGGGCATTCCGATCGGCAAGCTTGCGCTCTATACCGCCTGCGCCGGGGTGCCGCCGCAAGGCTGTCTGCCGGTCGTTCTCGATGTCGGCACCAACAATCAGGCGCTGCTGGAAGACCCGCTCTATCTCGGGCTGCGCCAGGACCGCGAACGCGGCGAAGCCTATCTGACCTTTGTCGACGAGTTCGTCACCGCCGTGCAGCAGCTCTACCCGAAATGCTGCATCCAGTGGGAGGATTTCGCCAACGTCAATGCGGTGCCGATTCTCGCGCGCTACCGCGACAGCATTTGCACCTTCAATGACGATATCCAGGGTACCGCCGCGGTCGCATTGGCGGGCATCCTCGCCGCCTCGCCCCTCACGGGGAAAAAGCTCACCGAGCAGCGGTTCCTGTTCCTCGGTGCAGGGTCGGCCGCGACCGGCATCGCCGAGTTGATCAGCCTGGCGATGGCGCGGGAGGGCATGGACCTCGCCGAGGCGCGGCGCCGCAACGCGTTATTTGACGTCAACGGCCTGCTGGTGACTTCGCGCACCGATCTTGCCGGGTTTCAAAAACCGTTCGTCCAGGACCGGGCGGCGGTGTCCACCTTTGTCGAGGCGGTCGAGGCGTTGCGGCCAACCGGCATCATCGGCGTTAGTGCCGTGCCGAAACTATTCACCCGTGAGGTGATCGCCGCGATGGCGCGGATCAACCAGCGCCCGATCATCTTCCCGTATTCGAACCCGACCTCCCGCTCCGAATGCACGGCCGAAGAAGCCTACCGCTGGTCCGATGGGCGGGCGATTTTTGCGAGCGGCAGTCCGTTCCCGCCGGTCGAGATCTCCGGCAGGCGTTTCGTGCCGGGCCAGGGCAACAACGTGTACATCTTTCCCGCCATGGGCATGGCGGTGTTCGCCACCGAAGCGACGCGGGTGACCGAGGAGATGTTCCTGGTCGCTGCGCACGCCGTCGCCGAGCAGGTCACCGAGGAGAACCGTTCGAGCGGGCTGATCTACCCGCCACAGAGCCACATCCTCGAAGCCTCGCTCCATGTCGCCGAACGGATCGCAACCTCCATCTTCGACCAGCGGCTGGCGGGGGTTGAGCGGCCGGACGATATCGGCGCGCTGATCCGAAGCCGCGTCTACCGTCCCGCGTATCGCGGGTGAGATCAATGCCGGCGATCGTCAGGTCGGTGATGGCTTGGCGCGGCCGAATCTGCGCTTGCGGCGCCTCGATTACGGCAATGTCGGCCGCCGCGCTCAGGCCAGATCGAGCTTCGAGGCCACGGTGGAGTCGGCATTGAGCCGATAGATGATCGGCGCGCCGGTGGCCAGCTCGCGCGCCAAAATGCCTTCCGGCGTCAGCTTCTCCAGCACCATGATCAGCGCGCGCAGCGAGTTGCCGTGCGCCACCACCAAAGTGCGCTCGCCGCGCAGCACGCAGGGCAAGATCTCCTGGACGTAATAGGGCAGCGCGCGGGCCAGCGTATCCTTCAGGCTCTCGCCGCCGGGCGGCGGCACATCATAGGACCGCCGCCAGACATGGACCTGTTCCTCGCCCCATTTCTTGCGGGCATCGTCCTTGTTGAGGCCCGAGAGGTCGCCGTAGTCGCGCTCGTTGAGCGCCAGATTTTTTTTGGTTTGAAGCCCGGTCTGGCCGATCTCGACCAGCGCCAGGTCCAGCGTGTGCTGGGCGCGTATCAGCACCGACGTAAAGGCGATGTCGAACGACAGTCCCTGCGCCTTCAGCTTGGCGCCGGCTTGCTTGGCCTCGGCGATCCCGGTCTCGGTCAGATCGGGATCCTTCCAGCCGGTGAACAGGTTCTTCAGGTTCCATTCGCTCTGGCCGTGACGCAGCAGCACGAGAAGACGGTCGCTCATGGCAGGGATTCCATTCCGGTTGCAGATGTTGCCATCTTCTAGAGCATGATCCGGAAAAGTGGACACCGGTTTTCCGAAAAGATCATGCTCCCACAAAAATCATAGCGCGATGACGTCATCGCGCCCTAGAACTCGCCGAGGCCGAGCACGTCGGCCATCGAATACAGCCCCGGCTTGCGGCCATGCGCCCAGAGCGCGGCCTTGATCGCGCCTTGCGCGAACATGGCGCGGTCCTCGGCGCGGTGCGTCAGTTCGATGCGCTCCATGGCACCTGCAAAGATCACGCTGTGATCGCCGGTGACGGTGCCGCCGCGCAACGACGCAAAGCCGATGTCGCCGGTCCGCCTTGCGCCAGTGATGCCGTCGCGTCCGCGCGCCGAATGCTCATCGAGTGCAATCTTGCGGCCCGCGGCCGCGGCCGCGCCAAGCATCAACGCGGTGCCCGACGGCGCGTCGATCTTGGCGCGGTGATGCATCTCCAGGATTTCGATGTCAAAACTGTCGTCGAGCGATTGCGCCACCCGCTTCACCAGCGCCGCCAGCAGGTTGACGCCGAGGCTCATATTGCCGGATTGCACCACGATGGCGCGCGAGGTGACGCTCTTGATCACGGCGTCATCCGAGGCCGTCAGGCCGGTGGTGCCGATGACGTGCACCAGGCCGCGCTGGGCGGCGATCGCGACATTGGCGATGGTCGCACCGGGCACGGTAAAATCGAGAATGCCGTCCGCCTCGGCCGACATCGACCACAGATCGGCGGACAGCAGCACGCCGTTGGCCGGCAGGCCCGCCAGCGTTCCGGCATCCTTGCCCAGCAGTTCCGAACCGGGCGCCTCCAGCGCGCCGGCGAGGACGGCGCCCGGGGTTTCCGCGATGCCGCGGGTCAGCGCGCGGCCCATCCGGCCGCCGGCCCCCGCAACGATCAAGCGCATGTCGGACATGTTTCGACCCTCATGGCGTCCTTGCCGTATAGCCGGGGCGGGCGGTCCCGGCAACCGATCAGGGCTTAAGGCTGCGGACCGTCATAGCCCTCGACGACGATCAGCTCGGCGATCGAATGCGGCTGCCGCACCTTGATGTTTGCTTGATATTCCGGCGAGCGATAACAGGCCAGCGCGGTCTCGTAGTCGGCAAATTCGATCACGACGTTGCGCGCGCGGCTTTCGCCCTCCACGGCGGTGAACTTGCCGCCCCGCACGACATAGCGGCCGCCGAATTTCTGGAAGATCGCCGGATTGGCGGCCGCATAGGCCTTGTAGCCGTCCTCGTTGTGAACGTCGACGCGCCCGATCCAATATCCCTTCGCCATGCCTGGTTCCCTTTCTTGCTAGCCCAACGCCTGATTGATTTCCGCCTGGATCGCTTCCGCCGCGGCCTTGGGATCGGCGGCCTGCAGTATCGGCCGGCCGACCACCAGATAATCCGCGCCATTGGCGATGGCGCGGGCCGGCGTCATGATGCGCTTCTGGTCGCCCGCGTCCGAACCGGCGGGGCGTATACCCGGGGTCACCAGATCGGGCCCGTGACCCACGATTTTGCGCAAGTGAGCTGCTTCCTCCGGCGAGCACACCAGGCCATCGACGCCGATTTCCCTGGCCTGCCGCGCGCGGGCTTCAACCAGGTCGGCCACGCCGAGGCGATATCCCGCGGCATGAAGATCAGCGTCGTCATAGGAGGTCAGCACGGTGACGGCGAGGATCTTCAGCTTCGATCCGGCGCGTGCCTCGACCGCCGCCTTCATGGTCTGCGGATAGGCATGCACGGTCAGGAAGGTCGCTCCAAGGGCCTTGATGCTCTCGACGCCGCGCCCGACCGTATTGCCGATATCGTGCAGCTTGAGATCGAGAAATACCTTCTTGCCGGCATCGGCGAGCCGACGCGCAAACGGCAATCCGCCGGCATAGGCGAGCTGATAGCCGATCTTGTAAAATGCCACGCTGTCGCCGAGTGCCGATATCATCGCTTCCGCGGCGGCCAGATCGGGCAGGTCGAGCGCCACGATCAAGCGGTCCCGGGGAGCGATAAGTGTCGGCTGCATGCTACCTCACATCTGGCGCTGGGAAACGTCGATCAATTGCCCCGCCAGTGCCGCGAGCGCCTCGATATCGGCGGGATGTTTCAAGCGGTCCATATCATCATAGGCCTGATCCGCAAACGACAGCGCGAGCTGGTTCGGAATCACGATGGCGTGGCAGGCGGTGAGGATCAGCCGCAGCGCCGCCAACGCGCGGGTGCCGCCGAGCCGGCCTTCCGATGCCGCCGCGATCGCGAAAATGCGCTGGCGAAACACCTGCCCGCGGGTTTCGTGCGGATCCTGCACCCGCGTCACCCAGTCGATGGCATTCTTGAGCAGCGGCGGCACCGACGAATTATATTCCGGCGTCACCATCAGCACGCCGTGATGGGCGCCGATCATGCGCTTGAGATTGATCGCATGCTTCGGCACGCCGGATTTGGTCAAGAGGTCGCCGTCATAGATCGGCAGTGGAAAATCGCCGAGCGAAATCCGGGTCACTTCGGCGCCGGCCTGCGCCAGTTCGTAAGCCGCTGCCGCCGCCAGCCTGGCATTGTGCGAGCCGGTGCGAAGCGAGCCGGGGATCACCAGGATTTTCAGTGCGGACATGATCTAGATCGCATCGCGAGCCAATCCACCGACGGCAGGCTTGTGCGGAACGGGCCGCGCCGGGATCAGTGCTTGCGATACACCCAGACGCGGGCCGGCGGAAGGTTCATCCAGATCCGCTCGGAAGCTTCGGTGGACACGCCGGGCAGCGATTTGGGAATCGGCGGCGCCACCGAATAGGTGAACTGCACGAAGGGCGCGCCCGGCGCCAGCGCAAGGAAGGCGTCGCGGATCAGTTTCAGCCGCGTCAGCATCGGTTTGGTGACCAGCGGCAGGCCGGACACCACGGCGGAGGCGGGGGCGCTCAACACGTCCCACAGCGAGTCCCGCAAGGCATAGGCATCGCCCTGCACCACCTTGGCATGCGGATAGCGGTCGCGCAGCAGCGCACAGAAGCCCGGATTATATTCGACCAGCACCAGGCGCTTCTGATCGACGCCGTGCTCGATCAAGGCATTGGTGATCGCACCGGTGCCCGGCCCGAGCTCGACGACCGGGCCTGATGAATTGGTATCGACATATTGCGCCATGGTGCGGGCAAGCACCCGTCCCGACGGCATCACCGCGCCCATGTGCAGCGGCTTCTCGATCCAGGAACGGAGAAAACGAACCTCGTCATCCAGACGAAGAGGTTTTTTCAACGCACGCACGGACGATTGCAGAGGCATGTCGCTTCCAGGCGGGGCCGCAAGGGGGCGGTGTCAGAAAATAGTCATAAAGAGGTATAGGTAGCCGCCGATACGGTCAAGCCGGATGGGCCCGTGATGGCGGCGCCGAACGTTTTCAGGCGTTGCCGCGGGTACCGAAGAAATCCTTGACCTTGGTGAAGAAACCCGCCGCCTCGGGCTGCGTTGCGCCGGACGACAGTTTTTCAAATTCGGCGAGCAATTCCTGCTGCTTCTTGGTCAGGTTCTGCGGCGTTTCGACCACTACCTGGACATACATGTCGCCGGTCTGCCGCGAGCGGAGCACCGGCATGCCCTTTGATGCAATGCGAAAGCGCCGGCCCGACTGGGTTCCTGACGGTACCTTGACCTTGGTCTGGCCCTTGTCGATGGTCGGCACCTCGAATTCACCGCCCAGGGCTGCCGTCACCATCGAGATCGGCACGCGGCAATGCAGATCGGCGCCGTCGCGTTGAAAGAACTGATGCGTCGCCAGCGAGAGAAAAATGTAGAGATCGCCCGGAGGCCCGCCATGGGCGCCGGCCTCGCCTTCGCCGGAAAGCCGGATGCGGGTGCCGTCTTCGACGCCTTGCGGGATATTGACCGACAAGGCCCGCTCCCGCGTCACCCGTCCCGAGCCGGCGCAGGAGGGACAGGGGTCCTCGATCATCTGGCCGCGGCCCTGGCAGCCCGGGCAGGTTCGCTCCAGCGTGAAAAATCCCTGCGCCTGCCGCACCCGCCCCTGCCCACCGCACATCGAGCAGGTCTTCGGCTTGGTGCCGGCCTTGGCGCCGGTGCCCGAACAGGATTCGCAGGTCACCGAAACCGGAATCTCGATCTGGGCGGTCTTGCCGAGGAAGGCCTCTTCCAGGGTGATTTCCATGTTGTAGCGCAGATCGGCGCCGCGCTCGCGGCCGCCGCCACGGCCGCGCTGCCCGGCCATGCCGAACAGGTCCTCGAAAATATCGGAGAATGACGAGGCAAAGCCGGCGCCGAACCCCGGACCGCCGCCGCCGCCCTGCTCGAACGCGGCATGACCGAACCGGTCATAGGCGGCGCGCTTTTCGCCGTCTTTCAGGACTTCATAGGCTTCGTTGATTTCCTTGAACCGCATTTCGCTGGTGGCATCGCCCGGATTCTTGTCGGGATGCCATTTCATCGCCAGCTTGCGGAATGCTGCCTTGAGACGGGGCTCGTCCGCGGTCCGTTCGACTTCAAGGGTTTCGTAGTAGCAGCGCTTGGTGGACATCAGTCAAATCCGCCCGAAATGCGTCCTCACTGCGAAGGCACGCGCCTTGCCAGCATGCAGCCCCCGGCTTAACAAAAAATGACCCCCATCCTTCGAGACGCGGCGCTCGCGCTCTGTGGAATGAGGGTCATGTTTCACCCGCAGCTTAAGCAGACTTCTTGTTGTTCTTGTCGTCGTCGACCTCGGTGAATTCCGCGTCGACCACGTCGTCCTTGGCGGCATCCTTGGCCGCGTCGCTCTCGGCCTGCTGCTTGTACATCGCCTCGCCGAGCTTCATCGAAGCCTGCGCCAGCGTGTTGGTCTTGGCCTTGATCGCCTCGGCATCGTCGCCCTTCAGCGCTTCCTTCAGATCGCTGACGGCGTCCTCGATGGCGCGGCGCTCGCTCTCCTCGACCTTCGAGCCGTGTTCGGCCAAGGCCTTCTCGGTCGAATGCACCAGACTGTCGGCATGGTTCTTGGCGTCGACCGCCTCGCGGCGCTTCTTGTCCTCGGCGGCGTTGGCCTCGGCGTCCTTGACCATCTTCTGGATGTCGGCTTCGGACAGCCCGCCGGACGCCTGAATCCGGATCTGCTGTTCCTTGCCGGTCGCCTTGTCCTTGGCCGACACGTTGACGATGCCATTGGCGTCGATATCGAACGTCACCTCGATCTGCGGCATGCCGCGCGGCGACGGCGGAATGCCCATCAGATCGAACTGGCCGAGCACCTTGTTGTCGGCCGCCATTTCGCGCTCGCCCTGGAATACGCGGATGGTGACCGCGTTCTGGTTGTCCTCGGCGGTGGAGAATACCTGGCTCTTCTTGGTCGGGATCGTGGTGTTGCGATCGATGATGCGGGTGAACACGCCGCCCAGCGTTTCGATGCCGAGCGACAGCGGCGTGACGTCGAGCAGCAGCACGTCCTTGACGTCGCCCTGCAGCACGCCGGCCTGGATCGCCGCGCCGATGGCGACGACCTCGTCCGGGTTGACGCCCTTGTGCGGCTCCTTGCCGAACAGCTGCTTGACCACTTCCTGGACCTTCGGCATCCGGGTCATGCCGCCGACCAGCACCACTTCGCCGATTTCGCCGGCGGTGAGGCCGGCATCCTTCAGCGCCTTGCGGCAGGGCTCGATGGTCTTCTGGATCAGGTCGTCGACCAGCGCCTCGAACTTGGCGCGGGTCAATTTCATGGTCAGATGCTTCGGCCCGGAGGCGTCCGCGGTGATGAACGGCAGGTTGATTTCGGTCTGCGTGGTCGAGGACAGCTCGATCTTGGCCTTTTCGGCGGCCTCCTTCAGGCGCTGCAGAGCGAGCTTGTCGTTGCGCAGGTTGATGCCCTGCTCCTTCTGGAATTCGTCGGCCAGATAGCTGACCAGCCGCATGTCGAAGTCTTCGCCGCCCAAAAACGTGTCGCCGTTGGTCGACTTCACCTCGAACACGCCGTCGCCGATCTCGAGCACCGACACGTCGAAGGTGCCGCCGCCGAGGTCGTACACCGCGATGGTGCCGGTCTTCGACTTGTCGAGACCGTAGGCGAGTGCGGCCGCGGTCGGCTCGTTGATGATGCGCAGCACTTCCAGGCCGGCGATCTTGCCGGCGTCCTTGGTGGCCTGACGTTGCGCGTCGTTGAAATAGGCGGGAACGGTGATGACGGCCTGGTCGACCTTCTGGCCGAGATGGGCTTCGGCGGTCTCTTTCATCTTCTGCAGAATGAAAGCCGAAACCTGCGAGGGGGAGTAGGTCTTGCCGTCGGCTTCGACCCAGGCATCGCCATTGGACGCCTTGACGATCTTGTAGGGGACAAGCTTCTTGTCCTTTTCCACCATCGGATCGTCATAGCGGCGGCCGACGAGGCGCTTGACCGCAAAGAAGGTGCGCTCGGGATTGGTCACCGCCTGGCGCTTGGCGGGCTGCCCGACAAGGCGCTCGCCGTCATCGCTGAAGGCGACGATCGAAGGCGTGGTCCGCATGCCCTCGGCGTTCTCGATGACTTTCGCTGTCTTGCCATCCATTACGGCGACGCACGAATTCGTGGTGCCGAGATCGATCCCAATGACCTTTCCCATGGTCCTCATATCCTTGTTTTTGCGGCAGGTTGGCTGGGCCCTGACGGCGCACCAATCCAAACCCCCAACGATCAAATGCTCGCGATATTGCGACGGTGAGCCTCATATAGGAGGGGGGGGCAGGCCTGCAAGGACCGGGACGCAACCTTGAGGCTCGAAAACCCGCAACCGTTGAAAGATAGTGTCAGCTCCGGTCGGCCCCCCGGGCCTTGCAGGCGGGGTGACGGCGACGGAATCGCCAACCTGGCCTGTCGCCGGGCCGGCAAAAAGGCTAAAGCAAAAGGGCCGGAAACGTGACTCCGGCACCGCGGCGGCACCGGCCGACCATCGAACGGCCTCAATGCAAACTCAGTAGCTTTTTCATGATGCACATTCGACTATGGTCCGCAGTTGCCCTGCTCGTCGCCGCCGTCTGTCCGGCCCTTGCCGCAGATGCTATTTTTCCGCCGGGGGTTCGGGTCGGGATGACACCGCTGGTGGGGCTTGTCGCCGCCAAGAATTTCATCGGGTTTGAAACCGAGGACCAAAGCGTCAAGGTGCTGGTGGCGGAGCTGCCGGCCGAGGCCTATGGCGAGGTCGTGAATGCCTTCAAGGCCAGCCCGGCCGGCACCAATGGCATCAAACCCGAAACCATCGAGACCGCCGCCGGTCTCGCCTACTACACCGCGGAAAACGCCAGGAATGGCGCCAGCGCCGTGCGGCGCTATTCGATGATTCTGCCGGGCGGCAGCTTCTCCGGCTATGTCGCCGTGCAGATTCCCGAAAATGCCGCCAAGATCTATACCGACGACGCGGTACGGCAGATGTTTGCCTCCGCGGTGATCCGCACGGCGGTTCCGGTCGAGGAACAGCTTGGCCTGATGCCGTTCCAGATCAGCGACCTCAGCGATTTCAAGAATGTCCGCACGCTCGCGCCCGGCGCGGCCCTGATTCTCGCCGACGGCGACGAAACCAGAGGATTTGAGGCCGCCCCCTATATGGTCATCAGCATCATGGGCAACGCGCCGGCGCAGCCGGAAGATCGCGACCGGTTTGCCCAGGAGGCCGCCACCTCGATTCCCGGGATCCGCGACGCGCGGCTCACGGTGTCCGAGCCGATCAGGATCGACGGCTCGGCTGGCTACGAGACCCGCCTCGATGCGACCAGCGGCAAGGACAATACCAAGGTCACCGTGGTGCAATGGCTACGCTTCGGCGGCTCCAACGTGCTGCGGATCATCGCCAGCGCCCCGCGCGATGTCTGGCCGCAAGCATTTCCGCGCTTCCGCGCCGTGCGTGACGGGATTCATCCGCGCTGACCGCGGTAACATATTCTCTAAATTTTTCTCTTCGGCCGCCTGCCGCCCCCGGCTCAGGCGGCGCTGTCCGGCTGGTTGCCGTTGGCCGCGGCGCCGGCCTTGGCGCCGCCCTTGGAGACGGCGACCAGCGCCGGCCGCAGCACCCGCTCGCCGATCGTGTAGCCGGCCTGTACCACCTGGACCACCGTTCCAGCCGGCACCGATGCATCCGGGACCTCGTACATCGCCTGCTGGAAATTCGGATCGAATTTCTCGCCCGAGGGATCGAATTTCTTGACGCCGTTCTTCTCCAGCGTGTTGTGCAGCGACCGCTCGGTCAGTTCGACGCCTTCGATCAGCGCCTTCAGCACCGGATCGGCGGCGGCCCTGGTGTCGGCCGGAACCGCATCGAGGGTGCGCTGCAGATTATCGGCGATATCGAGCACGTCGCGGGCGAAGGCGGTGATGCCGTAGGCGCGGGCATCGGCCACCTCGCGCGCCGTGCGCTTGCGCAGGTTTTCCATTTCCGCCAGCGTGCGCAGCATCTTGTCGCGCGATTCCGCGGCTTCCTTGGCCAGCGCCTCGACCGATCCCGTTTCCGGATCGTCGGGCATGATGTAGGGCTTGGACACCACGGGCTCGGCGGCCTGCGCCGGGTTGACCGGATCATCTTTCTGCAGGTTGGGATCGGTCATAGATTGCCTTCTTGAAAATCGTCCGGAGATCAATGCGGGGTGATCGGCTGGCCCGGATATCGTGCTTTAGGCGCAGAAAATCAAGCGCAACCGGCGCTGTCCCGAAGGGATCAATTGCCCAGCATCCGGCTGACGATGCGCGCGGCATAGTCCACCGTCGGAATCACCCGGGCATAGTTGAGCCGCGTCGGCCCGATCACCCCGAGCACCCCGACAATGTGGCCCGCGGCATCGCTGTAGGGCGCGATGATGGTGGAGGAACCGGACAGCGAAAACAGCTTGTTTTCCGATCCGATGAAGATCCGCACGCCTTCGGCGCGCTCCGCGCGTCCCAGCAGATCGATCACGCCGCGCTTGGTTTCGAGATCGTCGAACAACAGCCTGACCCGCTCCAGATCTTCCAGGGCGTGCAGGTCTTCCAGGAGATTGGCATGGCCGCGCACGATCAGCTGGCGGTCGTCGTTTTCGCCGCCGGACCAGCTCGCGATCCCCGCCGCGATCACCTTCTGCGTCAGCTGATCGAGTTCGGAGCGGTTTTGCGTCAATGCGGTTTCGAGCTCGAGACGGGCCTCTGCCAGGGTCCGGCCGCGTATCCGGGCATTGAGAAAGTTGGTGGCTTCGGTGAGCGCCGAGGAGGGAACGCCGGGCGGCAGCGTCAGCACCCGGTTCTCGACCTGGCCGTCCTCGCCGACCAGCACCACCAGCGCCCGCTCCGGCTCCAGCCGCACGAACTCGATATGCTTGAGCCGCGAATTGGATTTGGCGGTGAGCACCACCGCCGCGGCCCGGGTCAGCCCGGACAGCCGGGTCAGAGCTTCGCCAAGGGCGGCTTCGACCGACTGCGCCTTGCCGACCGATGCCAGCTGGGTCTGGATCGACTGCCGCTCCGGCTCGGTGAGATCGCCCACCTGCATCAGGGCATCGACGAAAAACCGCAGCCCCAATTCGGTCGGCAGCCGGCCGGCCGAGGTATGCGGCGCATAGATCAGGCCGAGTTGCTCGAGATCGGCCATCACATTGCGCACCGAGGCCGGCGACAGCGGCACCGCGATCAGGCGCGAAATGTTGCGCGAACCGACCGGTTCGCCGGTGGCCAGATAGCTCTCCACGATCTGGCGAAAGATATCCCGCGAGCGCTCGTTGAGCTGGGCAAGCCCGCTATTCGGCGCGATCAGGCCAATCGGATCGTGGTGGGCCACTGACTTCTCCCGGCACCTGATCCGCCAAAATCTGTCCTCTTGGGGGTCAGCACCCCCCTGGGGTCAGCGGTCTGGCGGCAAAATCATGTGCCTGATCATATCTGATGCGCGCGACCAGCCCAAATCGGATGCATTTCGGCCGATCGCGCCCGTACAGACCCCAATTTGTCCATCTCGGGGGCCGGTTACAAGCAGGCATTGCCGTTCAAAGCGGCGGCAAGGGCCTTGCCGCTGCCGCCTCCCCCTCCTACAAGCGCGGAAGAATCGTCACTTTTGCAGATTTTTGGAGAATTGCCATGCGGCCAAGCCGCCGTGCACCGGATGAACTGCGCGCCGTGTCGTTGGAGCGCGGCGTCGTCAAATACGCCGAGGGTTCCTGCATGGTCAAATTCGGCGACACCCATGTGCTGGTGACGGCGACGCTGGAAGAACGGCTGCCGCCCTGGCTCAAGGGCCAGGGCCGGGGCTGGGTCACGGCCGAGTACGGCATGCTGCCGCGCGCCACCCTGGAACGCACAAGGCGCGAGGCCAGCGCCGGCAAGCAGAACGGCAGGACCGTCGAAATCCAGCGCCTGATCGGCCGCTCGCTGCGCGCAACGGTAGACCTCGAGGCGCTCGGCGAACGCCAGATCACGGTGGACTGCGATGTGCTGCAGGCCGATGGCGGCACCCGCACCGCCTCGATCACCGGCGCCTGGGTGGCGCTGGCCGACTGCATCGGCTGGATGAAGGCCCGCAACATGGTCAAGAGCAAGGTGTTGCGCGACAATGTCGCGGCGATCTCCTGCGGCATCTACAACGGCACGCCGGTGCTGGATCTCGATTACGCCGAGGATTCGGAGGCCGATACCGACGCCAATTTTGTCATGACCGGCGACGGCCGCATCGTCGAGGTGCAGGGCACCGCGGAAAAAACCCCGTTCTCGCAGGACGAATTCCTGGCGCTGATGGCGCTGGCGCGCAAGGGCGTGGCACGGCTGGTGGATCTGCAGAAAATGGCCGTGGCGTGATCGCATGGTGTGCCGCCGCGATTTTGCCGGCCGCGCACCATCTGGCGTAGACTGAACGACATGCATCGTCGAATCACCGGCAAGCTCGTGATCGCGACCCACAATCCCGGCAAGCTCGCCGAGATGCGCGAGCTGCTGGCGCCCTACGGCGTCGAGGCGATCTCGGCGGGCGAGCTCGGCCTTGGCGAGCCCGAGGAGACCGGCGACAGTTTTGCCGCCAATGCCAGGATCAAGGCCATGGCCGCGGCGAAGGCCGCCCAGCTTGCCGCCTTCGCCGACGATTCGGGTCTGGTGGTCGATGCGCTGGATGGCGCGCCCGGGATTTTCTCGGCGCGCTGGGCCGGCCCGACCAAGGATTTTGCCGCCGCGATGGCCCGGATCGAACGGCTGCTGCAGGAACGCGGCGCCACTGCCCCGGAGCAGCGGGCGGCGCATTTTGTCTCGGCGCTCTGCGTCGCCTGGCCCGACGGACACGTCGAGGAAGTCGAGGCGCGCGCTGACGGCACCCTGGTCTGGCCGCCGCGCGGCAGCGCCGGTTTTGGCTATGATCCGGCGTTTCTGCCCGAGGGCCACAGCCGCACCTTCGGCGAAATGACCAGCCAGGAAAAGCACGGCCTGCCGCCGCTCGGTCTCGGGCTGTCGCACCGCGCCCGCGCCTTCGTCAAGCTGGCGGAGATCTGCCTTTGACCAGCCTCACACCCTCCGCCGCCTTCGGGGTTTATGTGCACTGGCCGTTTTGCCTGTCGAAATGTCCCTATTGCGATTTCAACAGCCATGTCCGCCATGCCCCGGTCGACGAGGAACGGTTTTCCCGCGCCTTTGCCCGTGAAATCGAAACCACCGCTGCCCGCGCGCCGGGCCGGGAAGTCTCCTCGATTTTTCTCGGCGGCGGCACGCCGTCGCTGATGCGGCCACAAACCGTGGGCGCGATCCTGGACGCGATCGGCAAGCATTGGCGGGTCGCGCCGGACGTGGAAGTCACGCTGGAAGCCAATCCCACCAGCGTCGAGGCGACGCGGTTTCGCGGCTATCGCGCAGCCGGGGTCAACCGGGTGTCGCTCGGGGTGCAGGCGCTGGACGACGTCTCGCTGAAGGCGCTCGGACGCCTGCATAGCGCGCGCGAGGCGCTGGATGCGGTCAAAATCGCCCGCGCCACCTTCGACCGCAGCTCGTTCGACCTGATCTACGCCCGGCCCGACCAGACGCCGCAGATGTGGGCGGACGAGTTGAAGCTGGCGATATCCGAAGCCGCCGAGCATCTGTCGCTCTATCAATTGACGATCGAACCGGAGACGCCGTTCTTCGGCCTGCATGCCGCCGGCAAATTGAAGACGCCGGACGAGTCGACCGCGCGCGCGCTGTACGATGTCACGCAGGAGGTCTGTGCGCTTCATGGCCTGCCGTCCTACGAGATCTCCAATCACGCGCGGCCGGGCGCCGAATGCCGGCACAATCTGGTCTATTGGCGCGGCGATGAATATGCCGGCATCGGTCCCGGCGCGCATGGCCGGCTCGATATCGACGGCGCCAGGCATGCGATCGCGACCGAAAGGCGCCCCGAGGCCTGGCTGATGCGGGTCGAGGCCGATGGCCACGGCGTCGTTACCGACGATGTGTTGAACAGCGAAGAGCGCGCCGACGAATTCCTGCTGATGGGGCTGCGGCTCAACGAAGGCATCGACCCCAAGCGCTATGCGGCGCTGGCGGGCCGCGCGCTCGATCCGCACCGGATCGCGGTGCTGCGCGAGGAAGGCGCCATCATGGTCGACGACAGCGGCCGGCTGCGGGTCACCCAGTCCGGATTTCCGGTGCTCGACGCCGTGGTGGCCGATCTGGCGGCGTAACCGGCGAGGCGAGAGCCTGATTCAATTGAGTTGAATCAGGCTCTCGCCTCTTTTTTGATTGAGCATGATCTTTTCGGAAAACCGGCTTCCACCCATCGGGTCGTCGCCCGAGGGCATGCTTTTCCGGATCATGCTCTAAGCGCTAAAACTCTTCGGCGAACCGGCGACCGGCACCCCGCCGCCCGATCCGACCCGCATCACCGCAAGGCCGCGTTCGTTGGTGCCGTCGGCGCGAAACCGGAACAGCCCATCGATGCCGGCAAAGCCGGATGGATTGGTCAGCACGTCCGGCGAAAACCGTTGCGCGCCCTGGGTCCGCGCCAATGCGGCGACCAGCGCGACCGCGTCATAGGCCAGCGTTGCGGTACGCACCGGTTCGGCGCCGTATTTGGCGCGGTAGCGACCCGAAAACGCGCGGAAACCGGCGGGATCCGGCGCGGCGTAGAGACCGCCCTGCAGGGCGGGGCTGGCGAACACCCGCGGATTGTCCCACAGGCCGGTGCCGAGCAACTGGATGTTTTTCAGATTGGCCCCGGCCGCGGTCAGCGCGTCGGCCACCGCCACCACCGAATCGCCGTCGTCGGCCAGGAACAGCGCATCCGCCGAACCCAGCGCCTGCGCCACGGTGCGCGCCGCGGCGCCGCGGTCGGCGCCGTATTTTTCGAACCCGACGATGCGGCCGCCCTTGCGGCTCACGGCCTGCTTGAAGGCGGCTTCCACCACATTGCCATAGGCGTTCTCGGGCAACAAAGCGGCGAAGGATTTTTTTCCGATGCTGGCCGAATAGTCGATGATGCGGTTGACATCGGACTCCGGCAGGAAGCTCAACAGATAGACGCCGCGGCCGGCGACGCTGGAATCGGTCGAGAACGCGATCACCGATATGCCGCGCGAGCGGGCGAGCTGGGCGGTGGCCGGAACCGACAGCGCGAACAGCGGCCCCAGGATGATCTCGGCGCCTTCGTCGAGCGCCTGCTGGGTGCCCTGCTGGGCGCCCTGCGGGCTGCCGCCGTCATCCTTGATCAGGAGCTGGAGATTGGGATTCTGGAATTCCGCCAGCGCCATCTCGGCGGCGTTTTTCATCGATTGCGCGGCGATGCCGGCATTGCCCTGGGCCGACAGCGGCAGGATCAGGCCGACCTTGACCTCCCCGGTGCCGACCGCGAGCGGCTGCTGGGTCGGCCCGGAAGGCGCCGGGCCCGGTGCCGGCGAACTGCTGAAGGGATTCGAAAACGAGCTGAGGGTCTGCTGCACTCCGGCGCAGGCCCCGAGCAGGGGGGCGCCGAGAATCAGGCCGACCGCCGTCCGCCGGGTGGCCCGCGGCAGGGCGGCCCGGGGCCGCGTGGCCCGGGAAGGCTGAGACTTTGGATCGAGCGGCCCCACCATCGTATCTCTTCTTTGGACCGGCCGAACCCGGCGCGGCCTTCAACCGCCTGATGATAAGGCGGTTGGATTCAGGCATATTGTCGGCGAATAGTTAACCAAAACAAAAGGATTGTGGCCTTTCGACGCGGGCTCGGGTTGCACCGGCCCGGTTTCCTCGCCGCCGCGCGGGCGCCAAAGCCTGCCCGAGCGCGCAAGCCTTGTGGCGTCGGCGCCTTGTCCCCTCTAGATTGCCACTATGCGCGCAAAAGCGGCTTCCACAAAACCACCTGAAGACCTGGCCGCGCCGGCGGGGCGGACGTTTTGCCTGGCCGGCCATGTCCTGACCGCGCCAAGAGCGGTTCCGGGCCTGCATCTGGTGGCGACGCCGATCGGCAATCTCGGCGACATCACCCTGCGGGCGCTGGAAACGCTGGCCGGCGTCGATATCATCGCCTGCGAGGATACCCGGATCTCGCGCCGGCTGACCGAGCGCTACGCGATCTCGGCTTTGCTCAAACCCTATCACGAGCACAATGCCGCGCTGGCGCGGCCGAAAATCCTGGAAAAGCTGGCGCAGGGCGCCTCGGTCGCGCTGGTGTCGGATGCCGGCACGCCTTTGATTTCCGATCCCGGCTTCAAGCTAGTGCGCGAGGCCTGCGCCTTGGGCCATGCGGTGATCGCGCTGCCGGGGCCGTCGTCGGTGCTGGCGGCGCTCGCGGTGGCGGCATTGCCCACCGACCGGTTCTTCTTCGAAGGATTTCTGCCGTCGAAGCCGACCGCGCGGCGGGCGCGGCTGGCCGAGCTTGCGCGGATCGACGCCACGCTAGTGATGTTCGAATCCGGCAACCGGGTGCAGGACACGCTGGCCGATCTCGCCGCCATCATGGGCGCGCGCGATGCGGCGGTGTGCCGCGAAATGACCAAGCTGCATGAAGAGATCCGCCGCGCCCCGCTGGCCGAACTGGCGCAAGCCGCGGCCACGCTGGAGACGCGCGGCGAGTTCGTGCTGGTGATCGGGCCGCCGGCGGCCGATGCGCAGGTCATGACCGCAGAGGCGCTCGACGATCTGCTGCGCGGTCAGTTGCAGCGCCTCAGCGTCAAGGATGCGGTGGCGCATGCGGTCGAATTGTCGGGCCGGCCGCGCCGCGAGATCTATGCCCGCGCGCTCGAACTTGCCAAAACCAGCGACATGACAGCCGATCCGGAAGGCGAAGATGGCACGGACTGACGGCGCCCGTCCCGAAGCTTCGCCGCCGGAGAAAGCGCCGGCGCGGATCGCGGCGTTTCGCACCGGTGTCTCGGCCGAGGGCCGCGCCGCCGCCTTTCTGATGCTCAAGGGCTATCGGATTGTGGCGAAGCGGTTTCGCACCCCCCATGGCGAGATCGACCTGGTGGCGCGCCGGCGCCATCTGGTGGCCTTTGTCGAGGTCAAGGCCCGCGCCGATCTCGACGAAGCCGCCTATGCGGTGACGCCGCGCCAGCAGCGGCGCATCATCGACGCCGCGCAGGCCTGGCTGGTGGCGCATCCGGAACACGCCGAATTCGAGCTGCGTTTCGACGTCGTGCTGATTGCGCCGCGGCGGCTGCCGCGCCATCTGTTAGCGGCGTTCGACGCCTCGACCTGAAAATCCCGTTTTCCCGCAACCGTTCCGGACCCGCCCCATGAAACTGAATGTCGCCGTCCAGATGGATCCTATCGCGCAGATCAACATCCGCGGCGATTCCACCTTCGCGCTGCTCTTGGAAGCGCAGAAACGCGGCCACGGGCTGTCCTATTACACGCCGGACAAGCTGTCGCTGCGCGGCGAGGAGCTGGTGGCCCCGGTCCAGAGCTTGAGCGTGCGCGACGAGGCCGGCGATCATTTCACCCTCGGCGAACCGCAACGCCACCCGCTGGCCAATTTCGACGTCATCCTGCTGCGGCAGGACCCGCCGTTCGATCTCGCCTACATCACCTCGACGCATTTTCTCGAACGGATTCATCCCAAGACGCTGGTGGTCAACAATCCCGCCAGCGTGCGCAACGCGCCGGAAAAGATCTTCGTGATGGATTTTCCCGACCTGATGCCGCCAACCCTGATCTCGCGCGATCTCGACGAAATCAACGCGTTCCGCGACACCCATGGCGCCGTGGTGATGAAGCCGCTGCATGGCCATGGCGGCGCGGCGGTGTTCCGCATCATGCCGCAGGACATGAATTTCGGCTCGCTGTTCGACATGTTTTCGGTGACCTTCCGCGAACCTTGGGTGATCCAGCGCTTCATTGCCGAGGTCAAGCACGGCGACAAGCGCATCATCCTGGTCGACGGGGAATTCGCCGGCGCGGTCAACCGGGTGCCGGCGCCGGACGATCTGCGCTCCAACATGGTGCGCGGCGGCGCCGCGCAGGCCACCGAGCTTTCCCCGCGCGAACGCGAGATCTGCACCCGGCTCGGCCCGGCGTTGCGCCAGCGCGGACTTTTGTTCGTCGGCATCGACGTCATCGACGGTCATCTCACCGAGATCAACGTCACCTCGCCGACCGGGATCCGCGCCATTGCCCGGCTCGGCGGCCCCGACATCGCCGCCAAGATCTGGGACGTGATCGAAAAGAAGCGGGCCTGACCGGGCTCAACTTCGCGTTGCGATAATCCGACAACTCCTCTTGCCAGCTTTTGAAAGCGGGCGCAGCATATCGACGCCCGCAGCAAACCGGCGGAGGCTTCCGCGCGGGCAAAAAACCCAATTGCACAGAAACAGTGGAGGAAGACGCATGACATATAATGTTTCGCGACGGTCCCTGCTCGCTCTCGGCGCCGGGCTCGGCGCCAGCATGCTCGGCGGCGGCAGCGCGCGGGCGCGCGCCGACAAACTCGGCACCCAGTCGCCCTATTTCCACCGCTTCAATCTCGGCGGCGCCGAGGTCACGGTGGTTTCCGACGGGCCGCTGCCGCTCGGCGATCCCAAGGGCACTTTTACCGGCGTGCCCGACGATGAAATGCGCAAGATGCTGTCCGACAATTTTCTCGCCGCCGACAGTATCGTGCTCGAGCAGAACTCGCCGATCGTCAACTTTGGCGACCGCCTGGTGCTGTTCGACACCGGCATGGGCACCTCGAAGGCGTTCGGGCCGACCACCGGGCGGCAGCAGAAAAGCATGGCGGAAGCCGGCATCAAGCCCGCCGACATCGACGCGGTGGTGCTGTCGCACGCCCACATCGATCATATCGGCGGCATCGTCGACGCCGACAACCAGGTGCTGTTTCCCAACGCCCAGTTCTACATCGCGCAAAGCGATTACGATTACTGGACCGACGAAGGCAAGCTCGGCAGTCCGCTGAAGGATTTCGTGATTCACGCGCGCAAAAACCTGCTGCCGGTGCGCGACCGCCTGGTGTTCTACAAGGACGGCCAGGAATTCCTGCCCGGCATCCAGGCGCTCGCAGCCCCCGGACATACCGTGGGTCACACCATGTTCATGATCACGTCGGAAGGAAAATCCTTCGCCTTCCTCGGCGATCTCACCCATCACCAGATCCTGCTCATGGAAAAGCCGCGGATGGAATTTTCCTACGACACCGATCCGAAGCAGGCCGCCGCATCGCGTGTAAAGATGCTGGGCATGCTGGCGGCCGACAAGGTCGCGGTGATGTCCTACCACTACCCGTGGCCGGGCTATGGCCATGTGGTCAAGTCCGGCGACGGTTTTCGCTACATTCCGCAGCCGATGACGATGCTGCTCTAACCGCGTGGTGTTGCGGGGGCGGGCGGGCGCCCGCCTCCGGCCAGTTGGAGTTCAAGGCCTGTCGTTGGGCGGCATCGGCACGGTCGACCGGCAGCATGTCAGAAACAAAACCGGGAGGCACTTGCGCTGGAATCGGCGAGCGCGCCATGTGGCCGGAATCGAATCACGATGGAGGCCCGCTTGGCCGAGCGCGACACCGACAAACCGCCCGCTTCTATCATCTACGAGGACACCGGAGGCGCCGCGCCGCTGGTCTATTTCGACATTGTCGCGGCCTACGGCACCATGCATGGCGCCGTCGAGATCGAGCTTGCGACCCGCATCCTGGTGCCGAAGCCGGACGGCGCCATCGAGGTGAAATTCCTGTCCTCGGCACGCCTGCGCTGCAGCGCCACCGCCGCCGCCAATCTGCGCAACGGCCTCGATGCCGCGCTGAAGATGCTGGAGCAGCCGCAGGCCAATCCGGTGGCGGCCTCCAAGCTGAATTGATCGACTCCTGTTCCCCTAATGTTCTTGCCTCCGGTCCCACATTCCGTTAGCCTCCACCGCCGGAGAGGGCGGCATGGTCCAGCGGGTTTCCACCGTAGCCTTTGAGGGGATCGAGGCCCGTGGCGTCGACGTGCAGGTGCAGGTCGCGCCCGGCCTGCCGGCCTTCGCCATCGTCGGATTGCCGGACAAGGCGGTGTCCGAGGCCCGCGAGCGGGTGCGCTCGGCGCTGATCGCCTCCGGCCTGGCGCTGCCCGCGCGCCGGATCACCGTCAATCTGGCGCCCGCCGACCTGCCCAAGGAAGGCAGCCATTACGACCTGCCGATCGCGCTCGGATTGATGGCGGCGATCGGCGCGATCCCGCCGGACGCCTTGAGCGGTTTTACCGTGCTCGGCGAGCTCGGGCTCGATGGGTCAATCGCCCCGGTCGCCGGCGTGCTGCCGGCCGCGATCGGCGCCAATTCGCGCGACGAGGGCCTGATCTGCCCCGCCGCCTGCGGCGCGGAGGCGGCCTGGGCGAGCCCGGATATCGAGATCGTGGCGGCATCTTCGCTGATCCAGATCGCCAACCATTTCAAGGGCACGCAAGTGCTGTCGCGGCCGCAGCCGAAGGTGCAGGAGGCGAGCCCCAATCTGCTCGATCTGCGCGACATCAAGGGCCAGGAGAGTGCCAAGCGCGCGCTGGAGATCGCCGCGGCCGGCGGACACCATCTTTTAATGATTGGCGCGCCCGGCGCCGGCAAGTCGATGCTGGCAGCGAGGTTGCCCTCGATCCTGCCGCCGCTGTCGCCGCCGGAGCTGTTGGAAATATCGATGATCGCCTCCGTCGCCGGCGAGATCCAGGGCGGCGCGCTGACGGCGCGGCGGCCGTTCCGCAGCCCGCATCATTCCGCCAGCATGGCCGCGCTGACCGGCGGCGGCATCCGGGCAAAACCCGGCGAGATCTCGCTGGCGCATCAGGGCGTGCTGTTTCTCGACGAATTGCCGGAGTTCGATCCACGGGTGCTGGATTCGCTGCGCCAGCCGCTCGAGAACGGCGAGGTTTCGGTGTCGCGCGCCAATCATCGCGTCACCTATCCGGCGCGTTTCATGCTGGTGGCGGCGATGAATCCGTGCCGCTGCGGCCATGCCTATGAGCCCGGCTTTGCCTGCAAGCGCGGACGCACCGACCGCTGCACCGGCGATTACCAGACCCGCATCTCCGGCCCGCTGATGGACCGCATCGATCTGCGCATCGAGGTGCCGGCGGTATCGGCCGCCGACCTGATCCTGCCGCCGCCGGCGGAAGGCTCGGCGGAAGTCGCTGCACGTGTAGCCGCGGCGCGGGCGATCCAGCGCGCGCGGTATGCCGCCGCCGGCCTGCCGCAGGTCCGCACCAATGCGGAAGCGCCGGCCGCGGTGCTGGAAGCGGTCGCCCAGCCGGATGGGCCGGGATTAAAACTGCTGCGCGACGCCGCCGACACCATGCGGCTGTCGGCGCGCGGCTATCACCGCGTGCTGCGGGTCGCCCGCACGCTCGCCGACCTCGACGGCGCCGACAGCATCGGCCGGCTGCATCTGGCCGAAGCGCTGTCGTACCGCGCACTGGCCGAGGATCTCAGGCACGCGGCGTGAGAATCAACTCTTGCGTCGTCGTCACACGGGCTCCCGGCGCGTCAACCCGGCGGTAACGAGTTTTGTTTACGCTCTGCCAACCATAAGCCTCGCGGTGTCGCAGGCTTGTCGGCGAGCGAGTGCGTATCATGCTGCGTTTCAAGATCCTGGCTTCGGCCTTTCCATTATTGATTGCCGCCGTGTTCGCGCGCGGCGGGCTGTCCGCCGGTCCGCGTCCCTGCATCGCGGTCGGCGACACCTCGGTGCAGATCTCCTCCGCGCCCTGGCATGCCGACCTTCATGTCTCCTTCACCGACGATCCCGCGGCCGCCACCGTGCGGGTCCAGCTCACCGATAACGCCGAGGCGGCCGATTTTACCGTGGTCGATGACGTCGACAGCGCGGAATCCGGCGCCTGCGCGGCCAATCCGGCGACCCAGTCGGTCGCCATCTCGGACGGTCCGTCGGGCTCCGCGCCGGTGATCTATCTGTCGCCGGACGGCCCCGCCGACTACCGGATCTTCGTGCGGTCGCGGACGTTTTCGGCGCGCGAGGCCGCCGCTTTGATCGTCGGCGCCGGCGGCGGTCACCCGAACGTCGCCGCCGCGTCGCTCTGACCCCGCTGTAAACCTCGCATTAACCCTGTTCGCATTGCCCGCCCCGGCACGGCCCCGGCCTCAAGCACTTTGCAAGGTCGCCGCCGCATCGTGGCCGGACACCGGCGGGCTGCGGCAGTGCCGATTGCCGCTCACGCCGGGCGAAAACCGCGGCCGCAAGGCAAGTTCAGGATCATTCGCGATGGCGCAGGTTTTCCGGATCAGGACACGGCTGCGGCTGTTTGCGCGGCGGCATCCGTGGCTCAGTTTTGCGATACGCTCGTTCACGATGTTCTCGGCGGCGTTCGGCGGCGCCTATGGCTTCATCGCCGGCAGCCGCTCGGAAGGCTCCGGCTACGAGCCGCACGCCTTTGCGATCGGCGCCAGCTTCCTGTTCGCGGCGGCCTGCGTCGCGCTCGCCACCCTGAGCATGCGGTTGCGCTGGATGCGCAGGCGGCTTGCCAAGCTTGCTTTGCACAATGAAGCGCTGGCCGACCGCAACTGGGAACTGCAGGAAGCCGAGCAGCGCGCCCGCAGCCTGTTCGAGGCCCAGGGCGACCTGATTGTGCTGCGCGACGCCGACGGCCGCATCAGTTTCGTCAACGACGCCTATTGCGAGCTGGCACAGCGGCCACGCAGCGCGCTGCTCGGCAGCTGCTTCTCGCTCGATATCCTGGAGCAGGGCGACAGCGCGCTGGAGAGCAGCGGTACCAGGATTCACGACCAGAAGATCGCCACCGCGCTCGGGCCGCGATGGATCGCCTGGCGCGAAGGCCTGGTGCGGTCCGACGCCGGCGCGCCCGCGGAAATGCAGAGCGTCGGCCGCGACGTCACCGAACGCGCCGAAACCGAACGCGCGCTCGGCGAGGCCCGCGACCAGGCCGACGCCGCCAACCGCGCCAAGTCGCGCTTCCTGGCGATGGCCAGCCACGAAATCCGCACCCCCCTCAACGGCATCATCGGCATGAGCGGGCTACTCCTGGATACGCCGCTGACGCCCGAGCAGTTGACCTATGCCAAGGCGGTGAAGACCTCCGGCGACGCGCTGCTGGCGCTGATCGAGGAGCTGTTGGATTACTCCAAGATCGAGGCCGGCAAGATCGATCTCGAACGCCGCCCGTTCGCGCTGGCCGGTTTGATCGAGGACATTACCGAACTGCTGGCGCCGCGGGCGCAGGCCAGGAAGCTGGAAATCGCCTCCTATGTCGACGAACGGCTGCCGGTCGAGGTGGTCGGCGATTCCGCGCGATTACGCCAGGTGCTGCTCAACCTTGCCGGCAATGCGATCAAGTTCACCTCAAGCGGCGGCGTCGCGCTGATCGTCGAGCCGGGGATCTGGCCCCATGAAATCAGCTTCCTGGTCCGCGACACCGGCATCGGCATCGCGCCGGAGGCGCAACAGCGGATTTTCCGCGAGTTCGAACAGGCCGACGAGGCCATCGCCAGGAGCTATGGCGGCACCGGGCTCGGTCTGAGCATCAGCGAACGCATCGTCAAGCGCATGGGCGGCCGCATCACGCTGCAGAGCGAGCCCGGCACCGGCTCGACCTTCGAAGTGTCGATTCCGCTTGCTCCCGCGGCAGGCGATCACCGCGAACAACGCGGCCTGGCGGCAGCCGATCTGACCGGTCAATCGATCCTGTTGGTCGCGCCGCAGACCATCGAGGCCTCGCTGGTGGCCCGGCGGCTGCAGCGCTGGGGCGGCCAGACCTGCATGGTCTCGGATATCGCGGTGGCGCAGGCGCTGTTGCCGGAGCGGACCTGGCATGCCGTTCTGCTCGATCACGGCCTCGGCGCCGATGCGGTCGCGCTGCTGGGCGAGGCGGCGCGCCCGCATGCCACCCAGCGCATCCTGATGTTCACGCCGGCGGCGCGGCATGAATTGCAGCTTTCCCCGGCTTCCGCGCTCGCTTCGTCTTTCACCGGCTATCTGGTCAAGCCGCTGCGGGCGGCGTCGCTGGCCGCGCGCCTGACCGCGGCGCCGGAAGTCGATGCGCCCGGGGTCGCCGGCGATGCCCTGATCGACCCCCCCGAAATGGCCGAGACGCCTGCCGTCGAGCCGGCGCGCGGGCTTTCGATCCTGGTGGCGGAAGACAATGAGATCAACGCGCTGCTGATGCGCTCGCTGCTGACCCGGCTCGGGCACCATGCCGTCATCACCACCAATGGCGAGCAGGCGCTGGAATCCTGGCTGTCGGCCCAATCCGCCGGCACGCCCTACGATCTCGTGCTGATGGACATCCAGATGCCGCAGCTCGACGGCATCGAGACCACGCGGCGGATCCGCGCCCGCGAGGCCGGCCAGCCCGGCCGCCGGACGCCGATCCTGGCGCTGACCGCCAACACCCTGGTGGAGGACCGCTATGCCTGCTTCGAGGCCGGCATGGACGGCTTTCTGATCAAGCCGCTGGATCGCGAGAAGCTCGCCGAGGCGCTGGCGGGACTGGCGGCTTCGCGGCATCTGGCGGCGTGAGGCGGCGTTCTCCGCCCTTGACGCTGCGGTCGAACAAACCCAGCATCCGGCGCCATGAATGACCGCCAGACGCTCCCTGAATTGACCTGCGAAAGCTACCTGATCCCATCGGCGGATCAGGGCATCGAACTTTACATCCGCAACAAGCGTCGCGCCGACATCACGCATTTTTCCGCCGACAAAATCCTGCTCTACGTGCATGGCGCGACCTACCCCTCCGAGACCGCGTTCGACCTGCCGATCGAAGGCGCCTCGATGATGGATCTGATCGCGGCGCGCGGCTACGACGTCTATCTGGTCGACGTCAGGGGCTATGGCGGATCGACGCGGCCGCCGGAAATGAGCCAGCCGCCGGACGCGAACGGTCCGATCGTGTCGACCGACATCGCGGTGCGCGACTTCGGCACCGCGGTGGATCACGTTCTGAAGCGGCGCGGCGTTGCCAGCCTCAATCTGATGGGCTGGTCGTGGGGCACCGCGATTTCCGGCCAATACACCAGCGAGAACAACGCCAAGGTCCGCCGGCTGGTGCTGTTTGCGCCGCTCTACATCTTCCGCAAGGACGCCGTCATTGCGCCGGCGCCCGAGGTTTCCGCCGCCGCGCCCGCACCGCTCGGCGCCTATCGGCTGGTCTCCAAGGAGGTGGCAAAAGCCCGCTGGCTGGAGGGCGTTCCGGAACACAAGAAGAGCGATCTCATTCCCGCGGGCGTGTTCGAGGCCTGGATCGAAGCGACCTGGGCGACCGATCCGCAAGCCGCCAGCCACCATCCGCCGATGCTGCGCGCGCCGAACGGCGTCATCGCCGATGTGCTGGCGAGCTGGGCCGCCGGAAAAGCCTATTACGATCCCGGCCGCATCACGGTGCCGACCTTCGTCATACACGCCGAATGGGATTTTGATCTTCCGAGCTATCAGGCGATCGAGTATTTCGCCGCGTTGAAGAACGTGCCCTACAAGCGGCTGGTCGAAATCGGCGAGGGCACCCATACGGTGATGCTGGAAAAGAACCGCATGCAGTTCTTCCGCGAGATCATCGGTTTTCTCGACGAGCAGGACCCGCTGGCGCTGCGATGACTGAAGCTTGATGAGTTTAAGTTGAGTCGGCACCCACATCGTGCCCCGGACGCAGTGCACCCACGCCGCCGTTGCGGCGTGGTGCACTGAAGAGCCGGGGCCCATTGTATGCGGCGAAAGTGAGTGGGTCCCGGCTCTGCGGAGCAGCGTGAAGGACGCTGCCCCGCGTCCGGGACACGAGCGCTCCAAGCCTCGTCCTCGCGGTAGTTGTCGATCGCCGCTGCGCTTCGACCTGAACTCATCCCGCTCTACAGCCGGCGCAGCGCCACGGTCTCGACCACGTGATCGGCGCCCTTCTTCAGGATCAGCGTCGCGCGCGGCCGGGTCGGCAGGATGTTGTCCTCGAGATTGGCAAGGTTGGTGCGCTCCCAGATCGCCAGCGCGGTCGCGGTGGCTTCCTCGTCGGACAACAGCGCATAGCGATGGAAATAGGATCGCGGATCGTGAAACGCGGTGTCGCGCAACGCCAGGAAGCGGCGGACATACCAGGCGCGCAGCACCGCCTCCTCGGCGTCGATATAGCAGGAGAAATCGAAAAAGTCGGAAACCACCGGCACCGCCTTGCCGTCGCGCGGCAGCCGGCCGGTCTGCAGCACGTTGACGCCCTCGACGATCAGGATATCCGGCCGGTCGATCTCGATCCATTCGTTCGGAATGATGTCGTAGGTCAGATGCGAATAGACCGGCGCCCGCACCTGCCGCCGCCCGGCCTTGATGTCGCTCAGGAACGATAGCAGCATCGGCAGGTCGTAACTCTCGGGAAAGCCCTTTTTCTGCATTATGCCCTGCCGCTCGAGCACGGCGTTGGGAAACAGAAAACCGTCGGTGGTCACCAGATCGACCCTGGGCCGCGGCGACCATCGCGCCAGCAGCGCCTGCAGCACGCGCGCGGTGGTCGATTTGCCCACCGCCACCGATCCGGCGACGCCGATGATATAAGGCATCTTGCGGTCTTCGATGCCGAGAAAGCGCCGCTGCGCGAAATACAACCGCTGCATCGCCTCGACATAGATCGACAACAGCCGCGACAGCGGCAGATAGATCTCCTCGACCTCCTTGAGATCGAGCCGGTCATGCATCGAGCGCAACGCCGCGATCTCGCCGGCATCCAGCGTCATCGGCGTATCGTCGCGCAGCCGGGCCCATTGCTCCCTGGAGAACACCCGGTAGGGATTGTATTGCTGGTCCGCCGCCCGAATATCCATGACGCCGCCTTAGCTATGGGCAAAGCCCGGTTGGTTGGGCATGACGGTTCTAATCGCGCTTGCGCGCGGCCTTCTCGTCAAGTCCGGACATGGTGGTGCGCTGCGCCAGCGCGGCCTCGACATCCTCGAGGCTGACGCCGCGCGACTTCAGCAGCACCAGCAGGTGAAACAACAGGTCGGCGCTCTCGGCGATCAGATGGTTGCGATCGTTCTCGACCGCGGCGATCACGGTTTCCACCGCCTCCTCGCCGAATTTCTTGGCGCAATGCTCCGGACCCTTGTCCAGCAGCTTGCGGGTATAGGAGGCCTCGCCGCCGGACGCCGCGCGGGCATCGATGGTGGCGGCGAGATCATGGATGGTAAAGCGAGCCATCGAGGCGCTTTCTGACAAGGGCGGCAGCCTTTGCTGCCAGATTTCGGGTTAGGGGTCGAGCCGCATCGGCAGGCCCGCCCGCACCATATGGTCCTTGGCCTCACGTATGGTAAATTCGCCGAAATGGAAGATCGACGCCGCCAGCACCGCGGTGGCGTGGCCCTCGCGGATGCCGTCGACCAGGTGATCGAGATGGCCGACACCCCCGGAGGCGATCACCGGGACGGCGACGCTGTCGGCCACCGCCCGGGTCAGCGGAAGGTCGAAACCCTGCCTGGTGCCGTCGCGGTCCATCGAGGTCAGCAGGATTTCTCCGGCGCCGAGCGACACCACTTCCTGGGCGTATTCGATGGCGTCGATGCCGGTCGAATTGCGCCCGCCATGGGTGAAGATTTCCCAGCGCTCCGAACCGCCGCCGCGCTTGACGCGCTTGGCGTCGATCGCCACCACGATGCACTGGTCGCCGAACTTTTCCGCGGCCTGTTTGACGAACTCGCGGCGGCTGACCGCGGCGCTGTTGATCGACACCTTGTCGGCGCCGGAGCGCAGCAGGGTGCGGATATCGTCGACGCTGCGCACGCCGCCGCCGGCCGTCAGCGGCATGAAGCAGGCCTCGGCGGTGCGCCGCACCACCTCCAGCATGATGCCACGATTTTCATGGGTGGCGGTGATGTCGAGAAAGCACAATTCGTCGGCGCCGGCGGCGTCATAGGCGATGGCGGCTTCCACGGGATCGCCGGCATCGCGCAGATCGACGAAGTTGACGCCCTTGACGACGCGCCCGTCCTTGACGTCGAGACAGGGAATCACGCGGACCTTGAACATCACTCCGCCGCAGATTCGAGACGACGTGATTTGAGAAAATCCCAGAACACGCCCAGCATTCGGCCCTCGTATTCAGAAGAGGTTACGTCGACGATGAAAAACAGACTGGAACCAGCAAACTTCAACAACCTGCTGGACAAATCAGACACGGAAAGATTGCTTTTCAAAAAGCATACATGACCATCGAGGGTGTACATTTCCGCTCCACTGTCGAGCGAATCAACATAGCTCCGCAGGTCGATCTCCGGATTGCTCCCGTCATCAAACACCAGAAGAAAAGTTTTCATTCTTGCTCTCCACCACCTACCGGGGACTTCGAGGTCTCGATCCGAGCCACTTGGTTTGCTATGTCGACTATTTCGGTACTGCCGCCCTTCTTGTAAAGGTACCGCAGAGCTTGCTGCCTGACCCTGTATTCTTCCGACTGCAGTCGGTCCGGATCGCGGAACATAAACACCATATAGACCACGAAAGTGAAGAGAACCGGGGCTGCAGCGAAGCAAAACAGTATCAACCGCGCGACTTGGTCTCCAATTATAGCCGTCAAAACCAGCGCAGGGGAGTAATTAATCCGACCAACCATAGAGCGGGATTTACGGCGGTCCGCTTAACCGCAATTGTATCCACCCGAGATAAGCCTGTTCGAATTATTTCCTCCAGTTTCATCGTCTGCGCTCGACCCTCGCACCACGGATCAGCGCCAGTGCCGCCGACGCATCGAGGCGGCCGTCATAGAGCGCGCGGCCGGCGATCGCGCCGGCCAGTTTTTTCGCGGCCGGCGCCAAGAGCGCCCTGACGTCGTCGATCGAGGCAAAGCCGCCGGAGGCAATCACGGGAATCGAGATCCGTTCGGCCAGCGCAATGGTGGCGTCGAGATTGAGGCCCTGCAGCAGGCCGTCGCGCGCGATGTCGGTGAAGATGATGGCGGCAACGCCGGCATCGGCGAAGCGCTCGGCGATTTCCAGCGCGGTGACCTCAGAGGTTTCCGCCCAGCCTTCGACCGCGACCTTGCCGTCGCGCGCGTCGAGACCGACCGCGACGCGGCCGGGGAATTTTTTCGCCGCCGCCTTGACCAGCGCGGGATCGCGCACCGCGGCGGTGCCGATGATCACCCGCGCGATGCCCTTGTCGAGCCAGGCTTCGACCGTGGCGAGATCGCGGATACCGCCGCCGAGCTGCACCGGGATGGTGATGGTCCGCAGCATCGCCTCGACCGCGCGCGCATTGACCGGCTTGCCGGCGAACGCGCCGTCGAGGTCGACCACGTGCAGATATTCAAAACCCTGCGCGGCAAAGGCCCGCGCCTGCGCCGCCGGATCGAGGCTGAACACGGTGGCGCGCGCCATGTCGCCCTGTTCCAGGCGAACGCACTGGCCGTTCTTGAGGTCGATGGCGGGAAACAGAATCACGTTGCGTTACCTGCGCTCGCCGCGCCGGCGCGGGAGGGTCGGGGTGGAGAGATGCTCACGGCTTCCATTTCAGGAAATTCGAGATCAGCGCCAGCCCGAAACGCTGGCTCTTTTCCGGGTGAAACTGGGTGCCGATCGCGGTGTCCTTGCCGACGATGGCCGTCACCGGGCCGCCGTAATCGGCGCGCGCCAGCACGTCCGTCTCATGGGTCGCATTGAGGTGATAGGAGTGCACGAAATAGGCGTGGCGGCCTTTCGGGCCGAGCGGCAGGCGCTCCAGCACCGGATGTTCGCGGACCATGTCGAGCGTGTTCCAGCCCATATGGGGAATCTTAAGACCCTCGCTCTTCGGCGCAATCTTCTCGACGTCGCCGGCGATCCAGCCGAAGCCGTCGGTGGTGACGTGCTCCTTGCCGCGGGTCGCCATCAGCTGCATGCCGACGCAGATGCCGAAGAACGGCCGCGCCTTCTGCCGCACCGCTTCCGTCATCGCCTCGATCATGCCGTCGAGCGCGTCGAGGCCGCGGCGGCAATCGGCGAACGCGCCGACGCCGGGCAGCACGATGCGATCGGCGCGAAACACCGCCTCGGGATCGCGGGTCACCATGATCTTTTCAGGGACTTCCATCGCCCGCGCGGCGCGCTCGAAGGCTTTCGCCGCGGAGTGCAGATTGCCGGAGCCGTAATCGATGATGGCGACGCTCAACGCGAGGCTCCCGGTTCCGGAAACAATCCGATGATCTCGCTGTGCGGCGCCGGCGGCGGCCGCGAGAAGGACTGGCCCGGAACATCCCGGGTCGGCGGCGGCGCGCCGCGGTCGACCGCGGATTGATCGTTGGTCAGCGCGCGCTGGTTGGCGGTCCAGCGGTCGAAAAACCGTCGCTCGGCGGACTCCTCGTCGTCGGCCACCACGATGTCGAGCTGGCGCCAGTTGCGCCGCGACAGGGTGGCGCGCCGCAGGCTGGCCGCCTCGAATCCCGTCAGCAGCGCCATCAGCCCATTGGCCAGAACGACCGCCACCGCGCCGGCGCCGATCCGCGCCAGTCCGACATCGATCGCGGCCATCACCACGACCCAGCCGATCAGCGCCAACCACAACCGGTGCCAGGCGAGCCACAGCGGGGCCACCAGGGCGGCCCAGACGTGAAAGCCGTCGCGGACGAAGGCGAAGCTGTCGGTGGCGCGTATCCCCGCGTCCCGGGTCACTGGCGCATGAACTGTGTAGACCGGCATCGTCACTCTCCGCCGAGAACCAGGCAATCAGCCGCCGAGCTGACCCTTGGTGGATGGCACTTCACCGGCGGCGCGCGGATCGATCGCCACCGCCGCGCGCAGCGCCCGCGCCAGACCCTTGAAGCAGGATTCGGCGATGTGATGGCTGTTCTCGCCATATAGGGTCTCGACGTGCAAAGTCACGCCGGCATTGATCGCAAAGGCGTTGAACCATTCGCGCACCAGTTCGGTGTCGAAGCTGCCGACCTTGTCGCGCGCAAAATCCACCTTGAACACCAATTTCGGACGCCCCGAAATGTCGATCACGACCCGCGACAGGGTCTCGTCCATCGGCATGTGGATACTGGCATAGCGGGTGATGCCGGCCATGGTGCCGAGCGCCTGCTTGACCGCCTGGCCCAGCGCTATGCCGACATCTTCCGTGGTGTGGTGGTGATCGATGTGCAGATCGCCCACCGCCTTCACGGTGAGGTCGATGCGCGAATGCCGGGCCAACAGATCAAGCATGTGGTCGAAAAAGCCGATCCCGGTCGCGACCTCGGACGCGCCGGTCCCGTCGAGGTTCACGGTGACCTCGATGTCGGTCTCTTTGGTCTTGCGCTTGATGGTCGCGACCCGCATGAGAATGGCTTTCCTGTCCGAAAACGCGCCCTTTTAACAGGCTGATGTCGCCTTCGCTACTGCGGTATGACCTGCTTCCGACCGGACTTCGGCCTATGGTGACCGGAATCCGGCGCCAAACGGCCGCATTTGCAACCCCGCGCGGCAATCCCTAGATCTGGCCGGAACCGAGGTCCTCCATGCAAGCATCACCCCCCGATTCGCCGGTCTGGCACGGCACCACCATTTTGACGGTCCGCAAGGGCGGCCGGGTGGTGATCGGCGGCGACGGGCAGGTCTCGATCGGCCAGACCGTGATCAAATCCAACGCCAAGAAGGTCCGCAGGCTGGGCAAGGGCGACGTCATCGGCGGATTCGCCGGCGCCACCGCGGACGCCTTCACGCTGTTCGAGCGGCTGGAAAGCAAGCTCGAGCAATATCCGGGGCAATTGACCCGCGCCGCGGTAGAGCTCGCCAAGGACTGGCGCACCGACCGCTACCTGCGCCGGCTGGAAGCCATGATGATCGTCGCCGACAAGGAGGTTTCGCTGGTGCTGACCGGCACCGGCGACGTGCTGGAGCCGGAGGCCGGGGTGATGGCAATCGGGTCCGGCGGCAACTACGCCCTGGCCGCCGCCCGCGCTTTGGTTGATTCCGACAAGGATGCCGAGGCCATCGTGCGCCGCGCGCTGGATATCGCCGCCGACATCTGTGTCTATACCAACCGAAATGTGACCATCGAGACGCTGACGGCGGGCTAGCGGCACCTGCCTTTCGCCCGATCTCCGCCCCCGAGCCGCCGACGATCCAACCAGATTAGGCCAATGACCGAGCTGTCCCCCCGTGAAATCGTCTCCGAACTCGACCGCTTCATTGTCGGCCAGGCCGACGCCAAGCGCGCGGTTTCGATCGCGCTGCGCAATCGCTGGCGGCGGCTGCAGCTCACCGGCTCCTTGCGCGAGGAAGTGCTGCCGAAAAACATCCTGATGATCGGGCCGACCGGCGTCGGCAAGACCGAGATCGCCCGCCGGCTGGCCAAGCTCGCCGGCGCCCCCTTCATCAAGGTCGAGGCCACCAAATTCACCGAGGTCGGCTATGTCGGCCGCGACGTCGAGCAGATCATACGCGACCTGGTCGAGGTCGCGATCGCCCAGGTGCGGGAGCGCAAGCGCAAGGACGTGCAGGCGCGCGCGCAGCTCGCCGCCGAGGACCGCGTGCTCGATGCCCTGGTCGGCGCCAATTCCAGCGCCGCGACCCGGGATTCGTTTCGCAGGAAGCTGCGCGCCGGCGAACTCAACGACAAGGAAATCGAGATCGAGACGCAATCCTCCGGCGGCATGCCGATGTTCGAAATTCCGGGCATGCCGGGAGCGCAGATGGGCGCGATCTCGATCGGCGACATCTTCGGCAAATTGGGCGGCCGCACCAAGACCCGCCGCCTCACCGTGGAGGGCTCCCACGAGCTCCTGGTCAACGAGGAATCCGACAAGCTGCTGGATACCGACCA
>Ga0182030_10002872_pt1 | contig 36645 bp, 39 predicted proteins | sample 812S3MmetaG_FD_121299 | JGI IMG/M metagenome (GOLD analysis project Ga0182030, IMG submission 121299) | Permafrost microbial communities from Stordalen Mire, Sweden - 812S3M metaG (Illumina Assembly) | ecosystem: Environmental > Terrestrial > Soil > Wetlands > Permafrost | place: Sweden...
CCCCGATCGCGCCCGCCAGCGGGACGAGCAACTCCATCAGTACGCGCGCGTCCTGATGGTCGGACAGATCGGCGACAAGACCCACAAATGCCACGACGGCAGGATCGTTCGGGCCGGCACGCCCGACCAGGCCGCGCAACACCACGGCCGGGGTCGCCGGCGCTCCCGCCGCGTCGGTCGACACCAGCGCGATGTCCAGGAGAATCAGTGCCTGGGCGCCATCTCCGCTCGGCAGGAGAAATTCGTCGTCGAGCCGCCCGCTGCCGCGGAGCTGGCTCAGCGCGCCCGCGGCTCCCGACCATGCCACGATGCGCGCCAGGTCTTCCCGTCCGGCGCGCCGCAGCGCCCGCGGACCGTCCCGATCATCCCGCCCCGTCGTCGCGCCGGCGCCCAGCCAATGCAGCCAGGCGGCGCATAGCAGTTGTGCGCGCGACGCGCGCGACAGATGTGTCGCCCGCGCCAGACGCGCTGCATGCTGGGCGACCCCGCGAGCGTGCGCGTAGCGCTCTGGATCGCAGCCCGCACTCGCAAGCTGGTGTGCTGCGACGGGTGTGTGTGCGTGCCGCCAGACGGCCGCTGGGCCGGCGTCGTGTGTCACGCCGACCTACGAGAGCAGCAGGAGCGCCTGGTCCACGACCTGGTGCCCTTCTGCATCAGCCCGCGCGCGCTCGGCATCAGGAACCTCGGGTTCGGAATCGCCGATCAGCGTCGCCGTCAGCCGCATTTCGGATCGCTGCTCGGCGGCGGCCAGCCAGTCCGCAGGAAGACGAGGATCCAGCTCGGTTCCGGTCATTTCGGCAAACAACATCGCCCATGCCCGCGGCACGACATCGGTGTGATAGCCACCGCCGCCGAGTGCGACCCAGCGGCCGTCGCAGGTCTCACGGGCGAGCTGGTGCAGCGACCGATACAGGCGAGGAAAGGCCGGCATGGTCACCTGCAGGTGGGCCAGCGGGTCTTTGTGATGCGGGTCGGCACCGTCTTGGGTCACGATAATCTCGGGCTCGAAGTCGATCACCGCCTCCGCGATCACCTCCTCGACCGCACGCAGGTACGGCGCGTCACCGGCATACGGCGGCAGCGGGATGTTGACCGCGGTGCCGGCGCCGGGGCCCATCCCCCGCTCCGAGAGCGCGCCCGTGCCGGGGAACAGATAGCGCCCGCTCTCATGGACCGAGCACGTCAAGACCCGCGGGTCCTCGTAGAAGATCCACTGCGTCCCGTCCCCATGGTGCACGTCGACATCGATGTAGGCGACCCGCGTCGCACCCGCATCCAAAAGGGCATGGATCGCCACCGCGGGATCGTTGTAGATGCAGAACCCCGCCGCCCGGTTTGCCAACGCGTGGTGCAAGCCCCCGGCAGCGGAGAAGGCCTGATCGGCGCGACCCTCCCAGACCTCGAGAGCCGCCGTGATCGACGCCCCGCACAGCAGCGCTGCGGCTTCGTGCATTCCGGTAAATGCCGGCGTATCGCCCCCGGCCGCGAGCCCCCACTGAGCGGCATCCCAGCCCTGGGCGAGGATCGGCTGGGCACTCAGGCGCTTAACCGCAGCGACATACGCCGAGGCATGTGCGCGCGCGATCTGTGCATCGGTCGCAACCCGGGGCGTCACGACCGTCACGTCCGGAAGATCCAGCATGCCGTAGGCGCGAATCAGGTCGGCAGCCAAGAGACGACGCAGCGCCGAGAGCGGGTGGTCCTCGCCGAGATCATAATCGGCCATCTGCTCGTCGAAGACAAAAGCGGTGCGCGTCATACCCTCATCGTAGCCGCCGGCCGCCAACACCTACAGACCAACCGCCGTGCGCCGCCCTACGGAACCGAGACCGACCACGGCACGACTCGGGCCGACGCGACAAGTTCGGCGGCACCGTATGGGTCGACGGCCATAAATTCGTGTGCCGCCTGCGCCGTCGCGGAGCGGAAGACGATCAGCGCGCCGTCCACCGGATCGCCCGTCGCGCCGGCCATCACCACCACCCCACGGGAATGCAAGTCGCGCAGCAGGGCCAAGTGCGCCTCGCGGACGGGTGCGCGCCGTTCGAGCACGTCGGGCACATACTCATAGATGAGAGCAAAGAGCGCTTCGGGCATGGCGGTCCTTTCGTGCGGCCGGTGGCGACAGACCCACGCGCTCGTTGGCCGCGTCGTCGTCCACCGGTCAGATGTACCGGCTCGTGACGGGCATACGGCGGTCCTTGCCGAACGCCCGCGGGGTCACCTTGATCCCTATCGGACCCTGGCGACGCTTGTGCTCCGCGCGCTCGATCATGCGGACCACCCGCCGGACCACCGCTGGGTCGTGACCGCACGCGATCAACTGCTCCGGGTCGAGATCGTTTTCGACGTAGCCCTCGATGATCGGGTCCAGTTCGTCGTAGGGCGGCAGGCTGTCGACATCAAGTTGGTCGGGGCGCAACTCGGCCGTGGGAGGGCGCGTGATGCTCGAGTTCGGAATGACCTCGCGGTCCGAGGACCGGTTGCGCCAGGCTGCCAAGCGATACACCCATGTCTTGGAGATGTCGCGCAAGGGTGCAAAACCCCCGACCATGTCGCCGTAGAGGGTGCTGTATCCCACCGACATCTCGCTCTTGTTGCCCGTCGACAGGACCAGCGCGCCGGTTTTGTTGGAGAGCGCCATTAAGAGTGTGCCGCGAGTGCGCGCCTGCAGATTCTCCTCGGTGACATCACGCGCCAGGCCCGCGAATGCCGAGGCCAAGGCCGCCTCGAACTCCGCAACAACCTCAGCGATCGACAAATCCACGAGCGCGATTCCCAGAGCGTCGGCGAGCGCCTCGGCATCATGGCCGCTCATCTGGCTCGTAAATACCGATGGCATGCGCACACCGGTCACCGCGTCCGGGCCCAGCGCGTCGGCCGCGAGCGCGGCGGTCAGCGCGGAATCGATCCCGCCCGACAAACCAATCACCACTCCCGGAAATCCGTTCTTTTTGACGTAGTCACCAATGCCCGTCACCAGGCCGGCCCAGAGTTCGGCTTCCGGCTCCAGCGGGACACGCAGATGCGCTGGGACCGCGGGACCGGACGGGGGGCTCGTGACCTCGATCACCACCGGGCTGGTCAGAGCGCGTTGCGGCAAGCGCCGGATCAGGGGTTCGCGCAGGCGGCGGCGCATCGAGATCCCGGGGTCAATGTCGGTAATCAGCAGATCACTGGTGAACTGCTCCGCGCGGGCCACCACGGTACCCGTGGCGTCAAACACCGCGGAACGTCCATCGAAGACCAGCTCATCCTGGCCGCCCACCTGATTGCAAAACACCAACGCCGCACTGCAATCCGCGGCTCGGGTGGCCAACATCCGCTCACGCGCATCGCCCTTGCCGCCATGCCACGGCGAGGCCGAGATGCAGACGACGAGGTCGACACCCGCGGCGGCCAGATCGCTCGCCACGGGATCCGGGTACCAGATGTCCTCGCAGATGGCGAGGCCGACCCGAAGGCCGAAAAGTTCTACCACCAGCGGCCCATCGCCCGCGCGAAAGTAGCGCGCCTCGTCGAAGACGCCGTAGTTGGGCAAAAAGCGCTTGCGATAGACCTGCTGCACGGCCCCGTCGGCAATGAGCGCCGCCGAGTTAAAACAGTCGCGGTCCCATTCGACGCAACCGATGATTGCGGCGCCCTCGCGGACCTCCGCCGCAATCTCCTCCAGGGCGCTCTGACAGTCCCGGGCAAAGGCAGGACGCAACAGCAGATCCTCGGGCGGATAGCCGGTCAGCACCAACTCGGGAAACACCGTCAACTGCACGCCGGCTTCCCGGGCATGCGCAAGCGCCTCAGTCACGAGGCGAGCGTTGCCGGTGATGTCACCGACAACAGTGTTGAGTTGGGCGAGAGCGACGCGCACGGTAAGAAGGCGACGACGCGGTCCAGCGTGGCGCGCACTCACGACAAGCGAGCGCGCTAGGCTGAGCGTCGTACGCGCATACGATACGCCTTGGCGCGCCAGTCCCGCAGCAAGCTCCGATTGGGAGGATCGTTCGATGAGCAGCATGCCACCGCAGAGAATGGGTCCCGGAAGCCCAGGCGGAGGCGGACCGCCACGCGGCCCCGGCCAGCAGGGAGGGCCCGCACGGGGCCTGACTCCGGCCCAAGGTGCTATCGAGGCCGAACGCCGGCTGGGGCTGCCCTGTTACTACGCCGGGCAACGCATCTCGGCAATCGTCGCCTGCGTCGCATGCCAATTCCAGATCAACAATCGCGCGGTGCTCCCGACGTGCCCAGAGTGCGGCGAGATTATCTGGGCGTACATGGGCAGCGGCCCACGGCCTATCCCCGAAGGGGATGCTCCCGTGGTTTCACCGGCAGACGCGCCGCCGCCGAGCGTCACCGTCCAAGATGGCGTCTCGATCGGCGGCGACGCACCGTCGGTTACCGTCGAAGAAGGTGTGAGACTCGATTAGCGCGCGGCCTGTCGTCACCAGGATTCACAGACTTCATACATTTTCCTGGTCAATCGATTACCGGATTGCGCACCGGCTGCCGATGAATGGTTCAGGATGTGCGCTCCGCACCCGCAACGCTTGATATCCGCGATCGTGACCGAGGCCGCAGAATGATCCGCCGACACCACTGGGCCCTCGCAGTGCCTGCGCTCCTGGCGATCGCTGTCCTTGCAAGCGTCGCCGCGGCGGCGATCGTTTCCCAATCGGTCGGGATCACCGGGTCGGGCACGGTCGTGGTGACCGGACGTGTTGTGATTTTCGGGACCATCAACGGACCGGCGCCGGTCGTCGACGTGGCGACCACAGGTTCCAGAGCAACGATTACGGCAAGGGAACCGCATCGGACTCAGTCGTGGACCATCGCCAAGCGGACGCAGCTTCAGATCCAACTGCCGTCCGGGCAGACGAGTATGTGGATTCCTTACACGGCGACAGACATCCACGTCCGCTTGCACGGGGCAAAGATCGCGCTGACGGTCGCTGGCCGGGCAACGATCACGTTCTCCGGGACCGGGACCTACGCCAGCAACGTCGGTGCAAAGGGCAAGAAATGGCCGCGGACCGCCCTCGAGCTGAGAAACTGAGATCACCGTAACCGCGTCAGCGCATTCACCTCAAGACTCCCGCAACGCCCTGCCCGGGGTCGGCGCGTGGTGACGCTCCACGTCAGGCCCGCACACCGATGGGTACCTCAGGCACGCCCGTGAACAACACCACGGACATCGCAGACCACATCCTGATCATCGAGGATGAAGAGAACATCGCCTCATTTGCGCGCATGTACCTCGAGGCCGAGGGGTTTCGCGTCACCATTGCCGCGCGCGGCGACGAGGGTCTTGAGCTTGCTCTCGCCGAGCCGCCGACCCTGCTGATCGTCGACCTGATGTTGCCCGGCGTCGATGGCTTTGAGATCACCCGCCAGCTGCGGTCGTCGGGACGGGTTCCCATCATCATGTTGACGGCCCGCGACGATCCGATCGACAAGGTTGTCGGCCTTGAGCTCGGGGCCGACGATTACATCACCAAACCGTTCAACCCGCGCGAGTTGATCGCACGGGTTCGTGCGGTCCTGCGGCGCTCCGACCCGGCCCTCCTGAAGGGCACCGGCCCCGGCGACCAGGTGCTCGAACTCGGGACCGTGCAGATCGCGCTCGGGGGTCGTGAGGTGTCGGTGGACGGGGAATCGATCTCCGTCACACCAAAGGAGTTCGATCTGCTTGTCCTGCTCGTCGAGAATCGTGGCATCGTGATGACGCGCGAGCAGTTGCTTGAGCAGGTCTGGGGCTACACATTCCTCGGTGACTCACGCACGATTGATGTCCACATCCGACAGTTGCGCCGCAAGCTCGGAGACGCGTGCCAGATCGAGACCGTGTGGGGAACGGGGTACAAGGTGGTCACGCCGCGCTAGAGGGTCCCGACGCGGGCGCCGCGCGGCGGCGCCACGGCCCTCGCTCGACATTGCGCGGTCGGCTGATCTTGGGCGCGATCGTCGGGCTGCTCGCGGCCGCGCTGGTGTTCGCGATCGCCTCGTCGGGCTTGATACGTTCGCAGACCGCCGCCGCGAGCCGCACGAGTTTCGACCAGCAGGCCGAGCGGGTCGCCGCGTTGATCGGGACCAAGACCGAAGAGCAGGCGATCGCCGGCAACTGCGAGAGCTACACCCCGGCCGACCTCGAGGCCCTCGTCGGACCAGGGGCCCACCTGTTTATCGACTCGCCGCCGCTCTGCCCCGGCGGCAAAAATCCGCAAGACAATCTGCTGCCTGACACCGCAGTGCAGATCAGCGCGCAAACCCTCGCGCGCCAGGGGTACCAGCACATCGACTTCCGCACACCCGACGCGACATCCCCGACCGTCGCAACGGCGGCCCCCATCCTGGTGGGTGGCCAATCCATCGGCGCAATTATTCTGACCAAGCCGGCCTCGGCGGTCAGCACGCCATGGTCGGCGGTCGTACCTGACCTGCTGCTGGCGGCGCTCATCGGGTTGGTCCCCGCGCTCGCCTTGACCCTGCTGATCACCAGTCGCCTCACCCGCCCCCTGCGCGAGATGGAGGATGCCGCCGATCGCGTGGCCGGCGGCGATCTCACGGTCACGGTACCGCCCGCCGGCACCGAGGAGCTCGACCACGTCGCTCAGGCGTTCAACGGCATGGTGAGCCGACTCCGCGAGCGCGATGACCGCGGGCGCGCGTTCCTCATGAATGTCACGCACGATCTGCGCACTCCGCTGACCGCGATCCGGGGACATGCGGCCGCATTGCGGGACGGCATCGTCCCGGCCGACCAGGTCGACCGCTCGCTGGGCGCAATCGAGAGCGAGGCGACCCGGCTCGGCGACATGGTGAGCGACCTCCTGGACTTGGCACGAATCGACGCAAACCAATTTCGGATTGCCCCAGTTGTTGTCGAGCCGCAGGCGATCCTCGCCGAGGCACAGGCGGCCCAGCTGGCGATCGCCGAACACAAGCAGGTGACGTTCACCCAGAGGATGGGCCGGCTCGGTCCCCTGGTCACAGATCCCAAACGCTTCCGACAGATCATCGACAACCTCCTCGAGAACGCAATCCGCTGGACCCCCGCCGGAGGCACCGTGACGGTCGAGACGCACGCCGGCCCGGACGGCGGCATCTCGATCACGGTCGCCGACTCCGGACCCGGAGTTCCTCCGGACCAGCGGGAGGCGATCTTCACGGCATTCCATTCCGAGCCGTCCCCGGACGGGCGGACCGGGGCGGGGCTCGGCCTGGCGATTTGCCGGCAACTAGCAGGCGCCCTCGGGGGGGATGTCCGGGTCCAGGACGCACCGCACGGCGGGGCGGCGTTTGTCCTGCGATTGCCCGCGACTGCACCGGCACACGGGAGCGCAGCGCCTCCCGCGGGAGGCACAACGGCCGAAACTACGGCCGATTGACGTTGCCGGCCGGTGCCGGCACCTTCGCCGTGCGTCGACTTTCCGGGAGCAGATCTTCGCCCCAGGGCCAACGAGACGCGGACGCCACCGCGCCATACTTCTCTACGAAGACGGGGTGGAGTGCACTGCCGACCAGGTCATCCCCGGAATCCACGCCCCCAGATCAACGTGTGCCCCCTCGTTGATCTGGGGCTCATTTCGTCCCGCAGCCCGGTGGCTCCAACCGCTCCCGGGCTGCGGCGACGAGACTCTTGATGACGGGGCTCTGAGGGTCCGCCTCGGGATGCCACTGCACCCCCAGAACGAAGGCATCGGGACGCTCCAGGGCCTCGATGACCCCATCCTCCGACCATCCGCTGGCGATGAGTCCCTCGGCGAGGATGCGCACGCTCTGATGGTGGTGCGAGACGACGCGATGCACGTCGGTCCCGATGGCACGGGCAGCCAGGGACGTCGGCGCCAGGTGCACGTCGTGGCCGTTGCCCGCGAACTGCCCGGTATGCCGCCGGTGGGTGTCCGCCCCGAGTTCATCCGGCAGATGCTGCGACAGCGTTCCGCCAAGGGCCACGTTGATGATCTGCAGGCCCCTGCAGATACCCAGAGTTGGCAGCTGCTCGGCGATCGCGGCGCGAACCAGCGCGAGCTCGACGGCATCACGAACGTCTTGTGGCGCCTCGCTCGCGGGATGCGGCGGCTCGCCGTAGCGGCCTGCGCCGATGTCGGCCCCACCAACCAGAAGCAGGCCGTCGATCCGCGTCAGCACGGACTCCGGGTCGTCGGCGAGCGCAGGATCCGGGGGGATCAACACCGTCCGGGCGCCGTGGGCCCAAACCGCCTCGAGGTAGTTCGCCGCGACCAGCGCCGCCGGCATATCCCACACCGACCAGCGCGCGCGCTCCAGCGGCGCACACACGCCGATCACCGGAATTGCCGTCACCTGATCTTCCAACCGAGATCGGTGCGTGCGCCGTGGACGACGATGTAGCGCACGCCGTGGCCGTTCGGACGAAAGATCACCGACACCGTCTCTCCGTCCGAGAGGGCCAGTTCCGCGGGAAGCCGCCGCACCGTCACGCTCGTCCGCCGCCCGGCCGCATCAGCAAGCTCCAGGCGGTAGCGCCCGGCCAGAAACCGCATCTGCAGCTCCGGACGACCAAGCAAGCGCGCACCCACGATGGCGCTGAAGTCCTGCGCGCATGCCGGGCACCGCACCGAAATTGTCTGGCCGCCCTGGTCGGGAACCGTGCTCAGGGTCGCGCACGACGGACATGGCAATTGGCGCACGAGCTGCTGGCCCCGCACGGGGCCCGGGGCGAGATCGCGGTCGTAGCGGGCGCGCAGTTCGGGATCGCCGAGCACCTGCCACGCGGCGTTGACACGCCGTGCCATGTGATCCGCTTTGTCCCGGAGTGCCGGATCGGTGAAACGATCCGGGTGGAACGCCTGCACGGCAAAGCGCCAGGCGTCATGGATCTCCTGTGTGCTGGCGTCCTGCGCAATGCCCAGCGCGAGGTAGTGATCGGGTTCGCTCACGCGCGCAGCGTAGCGCGGCAACCAGGATCATCTGCCCGAGATTGATCCGGGTCCAGCGGACTCACAAGCCCGAGAACAGCCCGCAGGGACTAAACAGCGACCCGGAGATGTTGTCCACGGATCCGTTGCCGTTGACGCGCACGCAATCTCCGGAATTGAACGCCTTCCCGACATACTTCGAGTGCCCGCTCGGAGAGACCTCGACGACGCGGTATTGCCCCGGTGACGCGTCTGGAACACGCTCTCCGGTCGCGACACCCGCCGCGTAGCCGCTGCGATAGCCATCGGCCCGCGCCGTGGTCGCGGTGCGATGCCCGAATGCCCAGCCGCCCGCCGCACCGGCAGCGATGAGCGCCGCGCAGGCGAGCACAACCGCCACCCGGCGTGCGCGTCCGCGCTGCGGCGGCGCCGGAGCGGCCATCACGACGGTCCCGGTCACCGGCGCGACCTGTGTCAAGGCCTCCGCCCCGCCGATGCGGGTGAGATCCTCGGCCCCGGGCACACGGGTCGGATCCTCGGAGCGCCGACGATTGATCACACGGGTCGAGCTCGGCGCCGCGACCTGTGTGTGTCCCTCTCCGGGGGCGAGATCCGTCCCGCCGATCAGGGCATCCCGCAGTGATTCAACGACATCGCGCGCCTGCGCGGGCCGATCTGCCGGAGCCTTCGCCAGCGCCGGGGCGAGCGCCGTGTCGATCCGCTCGGGTAGGAGCGGGTTGATTGACCGCACGGGCGGGGGCACGTCGCGGACATGGGCCACGAGGACCGCGCTCGCCTGGCGATGGACAAACGGCGGACGACCACACAGGACCTCGTAGGCCAGGACGCCGAAGGCATAAATGTCCGATGCGGCGGTCGCCGGATGCCCGTCGGCCTGTTCGGGCGAGACGTATTCCACGGTGCCCAGCCAGTCTCCGCGCCGGGTCAAACCGGGCAGGTCCTCGAGACGCGCCACGCCGAAGTCCGACAGGTAGGCACGATCGTCGAGATCGAGCAGCACATTGGCGGGCTTGATGTCGCGGTGCACGAGGCCATGCTGATGGGCGGCGTCCACGGCCGATGCAACGTCCTCCAGGATCGCAAGCGCCCGCGCCGGGGGGAGCGGACCAGCGCGCGCGACGAGTTCACCGAGCGATGGCCCGGGCACGAGGCGCATGGCGATAAACGGAACGCCCTCGACATCGCCAGACTCAAACACGGTCACGATACGCGGGTCATCCACCCGCGCTGCGGCAATCGCCTCGCGGCGAAAACGCGCCAGCTTGCCGGCATCCTCGAGTTCGTCGAACACCTTCAGTGCGACATCACGATGCGTGGTGGTCTGGCGCGCGCGGTACACGACCGCCTGCCCTCCGCGACCGAGTTCCGCCTCGACGACGTACTGCCCGAATTGCTCGCCGGGAACTAGCTGCACGGCACCTTTCCCCCCAATCGCATACGCAGATGGTACGCATGCAACGGCATTCCACCCAACGCCACAGTCTGCGCGGGTCTGGCACGTGCAGTCTGCGGGACCCTGATCACCGGACCTGGCAGCCGTCGTTCTCGAGGAGGCGCCCGACGGATCATCCGCTCGTGTCGCCCCCGAGATCGAGAACCCCCTCGCGCCGCTCGGACTGCAAGACGTGTGATGACCAACTCCACGCAGGCCGGATGAGCGGCGTCAACATCACCACCACGGACAACAGGCCCCTGCTCGTGCAGCGCCCGATCAGGCTGGCCGATTCCCAGGGATGGGCCGTACGCCACAAACAGCAGCGTCGATGCCCTCTGTGCCAATGGGACGCGTCCGCCAGCGAGCCGGTCTGCGGCGGCGGGCACTCGTCGATTGGCTTCGCGGCGGCGGGGTGCGCCAAAAGCGAACCGACCTCAGGGGTCCGGCCCGGGTCGCTCCCGCCCCCAGATGCGCGTTAACCGACGCTGACCGAACCGCCCGCTGAGCGCTCGGTCAGCGCACTTTCCGCAAACGGCTCGGCATGCCGGGGACGTAGTCGCGCGCGCACGGCTCGCACGCGCTACGGTGCATCTGTAGGGTCCTCATCCCGGTTTGTCGAGCACACGCGCGCGACAACCCTGCGCGGGCGCAGTGCAAAACGACATCCAGGAGACGCATGGCAAGAAGACGGACGACGCCGGGCCGCCGCCCCAGCGCGGCATACAAGAAGGGACCGACCCAAGCGTCGGCCCTGAGCAAGCCCAAAGAAGAACTGATTCTGGTGGACGGGATCATCGAAGAGGCATTGCCAAACACGATGTTTCGCGTCTCCGTCAACGACGGTGCGCACGAAGTGCTCGCACACCTCACGGGCAAGATGCGCCGGTTCCGCATTCGCGTGAATCCGGGCGATCATGTGCATGTCGAATTGAGCCCGTACGACCTTACGCGCGGGCGGATCGTCTTCCGCGACCGCTAGTCGATCCGGCGCGCCCCGAGCATCCGGGCTCGGGCGCAGCAGCGATTCGAGGGGTGCATGGCGCTGTCAGGCACCACGGATTCTTAATCCGATGCCCCGGGGCGGGGCGAAGCCCGCCCCGGGGCACGGTCCAGACCTAGATGACGTTGACCTGCTGCGCCTGAGGGCCCTTTGGGCTCTCGCCCGCCTCGTAGGTCACGCGCTGCCCTTCCTCAAGGGTGCGATAGCCCGAGGACTGGATCTCGGAAAAGTGCACAAACAGGTCCTTACCGCCATCGGCCGGGGTGATAAACCCGAAACCCTTGTCAGCGTTGAACCACTTAACGACGCCTTCCGGCATGCTGCTTCCACCTTGTTCGGCGAGGAAACCCTGGACATCTCGGCCGAACCTCATGCCTAACGACGTCACCACTGTTCCGCGCAATTCTTTCCCCCGCAGGGGGTGTTCATGGATGAGCGTACTCCACCAAGATGCTGGAGAACGCATCCACGACGATATACCCAGCGCGCACGAAATGCGCGAACATTCACGTTGGCAGGGGTTCCCGGGTTGCGAGGCGATGTCCCCGGACCCGTCGTGGTCGCACCGTTGGCATCCGCGCAGAGGTTGCATCCCGATCCCGGGACCGCCACCCGACCGCGTGCGCAGCCGAGTGCTCTAGAGTCCCCAACTAGTGTCCGGCTTTGTTCGACTGATCTTCCTGCTGGTCAGCAATGTGATCGCGCTATGGGTGGCCGAGCACCTCGTTCACGGCTTGGTGATCGTGCATTTCTGGCCGACCCTCGTGCTCGCCGGAGCGGTGCTCGGCGTGCTCAACTGGCTCCTTAAGCCCGTCGTGATTCTTCTGGCACTGCCGTTCGTGGTCCTCACGCTCGGCCTGCTGATGATCCCCATCAACGCCGCGATGCTCGGGCTGACCGCATACCTTGTACATGGGGTGTCGCTGAGCGGCGGCGTCGCGGCGCTTGAGTGCGCAATCATCATCTCGATCGTCAACTGGGCCGTCACCACCGTCTTGGGGTTGCGCAGATGAGCGACGCGGTCCACCGTGTCGGTACACGCGCACCCCACAACGCACGCGACGCGACAAGGAGAGCCTGATGGAGACATGGGACGCCATTCGCGCCCGCCGCAATGTCCGGGTCTACAGCGATCGACCGATTGCCGATGCAGACCTGGATCGCATTCTCGAAGCCGGGCGCCGCGCGCCCTCGGCACGCAATACCCAGCCCTGGGACTTCATCGTCGTCAGGAATCGTGCGCGCCTGGTCGAGCTCGCGAAGGTCTGGCAGGGAGCCGGGCACATCGCTCACTCGGAAGCGACCATCGCCATCGCGGCGCCGCTCACCGACAACGACCGGCAAGCCGGACTGATTCAGTACGACCTCGGCCAAGCCTCGCTCCTGATGGCCCTCGCCGGTGCGGACATGGGCATCGGCAGCGGCCACGCGGCCGTCGGTGACCAGGATCTTGCGCGTTCCCTGCTCGGGATTCCGTCGACCCACTTTCTGGCCTATCTGTTGGCGTTCGGCTACCCGGCCGACAAACCGCTGGTCCCGCTGGCCCGGATGGACCGACGCAGCTTCGCCGATGTCGTCCACCGCGAGCGCTGGTGAGCAGCGCACCGGCGCGCGCGCGAGCCCCGATGAACGCCGGCATTCTCCTCGGATGAGTACGTGAGCCGCCGCCGGGGCAGTATCGACACGGCCTGCGCGCAGCGCTTGCGAATGCGAATGCGCGAGTCCCACGGGAGCGCGTGTCCCCTACCGCCCGGTGGGCGAATGGGCCGGCAACCTGCTGCAGGCGATCGCCGACGGTGCTCCTCTGCCGGCGGCGCATCCACTGCCGACGCAACGTATGGTTCGTGCCACTGTCCGTCACTTCGCCAACACTGGCTCCATGTGCGAGGTGTGCGCTCGGCGGCGCTCACGGCGAGTCGCCACGGACGAGCAAGTAAGCCGGTCCCCGCGAGGCTCGGCAACGTACCCCCGCCAACCCGGCGGGCCGGCGGCTTCGTCGCTCGTGCGTCCTGTGCGCGAACGGCGCAGGCGGTAGCGGATCCGCTGCAGCAACGACGAAAACCGCCCGTAAGGCGGTTTTCGTCGTACTCGGGTATGTGCCTCAGAAGAGGCCGAGTGGAGGATGACGGGATCGAACCGACGACCTCCGCCGTGCAAAGGCGGCGCTCTCCCAGCTGAGCTAATCCCCCGAGGGTTCGCCTAGGGTAGCATCGGGCACCCGTCATTCGGTATCAGGGGTGTGGAAAATGTCCGACCACGCAGACGACCCATTTGACGTCGTTGAGCGGCTACTCACCGAGCAGCAGATGAAGCTGTACGAGCTCGGAGAGCTCGTTGGCGACTACCGTAGGCTCATCGCCGATGTCCGCGACAAGCCCACCGAGGATGCGCTGCGCCTCGCCCGCGGCCTGCCGGGCGCAAAGTACCGCGTCAATACCGAGTACATCCGCCAGAACTGGCTGAAGCTGGAAGCAGAACTGGTTCGCGCGTTCGGCAAGCCCGAGTAGGACGCCGGCGGGCCCACATTAGGCGGGCGCCAGTTCCACACGTAGCGCGGCTTCGATCCGCGGCTGCGCGAATCTGTACCCGGCCTCGATCGCCACGCGCGGAATGACATGCTGGCCGGTGAGGGCGATCGCCGACATCTCGCCCATGGCCAGCTTGAGAGCGAAGCCCGGCGTTGGCACCACCGCTGGTCGGCCAAGCACGTGACCAAGCGCGCGCGCAAACTCGCGTTGGCGCACCGCATTTGGCGCGACGGCATTTACTGGTCCGGACAGTTCCGGGTGCGTGAGGGCGAAGAGGATCAGCCCCGTGATGTCATCGATGTGAATCCAGCTCCACCACTGCTGCCCCCCGCCCACTGGGCCACCGAGGCCGAGCTTGAACGGCAGCAACTGACGCTTGATCACCTCCGACTCCCGGGCAATCACGACGCCCGTGCGCAGGACGACGACCCGCACCCCGTTCGCCTCGCCCGCGAGCGCCGCCTGCTCCCAGGCACGGCAGGTGGTCCCGAGAAAATCGTTGCTCGCCGGCGCCGCCTCATCGACCGACGCATCGCCGTCGCCGTAGTACCCGACAGCGCTCGAGTTGACCAGGATGCGCGGGCCATCGGTGCCGATCGCCTCGACGAGCTTGGCGGTCGTCACGACACGACTGTCGACGATCTCGCGTTTACGTGCAGGCGTCCAGCGCCCCGTCCCGATGCTGGCGCCCGCGAGGTTGACGACCGCATCGACGCCCGCGAGTGCCGCGGGAGCCAACGGCCCCGACGCCGGGTCCCAGACGACGCCCGGGGCGTCGGCGACGCTCTCGCCGCGACGCGAGATGGCGAGCACCTCGTGGCCGCCCGCCAGCAGCGCACTCGTCAGGCGCCGGCCAATCATCCCTGTGGCACCGACGATCGCCACCCTCATCCGGGCACCTCCCGCTCACACGAGCCGCATGTACACACAGTCGTAGGTGGCACGATCGGCGCACGACAGGGGGTGCCGAGCGCGGCGGACGACCTAGCGGCGATTGGGAGGCTCCCCGTGTCCATAGGGGCGCGACACATCCGGGTGTGCGGCGAGCACCGCCTCGATCGCCCGCTCCTCGTCGACGCTGAGCGGCGCGCCGGCGAGTGCAGCATTGGCGCGCGCTTGGGCCGCGTTCCGCGCGCCGATAATCGCCGCGGTGATCTCCGGACGACGCAGGACCCACATCACGGCCAATTCCGCGACGCCGCCCGGCCGCTGCGCGGCGATCTTCTCCAACTCATTGACCACCTGGATGCGCTCTGGGAAGGACGCGTCGGCAAAGAGCTCACTCGTCGCACGCCAGTCGTTTTCGGGAAACCGCGTCGCAGCGTCCATTTTTCCCGTGAGGAGCCCATGAGCGAGCGGACCGTATGCAATCACCCCGACACCGTGCGCAGCGCACCACGGCAACTCGGCTGCTTCGATCGTGCGCCGCATCAGGTGATATCCGGGCTGGTAACTCGCCAACGGGCCCGCGGCCGCGGCGGCTTCCAGGTCGGCGACGGTGTAGTTGGAGACGCCAATGTGACGAATCTTTCCGGCCTTCTGCAGGTCGATCAGCGCGCCCCAGGTGTCGGCCGGATCGACGCCGTCGACCGGCCAATGCACCTGATAGAGATCGACCCGGTCAAGCCCCAGCGCGAGCAAGCTGCGATCGAGGGCGTGACGCAGGTAGTCGCCGGTGGCCTCCCGCCAGATCGTGAGCCCGGCGTCGCCGAACTCCCAGGCAACACCACCTTTGGTCGCGACGATGACCTCCTCAGGGCGATCCCGGACCACCTGGCCGACGATCTGCTCCGCACGACCCTGTCCATAGATGTCGGCCGTATCGATCCAATTGACCCCCGCATCGATCGCCGCATGACACGCGGCCGCCGAATCGGCATCGTCAGCCCCACCCCAGCGCCCGCCGAAGACCCAGGTTCCGAGTCCGATCACCGAGAGCTCGAGATCAGTCGTCCCGAGTTGCCGCCGCTCCATGTGTGCCCCCTGCTCGCAGGCCGTTATTCGTGTTCGGTCGCCGTACGCGGGGTCACCGCGACGAGCAGGCCCCCATCACCGTCGTAGGCGGGAAAGAAGTCTGCCGTCACGGGCTGATCGCGGTCAAGGCCGGCCGGGCGGAACGTGCACTCCACGTCGAGCTGGCGAACACCCCACTCGATCGTCGTGGCGACCGGGTCGCCATGGGGAAAATTCCCCAGTCCGAGCCGACTCACGACCTCCTGACCGATCAGATCGCCTTCGCGGAAGCCCGTTACCGGGGTTGCGGCATGGCCGGCAGCGATGATGCGCCGCTCGCTGTCGCACACGATGAGCGCCGTCGCGGGGCCGGCATAGTAGTCCTCGAGCAGCTCGAAAAGGAACCCGAAGCCGCACTTGCTGCATCCAATCGGCTGACCGTTCTCATTGCGTTCCGATGACGCGGAGCGCCTCGCACAGCTAGGGCAGATAAAGACGGGCATATGCCTCGATCATAGCGAGCCGCTCACGCTCGTCCGGCCCGTGGAGGTCGCCAACAGATACGCGACGCTCATTGACGACCGTCGCGGACCCGCCTGCTAGGACCGAGCGGTCACGTGGTGCGTACCCTCATCGCACCAGAAGACGAGTTGCCCCTCGCCCGACCGGGCCACACAACGGCAGTCACCGCCGTGCTCGGGGCATGGGCGACGCACACCGGCAAGCAGTCCGCCCGCACGAACCGGGAGTGCCCCGGCCGGCAGACCTTGCGATCCTGCTCGGGAGAGTTCTTGGGTCGTCACGCGTCAGCCTCCGTACTGGTGTGATCCTGGGAGTATTCGAGTTCGCCTTCAATGCGCTGGCCCCTGCCGACGCCAAGCGTCGACCAGAGCGCCTGATCGAGTCCCTCCTCGTCGCGTGCGCGGACGCGCCGCCTGAGTTCGATCAAGCCGGCCCGCAACTGCTCGGCGGCCAGTGGCGGACGGGTTGCCCGGAGCACCTTGCCGTAGCGGGTCGGGCGCACGTTCTCGTCAACGTTGAACAACTCCTCATGCAGGCGCTCACCGGGACGAATCCCGGTGATTTCGATCTGGATGTCGCGTCCCGGCTGATGGCCGGAGAGCTCAATCGTGCGATGTGCCAGATCCAGAATGCGGACCGGCTCACCCATATCAAGCACAAAGATATCGCCACCCTCCGCGATTCCAGTGGCTTCCAAGACCAATTGGACCGCTTCCGGAATCGTCATGAAAAAGCGGGTCATGTCCGCGTGGGTCACGGTGACCGGACCACCCGCAGCGATCTGGCGACGGAAGATCGGCAGCACCGAGCCCGAGCTTCCGAGCACGTTGCCAAACCGGACCGCCGCAAATCGCGTACGCGATGATTGCGCGCGCGATTCGATCACCCGTTCAGCCAGCGCTTTGGTCGCGCCCATCACGGTCTTGGGCTCGACGGCCTTGTCGGTCGAGATCAGGCAAAACCGTTCGACGTCGAAGCGCTCGGCCAGGTCGGCCATCAGGTTGGTCGCCAGTGCGTTATTCGCGATCGCCTGCAGCGGGTTGAGCTCCATCATCGGCACGTGCTTGTACGCAGCAGCGTGGAAGACGATCTGGGGTCGATGTGCGCGAAATGCCTGATCCATCGAGGCCTCGTCCTTGCAGTCGGCGATGACCGCGACGAGGTTCGTGGAACCGTGCTCGCGCAACTCCAGGTCGATCTCGAACAGGTTGTTTTCGCTGTGGTCGATCATGACCAAGCGCCGCACGCCGAGCGCCGCCACCTGGCGGCAGAGTTCGCTGCCAATCGAGCCCCCGGCTCCGGTCACCATGACCGTTCGCCCGTTCAAGTACCGGGCGACTTTGGCGAGGTCGACCTCCACCGGGGCGCGGCCGAGTACGTCTTCCACGCGGACCTCGCGAAGGCGGCGTACGTTGACCTCACCGGTGATCAACTCGGGCAAGCCCGGCAGCGTCGTGCATTTCACGCCAAACTGGCGACACGCCTCGACGATTTCCCGGCGCACCGCGCCAGGCGCGCTGGGCATCGCGATGTTGACCTCGTCCACGCGATGCTCACGCAGAATGCCCGGCAGCTGGGCGCGAGTGCCGCGCGTCTTCACGCCGTGGACCCGCAGCCCTCGCTTGCGCGGATCGTCATCGATAATCCCGACGGGGATATAGCCCAATGTGCGATTGCGCTGCATTTCCCGGATGAGAATATTGCCGGCCTCACCCGCGCCGCACACGAGCACGCGGCGCCCGGTGGAGACGAGTTCACCGCTCGGAGGCCGTTCCATGACGCTGCGCACGGCGAAGCGTGCCCCACCGACCACCAGCAAGGTCATCAGCAAATCGATGAACAGGACCCCGCGCGGCACCGACGGTGAATGGGCCGGATGCCAGAGGCTTAGCGTCACGGTGACGACGAGGCCGCCGAGAACGACCCCGACGACCATCGCCTGCAAGTCGCGCAAGCTCGTGAAACGCCACCACTTCGTGTAGAAGCGCAGCGCGACAAAGACCACCATGTTGGCGACGACCACGATGGCGACGGTCTTGCCATACAGCGAGTCGAACCGATGCGGCACGCCGTCATCGAAACGCAGCTCGAACGCGAGCCAGTACGCAGCCGCGATCAGGACCGCGTCGATCGCGGCCTGCCCGAGCCGATGCAAGAGCGTGCGCGCTGCCCAAGAGTTGGGGCGGTCGGAGAACTCGGTCATCGCGGGTCTCCTGCAACGTCCAGAATCAGGTCCACCAGCACCTCCGGATCACGGGTCGTCCCCGCAACGTCCCGATCGCGCTTTTCCAGTGCGACCGTATTCGGGTCATCGAGCCGGCGCAAGCGACCGTCGGCGATCAACGACTGATCGACCGCGCCGAGGCGACCCGCAAATGGACTGTAGGCCGGCACGCCGAGGGCGGCTGCTTCGCGATTCATCGTGCCCCCGGCGCTCACGACAAGATCCGCGGCGGTGACCAGGCTGGGACCATCGACCGGACGCTCAGGAACGATCGCGGCGCTCCCGACCAACTGGGCTCGCTGGTCGGCGGTTCGCGGCAAGACGACGGTTTGCACCTCGGGTGCCGCCGCCAGCAGGCGATCGAGCGTTGCCGAGAACACGTCGCTCGACAGACCGCGGTGATAGAGCGTGACCTCCGGCGGCGGCCGCAGGACGGCGATCACGCGGGATGGGTCCAAGCCCAGTTCGGGGATGACCTCCGGGTCGAACACGTGATCGGCGAGGTAGTACTCCTCTTTGAGCCCCGGATACCGCACCAGTTTGGGCGCGCGGATTCCGTAGCGCCACAATGCCCACTCGGGAATGGCACTCGGCACCAGGACGCGCGTCGCCCAGCGCCCGTTCCAGTGGTGCATGACCGTGGCGTACTCGTAGTCGAACATCGTGACCTGCGGCGTGCCTGCCACGTAGGCCGCCGGTGGCTGGTCCGTGCTGCCGTGGGCAACCGCAACATCGAACCGCTCACGACGCGCAAAACGCGTAAGCGCCGTGGTCCGCGACCCCATCGCGCGCGCTTTGCCAAGCCGCCCCGCACCGCCGTGGGCCCCGATGACCGTGTGCGGGATCTGGTAACGCTCGAGCAGCCCCAGCGTCTGGGCAAAGTCTCGAGCCGTCACCGTGACCTCATGCCCGCGGGCGATCATCCGCGCGATCAGCGGTCGGAAGATCACGACGTGGGGCGAATTGGTCATATCGACCCAAACCCGCAAGGGGCGCGACGGCCACGGGGCGGTCTCCTGCGCCGTGGCAATGACCTGTGGCGCCTCGGTCACCCGCGCGCCGGCACCTGTCCAACCACCTCGGCGACAGCACTCACGACCTCGGCCACCTGCGCCTCGGTCAAATGTGGGTGCATCGGCAGCGCCAGCGCCCGCGCGGCGCACGTTTCCGCGACCGGTAGATCCCCGGGCCGATATCCCAAGTGGGCGAATACCGGCTGCAGATGCATCGGGATGCCGTAGTAGACCGCCGCACTCACACCGCGCGCGCCGAGCCCCTTCACCAACGCGTCGCGATCATCGTGACGCGCCATGAACAGATGATAGATGTGCCGAGCGCCCGGGCGCTCGGCGGGAAGCTCCAGGAACTCACCCAGGCCCGCACTCGCGTAGGCCTCGGCCGCGGCACGGCGACCGTCGTTCCAGTCGTCGACGTGGCGCAAAAAGATGCGGATCACCGCAGCCTGCAGTTCATCCAGACGCGAGTTGTAGCCCACCTCCTCGAAGACCACCTTGTCCGCGGACCCGTGGAAGCGCAGACGCCGAACCCGTTCGGCGAGTGCCTCATCACGGCAGACAACCATGCCGCCATCGCCGATGCCCGGAAGGTTCTTGGTCGGGAAAAAGCTAATCGTGGCGAGGTCGCCGAGCGCACCGATCGGGGCACCGTCACACACGCCGCCGAATGCCTGCGCGGCATCTTCGATGACCGGCAGGCCATGCCGCGCCGCGATGGCGCGGATCTCGGACATGTTGGCGGCGTGACCGAAGATGTGCACCGGGAGGATCGCCCGCGTGCGCTCGCTAATGCGGTCTTCAATGGCGTTCGGATCCAGGCAGAAATCGTCCGCGTCGATGTCACAGAACACGGGCGTCGCACCCAGACGCGCAATCGCTTCCGCGGTCGCGTAAAAGGTGTACGGGGTCGTGATGACCTCGTCGCCCGGACCGACGTCCAGGGCATTCAACGCGATCACCAACGCATCGGTTCCGTTGGCGACCCCGACGCACGGGCGGCCATCGAGTCGCTCGGAGATTTCTGTCTCAAGTCCCTTCACATGCGGACCGAGGATAAAACGACCACTATCGAGGACGCCGGCGATCGCGGCATCGATTTCGGCGCGCAGCGGGCGATACTGGGCACCAATGTCCATCAGCGGAACGCTCAAGCACACTCCTTGGCGGCGGGCAGAAAAGAGGCGCGCGACAGCCAGCAGATCACGGGCGCGCCCGCGTGGGGCAACCCTGGGTCAGTCTAGCGCGTCGAGGTAAATGAGGGGTCCTCGCGGGTTTCGAGACCCGCGGTCGCACGATCGCCGAGCACAACGGGTAAGCGCACCCGCACGGTTGTCCCGAAACCTTCCCGGGACGTCGCGCCCACCTCCCCGCCGAAACGCTCGGCGATGTGTTTGACGATCGACAGACCGAGTCCGGTTCCGCCGAGACGTTTCGAACGCGATGCGTCCGCACGGTAGAAGCGCTCGAAGATGTGGGGCAAGTGGCGTTCGGGTATGCCGGGACCGGTATCCCGGCAGATCAACTCCACCCACAGGTCGTCGGGCGTGAGCTTCGCAGCGACCACCGTCTCCGAGCCGGGTCCGCCATACTTGATCGCGTTTTCGATCAGGTTCTGGACGACGGTCATCGACATACGCTCGGTCAGCGGCGTCCAGATTTCCTGGTCGGCGACGACGGTGATGGTCACGTGGTGCTCGTCGGCGACGTCACCCAGCACCTCGATGGCATTGGCGATCGACAAACGCAGGTCGCTGCGGGTCACCGGCTCGAGCCCTTGAGTCGCCTCAAGTTCGGACAAGAACAACACGTCGGAGATCAGTGCGACCAGGCGCTGGATCTCATTGGCGGCACGATCCACAAATCGTGCATGGGTGTCGGGATCCATTTCTGGATCGCCGAGCGCCTCGACCAGGCCCGCGAGCCCCGTCAGAGGGGTCCGCAACTCATGCGAGACGTTGGCCGAGAACTGGCTGCGCAACTCCTGATACGCCACGGCGTCAGTGAAATCGGTCATGAACACGAGCGCCTCGGGACGCGCGAGACCGGTGATCGGCTCAACCGACACGCGATAGGTGCGCCGCTCGTCGGCGAACAGCCGCACCTCAAACGATCGGTTCTCCCCGGATGCCAGTGCCAGCGCAACCTCGTCGGCAAAGCGATGTTCGCCGAACGACGCCAACATGCCGCCGCCGGGCGCCACGTGCGGGAACCGCTCGTGGCCAATCGCGTTGATCTCCCGAATCCGGCCCGCGTCGTCGACCCACAGCGCCGCAAGGGGCAGGTGGTCGAACGCCGCCACGCGCCGACGCTCGTTCGCCTCGAGGATCGCGCGCACCCGCGAGAACTCCGACGCCACGTGCGCCTTGCGTCGGCGAGCACGCTGCGCCAGCACCGCGGACACTCCGGCGGCGGCGATAGCGATCGCAATGATGACCACAAACGCGATGATCACGCGAGGCAGTATGACGCCCGCAGGCTGACGATGGCGAGCCCGGGGGAGTGTTACAACGCGTCGGCGCAACTCGACGTGTCGGCGACGACGTGCGCCGACACGTCGAGGCACGGCAATTACCTCACCGAGTCGCGTACTCGCGACGCGATCGGTGCGGGTACACGCTGCCGAATTACTCCTGCTCGAGGCTCTCGATCTCAGCCTTGACGGCCCGAATCTCTTCGACCAAGCGATTGACCTCGGACTCGAGGCCGGCCTCACCCTCGTGCTGGCGGAAGACCACGTTGCCCAGCTGATCGGTCAACGTGCCCTGGGAGCGCCTCAGGCCGTACAGCTGGCCGGCATCTTTGACGTCGTCCAGTCCCTTTTGGGCCGCTCCGGCAGCCACCTTGGCGGCATCCTTGGCCTTATCCACGAGCCCCATGTCGATACCCCTTCGTCTCGCAACGCCGTGAATGGATACTACCGCCGGGGCTCACGCCAGATGCGTGCCGAGAACACCGTCGCCACGAGCGATGCCAGCACCGCCACGAACAGCCCCCAGGCGCGCCCGGTTCCCCCACTCACCAGACCGGTAAATGAGAACCACAACGGAATTGTCGAGGCATAGGCGGCGATCCCCAAGGGAGCCAGATGTCGCGGGAGCGCAAACCGATTGGCCTCGGCAAGCAGTGCGGCAAGGGCCACAAGGGCAGCCAGGGCGATCAAGAGCGGTGCCGGCAGCGCATTCCAGCCACTGATGCTGTCGTAGGAACCCAAACTGAACCAGGGCAAAAACAGGCTCAGGATGAATACCGCATTCGCTCCGGCCGCGATGTGGAGCTGCCGCTGACGAGTCGCCGCAAAAGAGGTCACGTTGTCTCCCGGTGTATCGGCCGATAGTGACCTGGGATGATCACCGCGGGATCGAGTGCGCTGATCTGGTCATAGGCGGAGATGTGCTGCTCGCGATGTTCCAGGTCGGACGGCGGGTTCCTGTCCGCAAACCAATGGGGCTCCGGTCCCATCGTGTCGCCGGCGATCACCACGCGTCCCTCAACGGTCTCGACCACGACGGCGATGTGCCCGGGGCTATGGCCCGGGGTGTGGATCCAGCGCAGCCCGGGGCGAATCTCTCCGCCGTGCCCCTGCAGGACCTGCACGGTCGCCTGGTCGAGCCAGCCGCGCTGGCGGCGCCCGTAGGGGGTCTCGAGCTCATCGGCGTGCACATAGAGATCTACCTCGCCCAACTGCGGCACCGCCGAGATGTGATCCGAATGCAGGTGGGTCATCACGACCCTGCGCACATCGTCCGGGGCCAGTCCGCGGGTCGCCAGCGCACCGACCAGCATGTCGCCTTGGGTTTGGTACCCGGGGTCGACCACGACCGGCTCATCTCCGGTCAGCAGGACGGTATTCGGCCAGGCAATCATTCCGTGGACCGCGCCGGGCAACGCGCGATAGGCGCGAAATGTGGCCGGGCCACCATCCGCCTGCAGTTGCACTACATCGTCGCCACGCAGGGCTACCACGAGTCGATGGGCCGGGATCAGCACCTCGGCCCTCCACGAACTCACGGCAGCGCTTCCGTGTGCCCCGTGAGCTTGTCGGCGCCCTCAACCGGGGCCCGCTCGTAGCAGGGGGCCACGCAAAATGGTGCAACAGGGTCGCCGCGATGCGCCACACCCACCAGCCGCGACCGCAGCCCAAACCGGAGATCCGCGGCCAGCGGCGACGCGGCCAATGCCACGACACCGCCGAGGACGAGCAGTCCGCCAACAGTCTTGCGCGCGAGCATCATGCGTCCGCGATCACTTCAGGAGCGACAGAAACTCGTCGACGGGAATCGCGGTCAACGTCTGGAAATGCGCAGTCCCGCGGGCAGCAAGCTCGACCGACACGCGGGCGATCACCTTTTCGTCTTCAGCCTCGACGATGTTGACGAAGTCGTAGGGTCCAAGGACGGCCCACTGCTGGATCACCTTCGCGCCCATTTGCTCAATCTCGGAGTTGACTTCCTTCAAGCGCAGCGGATTCGCCTTCAAGGTGCCCACACCGTGCGGGCTGAGCGTGCTGAGCAAGATGTACGTTGGCACGCAGGCCTCCTTCACAAGCTACTCGGGTCGTCGGTGCTGCGAGCGTAGCAGTCCGCGATCCCTCGGGCTCCCAGAATCGCTGGCGCACACCAGCCGGGCCTCCGGTGAACCCCGGTACCGAGCCGCGCAGGTACGCTAGCTCGATGCACCGCTTCCGTTCGCCGCTCACACCTTCGGTCCTGACGATCGCCAGCGCGGTCATGGTCTGCGCTGCCACGTTCCTGCCGTGGTACCAGACCGCGATCGGGCCGCTGGCCGCGCCCGACACGTCGTCGGGGTGGGATGCCACGGAATGGGCAAAACTCGCCGTCGCCGCCGCGGCGATCTACGCGCTGTGTGCCGCGGTCATCGCACTCGACATCCGTGGCCAGATCGCGCTGCACGGGCCGGTCCGCCGCCTCCTCGCCGGGATCGCCCTCGGTGCTGGCGTCGTCGTCTGCGCGGCGATCCTCTACCGGCTGGCGGTTTCGCCGGATCCGGCCGTCGGCGCCACCCGGGAGTTTGGACTCATCCTGGCAAGCCTTGCGGGGGTCGCTGGCCTGTATTGCGCGCTGGCGCAGTTTGCCGGCACATCACCGGGGCCGGATCCACGTCGTGCTCCGCGACGACCGCGGCGGCGGCCCGACATGCACGTGTCGCGCTAGCGTGTGATGCCGATGGAGCATGCCAACCTGCACATGTGGGCCGCATCAAGCGGCTGGGACGGTCCGTTCCAGCACGAGGAAGTCATCGTGCTGTCGACCGATCTCGACGGCGCCCGCCGCGCCGCCGAGATCGCATTTGCCGATGTCACCCAGCCGGTCTGCCGCGCCAAGATGCGGATCGCCGATCTCGGTCCGGTCCGCGAGGGCGCCGCCACCCCGCCGCGCCGGCATGGCGAATTATTCGCAGCCGGTGGCGCATCGACCGCGCTGCGCTGCGATCCGGCGCCCGAGCCGCACTCCCCGCCAGGCTGACCCCTCGCGCTCGCGGTATACGCACCGGCCCACCCCGAGCGCCCCTTACGCGGCTCGCGCCGGGTCGGACGGCGTCGCGCTCAGGACCAACTCCCCGGTCGGCGCGGCATCGAGCTGCACCGTGTCCCCCTCGCGGAACTGCCCGCCGAGAAGACCGCGTGCCAGTTGATCCTCGACGCGCTTGCGAATAACGCGTCCCAGCGGCCGCGCACCGTAGGCCGGGTCATAGCCCTCGTCGGCAAGCACGCGACGCGCTTGTGGCGTGACGATGAGCTCCACGCCCCGCTCGGCGACGCGGCCGATCACCGTCACCAGGCGAAGATCGACGATCGAATCGATCTGGTCGCGCGTCAAGCGGCGGAAGACGACGATCTCATCGATGCGATTCAGGAACTCGGGACGAAAACTCTCCCGCAACGCGCCGAGGGCGCGCTCTGCAGCAATCTCCTCGTCGATGCCATCGGTCAGGAATTGACTGCCGACGTTGCTGGTCATGATCACGACGACGTTCTTGAAATCCACCACCCGGCCCTGCCCGTCGGTCAGGCGACCGTCGTCGAGCAACTGCAGTAGGACGTTGAACACGTCCGAGTGCGCCTTTTCGATCTCGTCCAGCAGCAGCACTGCGTAGGGGCGACGGCGCACCGCCTCGGTCAACTGGCCGCCTTCTTCGAAACCGACGTAGCCGGGCGGCGCGCCGATCAGCCGAGCGACGGAGTGCCTTTCCATGTACTCGGACATGTCGATCCTCAGCATCGCGCGCTCATCGTCGAACATGAATTCGGCCAGGGCCTTGGCGAGCTCGGTCTTTCCCACGCCGGTGGGCCCAAGAAAGATGAATGACCCGATCGGCCGATTCGGGTCGGAGAGCCCCGCCCGAGCCCGGCGCAGCGCGTTCGCCACGGCCTCGACGGCGTCCTGCTGACCAATGATCCGCTCGTGCAGACGTTCTTCCATGTGGACCAGTTTCTGGAGTTCGCCCTCGAGCAGCCGTGACACAGGAATCCGCGTCCACGCCGAGACCACCTCGGCGACGTCTTCCTCGTCCACTTCCTCTTTGAGCATGCGGCGCTCAGACTGACCGCGTTCGAGGTCGGCATTGGCCTCCACCAGTGCCCGCTCGAGCTCCGGCAGCGTGCCGAACTTCAGGCGTGCGGCGCCCTCGAGGTCCACTTCGCGTTCGGCGCGCTCCAACTCGCCACGCGCCTGTTCAAGCTGGCCCTTGAGTTCCCTGATCCGCATGATCGCGCCGCGTTCCTGCTCCCAGTGTGCGCGCATGCCGCCCGCCTCTTCGCGCAACTCGCCCAGTTCCTGGCCGATCGCCTCACGCCGCGCCTTCGATGCCGCATCGGTTTCTTTGGCGAGCGCTTGCTCTTCGATCTCCAGCTGAATGATCCGCCGCTCGACGACGTCCAGTTCGCTGGGCACCGAATCGATCTCGATCCGCAGCCGGGAGCCGGCTTCATCCATCAGATCGATGGCTTTGTCGGGCAGAAAACGCCCGGTGATGTAGCGATCCGACAACTGCGCAGCGGCCACCAGGGCGGCATCTTGGATCCGGACTCCGTGGTGCACCTCGTACCGCTCCTTCAAGCCACGCAGGATGCCGATCGTTGCCTCGACCGACGGCTCGCCGACCAGGACCGGCTGAAAGCGCCGCTCGAGCGCCGCATCCTTCTCGATGTGCTGGCGGTACTCGTCGAGCGTGGTGGCCCCGACGGCGCGCAGCTCACCGCGCGCCAGCATGGGCTTGAGCAGGTTCGCCGCATCCACCGCGCCTTCGGCGGCCCCCGCCCCCACGATCGTGTGGAGCTCGTCGATAAACAGGATGATCGCTCCCTGGGCCGCGGCGATCTCCGCCAGGACAGCCTTGAGGCGGTCCTCAAACTCCCCGCGGTATTTCGCGCCGGCGATGAGCGCCCCCATATCAAGCGAGATCACGCGCTTGTCGCGCAGGCCGTCGGGAACGTCCCCGTTAATGATGCGCTGCGCCAGTCCCTCGACGATCGCGGTCTTCCCGACCCCCGGCTCGCCGATCAGCACGGGATTGTTCTTCGTGCGCCGAGAGAGCACCTGGATAACCCGGCGAATCTCTTCATCGCGTCCGATCACCGGGTCCAGCGCCCCATCCCGGGCCGCCTCGGTCAGGTCCCGCCCGTACTGCTCGAGCGCCTGGTACTTCCCCTCGGGATGGAGGTCGGTGACCCGCATCGAGCCACGCAAATGCGCCAGGCCGCTGCGGATCGCGTCTTCGGTCACCCCGCCGGAGACCAGCGCATCGCGCGCCGCCGAGCGTTCGATCACGAGCGCCAGCAGCAGGTGCTCGGTGGAGATGAACTCGTCCGAGAGGCGTTCCGCCTCCTGGCCCGCGCGACGGATCACCCGGTCGAATGTCGGTGACAGCCGCTGTTCGACGTTCTCCCCGCGCACCTGCGGACAGCGGTCGACGGCCTGCTCGGCCGCGGCCCGCACCGCATCGATACCGGCCCCGGCACTCGTGATCAGCGGATCGATCAAGCCCTCGCGCTGACCGAGCAGCGCCAACAGCAGATGCTCGGGTTCCACCCGCTGATGAGAGCGATCCGCCGCGAAGCGCACCGCGTCCGCGAGGGCAGCTTGCGCCCGTTCGGTGGGACGTTCAACTGGCATATGCCTACCTCCGCCGATTCTGCGTTACCGGACGCACCAGCGGCACAAGGGCGGTCTCGCTGGGTCGGACCAACACCATCTCTGCGCGCGTCGAGCGATGCGCCTGCACCAGTGCATCACGATGTGCACGTCGTTCCCCATCAAGCTGCTGGGCCAATACCGAGACTTGCGCCTGCGCCTCGACGAGTTGCCGCTCGAGTTCGAGCACCCGTTCGATCCCCGCGAGATTCAATCCCCGCTCGGAGAGGGATTGAATGCGGCGCAGGACGGCCAGATCCGCGTCGGAGTAGCGACGCGTCTTGCCGGCACTGCGACCCGGCGTGAGCAAGCCGCGCCGCTCGTACAGGCGCAATGTCTGTGGATGCACCCCTGCCATCTGAGCGACGACGCCGATCAGATACAGGCCGCCGGTGGGCCCCTCGGTACTCATCCAAACAGCCCAACGCGCGGGTTGCCGTCCTCGAGCGCAGCGAACTGTTCGAGTGCAGTGCGCTGTTCGTCGCTCAGCCGCTCCGGCACCCGGATCCGCAGCTTGGCGATCAGATCGCCTCGGCCGGAATGCTTGAGCTTGGGTGCGCCCTTGCCCGGAACACGCAGAGCGCGTCCATCCTGCGAGCCCGCGGGCACCGTGAGCTTGACCCGCCCGTCGATGGTCGGGATCTCGATTTGCGCCCCGAGTGCAGCTTCGGTGATCGTGACGGGAACGTCGATCGACAAGTCGTCTCCGTTGCGTACAAACACCCGGCTCGGCGTCACGCGGGTAATCACGATCAGGTCGCCGGGCTTCCCGCCGTGCGGGCCACCTTGCCCCTTGCCGGCCTGGCGCACCCGCGTCCGGTCCTTGACCCCGGGCGGGATCTTGACCGGATAACGCTTGTGCGCCGGCACGGTCCCGGCACCCGAACACGTCGGACATGGATCGTCGATGATCGTCCCGTTGCCACCGCAGCGGGGACACGTCTGGCCGAGTGAAAATCCACCCAGGTCACGACCAGTGACACCACGCCCGCGGCAATCTGGACACAAACGCGGGCTCGTTCCCGCGCGCGCGCCTGAGCCCGCACATGTGCCGCAGGTCTCGTTGATATCGACCGTCACCACAATCTGTGCACCCTGCATGGCTTGTTCGAAGGACAGCGTGACCTCCACCTCGACATCGCTGCCCCGAGGCGCCGGCTGCTGCGCTTGGCCGCGGCTCTGCCCCCCCCGGCGGAACATGTCGCTGAAGATGTCCGCAAAATCGCCAAAGCCACCCGACGCCGCCCCTGCGCCGCCCCCCGGGGGCATCCGTCCCCCGAAGGCACGCGATGCGTCGTACTCACGACGCTTGGTCGGATCCGAGAGGACGTCGTGTGCGTGCGAGACCTGCTTGAAGCGCTCTTCGGCGGCGGCATCGCCCTGATTGCGGTCCGGGTGATACTGACGCGCAAGCTTCCGATAAGCCTTCTTGATGTCGTCCGCGCCGGCGTCCTTGGCGACACCGAGTACCGCGTAGAGATCTTCGCCGGACATGTCCCGACCGCCGCGCTAGTTGGCGCTGGCGGCAGGAGGGGCCGTCGCCACGACGACCTTGGCCGCGCGCACCAGGTCCGCGTCGGTCCGGTAGCCCTTCTCGACCACCTCGACGACGACGCCCTCAGCGTGTTGCGCAGACGGAACCGATGCAATCGCATCGTGGACGTTGGGGTCGAACTGCTGTCCGGCCGCCTCGACTTCGCTCAGGCCGTGCCCCGCCAGCACCTGGGCCAGCTGCGCCCGCACCATGTCGACACCACCGGCGAGCATGGGGTCCTTTTGGGTCAGCGCCGACACCGCGCGCTCGAGGTTGTCGAGTACGGGCAAGACCTGCAGCACGACATCCCGAATGACCGCGGCACGCTGGGTCACGCGCTCCCGTTCGGTGCGGCGGCGGAAGTTCGCGAACTCGGCTCGCTCGCGCTGCAGTTGGTCCAGGTACGCGTCGCGCTCCTCACGCAGCTGCAGCAGTTCCTCGTGAGACGGCAGCGGCTCGACGTCAAGCTCGATCTCGTTGCCGATGGGCGTCTGGGGGGCGCTCTCGAACGGCCGGCGCCCGGCAGGCGTTCCACCCGCCGGGTCGTGCGGCTGTCCAAACGCCTCATCTTCGGCGTGAGACACGCTCACCGCGTCACTGGGCCAGAATTGAAGCATCGGCGAGCGTCATCGCGGCCGCCGACAACGCCGCGCGCAGGATCTGGGTGTGTCATCAGATCTCCCTTGCTTACGCGTTGGTCGTTTGGTCGTCGTCGACGATCTCGTATTCGGCATCCTCGACGGTCTCACCCTCAGCGGACCCCGCAGCCGCGCCTTCGGTGGCCTGCTGGGCATTCGCCTTGCGGTAGATCTCTTCCGACATCCGGTGCAGGGCATCGGTGAGCGCCTGCGTGGCGGTCTCGATCTGCCCCGCGTCGTCGCCCTCGACGGCGGTGCGGGCCGCGGCGATCGCACCGTCGACGTCGGCGCGCAGCGCCTCGTCGACCTTGTCGCCGTTGTCCTTAAGCTGGCGGTCGGCCTCGTGAATACGCGCTTCGGCTTGGTTGCGCGCATCTGCGACCTGCCGCAAACGGCGATCGTCATCCGCGTGGGACTCGGCGTCCCGGACCATCTGCTGAATCTCGTTGTCGCTGAGCCCCGATGAGGCGCGAATCTCGATCTTCTGTTCGTTGTTGGTCCCGCGATCCTTGGCCGACACATTCACGATGCCGTTGGCGTCGATGTCGAAGGTAACCTCGATTTGCGGCACGCCGCGCGGTGCCGACGGAATCCCGACCAGATTGAACTTGCCGAGGGTTCGGTTGTACGTCGCCATCTCGCGCTCACCTTGGAGCACATGTATCTCGACTTGGTTCTGGTTGTCGTCGGCGGTCGAGAAGACCTCGCTCTTGCGCGTCGGAATCGTCGTGTTGCGCTCGATGAGCTTCGTGAACACCCCGCCCTTGGTCTCGATGCCGAGCGACAAGGGGGTCACGTCAAGCAGGAGGACATCCTTGACCTCGCCCGCCAGAACCCCGGCCTGAATCGCGGCGCCGACGGCGACGACCTCATCCGGGTTCACGCCCTTGTGGGGTTCCTTGCCGGTGATCTCGCGCACGCGCGCCTGGACGGCAGGCATGCGGCTCATGCCGCCGACGAGCACCACGTGCTCGATCTTGCTGCCGACACCCGAGTCGGTGATGGCCTGCCGGGTCGGGCCCATCAGGCGCTCGAGCAATGGGCGCGCCAGCTCTTCGAGCTTGGCACGCGACAACTGCAGCTCGAGGTGCTTCGGCCCGCTCTGGTCGGCACTGATGAATGGCAGGTTGATTTGCGACGACGTCGTCGTCGAGAGCTCGATCTTGGCTTTTTCCGCTGCTTCGTAGAGGCGTTGAAGGGCCATCTTGTCGACGCTCAAGTCGATGCCCTGGTTGCGCTTGAACTCCGCGACCATCCAGTCGACGGTCGCCTTGTCGAAGTTGTCGCCCCCGAGGTGGTTGTCACCGGCGGTCGACTTCACCTCAAATACCCCGTCCCCCATCTCCAGCACGGAGACGTCGAAGGTCCCACCGCCCAGGTCGAACACGAGAATGATCTGGTCGTGCTCTTTGTCGAGGCCGTAGGCGAGGGCCGCGGCAGTCGGCTCATTGATGATGCGCTTGACGTCGAGGCCGGCGATCTTGCCTGCGTCCTTGGTTGCCTGGCGCTGCGCATCGTTGAAGTAGGCAGGCACCGTGATCACCGCATCGGTCACGGGTTCGCCGAGGAACGCCTCAGCGTCGGCCTTGAGCTTCTGCAGGATCATGGCGCTGATCTCCGGCGGGCTGAATTCCTTGCCGTCGGCCGAGATCCTCGCGTCGCCGTTGGGGCCGCGCACGACGTCGTAGGGAACGATCGTCATCTCTTCGTCGACCTCGCCGAACTTGCGACCCATGAACCGCTTGACGCTGAAGACGGTGTTCTCCGGGTTCGTCACGGCCTGGCGCTTGGCCACCGTGCCCACGAGTCGCTCACCCGTCTTCGAAAAACCCACGACCGACGGGGTCGTCCGACCACCTTCGGAGTTCGGGATGACCTCGGGCTCCCCACCTGTCAATACCGCCATGCACGAGTTGGTCGTACCCAGGTCAATACCGATCGTCTTTCCCATGCGCTGTGCCGCCTCCTGGAGCAGGCCGTCATCTGCAGCCCGTCAATGCCGATTTTCCCACTGGCCCCATCATAGATCTGAGCCGCTTATTGTCAAGTCCTGAGGTGATCGACTTGAGTCGAAAAGACTCAGATGTTTCGTCTCCATTTCGACCGGCGCCAATCCCCTCGGCGGCGCGCGTCGCCCCGGCCCTGCAACGGGCCATGCAGCGCAGAAGGTCCCGTCCATCCCCCGGGCGACGCCGCGGGCAGCGGGGTCTAGGCCGCCAGCACTCCGTCGAGGAGCACGACGTGCACCCGTTTGGGTCCGTGGACGCCGATGATCAGCGTCTTTTCAATGTCAGCCGTCCGGCTCGGGCCCGTTTGAAGAGCCATCATCGATCCCGCCCCGAGGCGCGGCGCCAGCCGCATCAGCGTGGACAAGCCGTCGACCACGCGCCGGGCCTCCACGACGCAAACGTGAGTCGGGGCGACGAGCGCCCCCGCCCGCCCAGCCAGGCCGCCGGTCACGATCGACCCGGTCGCGGCAACACCGGCCAGGCAGCCCGTCACGGTGGCGTCGAGGGTGCGCACGAGATCACGATCACCGGCGATCTGCTCGTAGTCGCTCACGTGAAGGCCAGCCTCGGCCAGCGCCTGGGCCAGCACGGCACGAGCATCCCCGAGATCCGCCGTCAGCGCGACCCGGTGGGCGCCGGCCGCCGCAAGCTGCGCGGTAATCTCGCCCACCAGCTCAGCCGGCCCCAAACGCACCGTCGTGCCACTGACCGTTTCGATCTCGGCCAGGAAGCGTCCGATCGGATCATCGGTCGGTGCCAGTTCGGTCGGCGCCAGCTCCCAGAACCGTGAGGAGTCAGGCATCACGATCCTGCCGGCGAGAGAAGGGTCGTCGTGCAGGAAGGGGCAGGGTCCGGCCCCGCGACCAGCGCGCCAGCGGTCCGAGTCGCCCGACAAGCCCCGCGGCCGCAATAACGCGCACGCCGTTGCCGGCGACACGCGTCAGCACCCGGTAGCGCCACGGCGATGACCACGCCCACGCCCACAGGTTCGCCGCCATCCGCTCACCACGCGGCGCCTCACCGACATCCTCTCGTTGACGGCGCAAGCGCAGCAGCAGATCATGCAGCGGGATCTTGACCGGACAGATATCGTCGCAAGCGCCACAGAGCGAGCTGGCGTGCGGTAACTCGCCACCGGCCGCCTGACCCCGGAAGAGCGGTGTCAGCACGGCGCCGATCGGGCCCCCGTAGACCCAGCCGTACGCGTGCCCACCCACCTGGCGATAGACCGGGCAGACATTCTGGCATGCCCCGCAGCGAATGCAGTGGAGGACATCCTGGAACTCGGTTCCCAGGAGCGCGCGACGGCCATTGTCCAAGAGCACGACGTGCATGCTCTCGGGCCCGTCGGGCTCACCTTCCCGGCGCGGCCCCGAGAGCATGCTGACGTACGAGGTAATGAGCTGCCCCGTCCCGGCGCCCGTGATCAAGGGCAGCATCACCGCCAAGTCGTCGAGGTCGGGGATCACGCGCTCGATGCCCATCAGCGAAATGTGCACGCGCGGCATCGAGGTGCACATGCGACCGTTGCCCTCGTTGGTAACCAGCACCACGGTGCCCGATTCGGCGACCCCGAAGTTCGCCCCGCTGATGCCGACGTCGGCATCCATGAACGCATCGCGCAGCCTCTCGCGCGCGAACCCGGTGAGCTCCGAGGCGTCATCCGCGAGTTCGCGCCCCGCGACGCGCGAGAGGCTCTCGCGGATCTCGCCTCGTGTCTTGTGAATGATCGGCGCGATGATGTGTGAGGGCGTGTCGCCATCGAGCTGCACCACATATTCGCCGAGATCGGTCTCGGTGACCTCAAGCCCATCAGCCTGAAGCGCCGGGTTGAGGGCGATCTCTTCGGTCGCCATCGACTTCACTTTGACGACCCGCGTGGCGCCCGCCTCGCGACAGATCCGCTGGATGTGGCCACGGGCCTCCGCGGCATCCGCTGCCCAGTGGACCTGCACCCCGTTCGCGGTCAAGGCAGTGGCAAACCGGTCGAGATAGACGTCGAGCTCGGCAATCGTCCGCGAACGGATTTCACGGCCGAGCTCCCGCAGACCGTCGTAGTCGTGATGGGCAAACCGCGCGTGCAAGTCTTTGACCGCGTTGTCGGTCGCCCGTGGCACCGCCTGGCGCACAAAGGGCTTGGCCAGCTGCACACGTGCGCGCTGAGCGAACGTCGATGAGGTCAACGGATCGGCGCTCACCGCAGACCCGCTTCGTGCAGCAGCGTCGCGACGTGCAGCACCCGCAGGCCACCCCCGGTACGCTCCGCCCGTCCGCCGAGTTGCATCAGGCAGCCCGGGTCGGCCGAGACAAGCGCCTCGAGCTCCGCGGCGCGCGCGTCGTCGAGTTTGCTGTCGGCCATCGCGACCGAAACCTCCGGGTAGCGCACCGAGAATGTCCCGCCGAACCCACAGCACCGATCGGCGCTGGCCAACGGGACGAGCTCGAGCTCCCGTACGCATCCCAGGACTGCGCGAGGCTCCGCCCCCAAGCGCAACTCCCGAAGCATGTGACATGAGTCGTGGTATCCCACGATCCCCGGCCAGCGCAAATCGTGACCCTCCAGCACCTCCAGGTGCCGGGCGAGGACCTGGGTGAATTCCACGATACGGGCGGCCACCACGCGAGCAAGCGCCGCGTCGCGATCACCGGCAAACAGCTCTGGCCAGTGGCGGATCATCATGGCCGCACATGATCCGGCCGGCACGACGATCGGGCCCGTCGTCTGGGCGAAGGCACGCAAGGTCACGCGCGCGACACGGCGCGCCTGGGCATGAAACCCCGCATTGAACGCGGGCTGCCCGCAACAGGTCGCGCCGCGGACGGGCTCAACCTGCAACCCGCAGCAACGCAGCGCCGCAACGGCATGCTCAACCATCTCGGGCGCGAGCAAATCCCCCATGCAGGTCGGGAACAGTGCCATCGACTCAGACAGTTCGATACCCCCTGGGGCAGGCGTCGGCGGCTCCTTGCGCGGAGGCGACGCGGCGCATCTCAGACCAGGAATGTTCCTGGCTACGGTACGACATCACAATCACACCATCGGCCCCGGCAGCGTCGACTCAAGCGATGCGCCGGATTCCGCATCGCGGGAGGGTACGTCGCGCGGTCTCCCTGCCGCAGCGTCTGGACCGGCCGAGATGGCACGCGTGATCGCACCGACCTGCGGCGTGGGCCGCAGGTCGGTGCCGGATGCCTATGAGCTCGCCTTGCGGGGCGGGCGCCCGTGCGCGTCGCACAGCTCCGGGTGCCAGCGCGAGAAGTGCTGTGCGTGCTGATTGGTGATCGCCCCGTCCGGGAAGTACTGCTCGTAGAAGTCCGGGTCGAGATGCTGCGCCTGACACGTCAGCCGCTGGTACATCGGGTCCATGTAGGCCGGGAAGCGGCCATAGGTGTCCCACACGTACTGGCAGTAGGCCTTGACCATCTCCACGGTGTCCTCGTGCGGGCGCGGGATCGCCTGAACGAAGCTCTCGTTGTCCTTGTAGGGCTTGGCGACCTCAGGGTCCATCGCCGACCACTTAAGCTCCATGAAGGCATCCACCGCTTCGTGCATGTCCGCGTAGTACGGCGGCGTGAAGCCTTCGACCACCCCGTCGCGGCCGACTGCAAACCCATTGCCCTGCATGTCCTCGGCAAACCGGAAGCCCAGCCCGGGCACGTCGCCGCCGCCCATCACGAACTTAGGCAGGTAGCCCGTGAAGGTCCAGCCGCCAAGCCCGATCGCCTGCAGCGCCAGGTTCATGTTCTGACACGCAAACGCCTGCTCGACGACGAGCATCGACAGCACGCGCTGCTCGAGCTCGATCATGCCCATGCGGCGGGCCGGGTCGACGCGACCCGAGTCGATCCACGTCTGCAAACCCGCCGAGCGGCCACCGTGCTGCTCGTCGACAATCGAGAACGCATAGCTGCGCGCGAGGTAGATAAACAAGACGTTGATGTATTCCAACGTCATGTTGGTGACCGGCACGAACAGCGTCGTCCCGGGCTTGTTGGCGTTCCACTGATTGAAATCGAACAGCCCCGGGAGGGTGGTCGGCAACTCGGCCCGACCATCCTTGAGTTTTACCCGGGCGCGCCGAAACAAGTCGACCACGAAGTCGGCCTGCCGGTCGATCGAGAGCCCGGAGACCATCGAGATCTCGCCCGGCTCCGGCACCATCCCGAAGATATTGAGCCACCAAAGACCCTCGTCATTGGACCAAAACAGCTCGGTGCCATGGTTGCTGCAGGCGCTCGGCCAGGTGCGGTTGGTCCACTGGACCAGCGTCGACATGCCGCGCACGGGGTCCAGGTCGGCCAGGGCAAGGCCGTTGAGACCGGCGCCCGCCATGACCAGCAGCGCTTCCTCGAGCTCGGTGAGGGGAACCGCCTCGTACGGGCTCTCATAGGGGATCACGTCCGAACCGACAGTCATTCCGAGACCTACACGACGACTCTTGCGATCAAAGACGCTCTGGAAGTAGGGATAGGTCAGGGCATCGGCGAGGCCCGCCGGCGGCGCCTCGGCGTGCTCTGCTCCAGATGTGCTCGGTGTTTCGTCGGTCCTCACGGCGATCATCCTCCTGCCGGCTGGTTGGGTCGTAGCAACGGGTTCTCTAACGCTTGACCACGATGCCCGCCGCCTCACGGTCAAAGGTGTCGGGGGTGACGCCCTCATCACGCAGCTTGACCTTTTGGACACGCTCGGTCGGGGTCTTGGGCAGGGCACTCACGAACCG
>Ga0182030_10002874_pt1 | contig 36639 bp, 30 predicted proteins | sample 812S3MmetaG_FD_121299 | JGI IMG/M metagenome (GOLD analysis project Ga0182030, IMG submission 121299) | Permafrost microbial communities from Stordalen Mire, Sweden - 812S3M metaG (Illumina Assembly) | ecosystem: Environmental > Terrestrial > Soil > Wetlands > Permafrost | place: Sweden...
ATCTACGAACCATACGCGATAATAAGTCGAAAACTCGTCGTCGTAAGTGATGAAGCCTGGATTTCCATTTACTCTCAACATATAGGGCACGAGCGAGACCGGGTCGTATAATGTCTGCCAACCCCTTTTGTTGATGCGCTGTTTGAGGAAGGTTCCATAATTCTCTGTAGCAACAGTGGAATCGCAGTTGCCATCCCTCGTGTGGCTGGCATTGGCGCACTCCCCAAATAGTTGGCTGACATTCGTATAGTAATATCCGTAAAAAGGCGTGCCCATATTGAGTTGTGACGGGGCGGCGCCGGCTTGCACGTAAAGATCGATCGACTCGTTGGCCGCGCCACCCGGCTGGCACTCCCACGGATCGGGATCGCTCGGATCCCAAAAGATCTCAGAATTCAATTGCCCGTCCTGAGTCCACGGGCCAGCGCAGTCATACTGCATGATGTTGAAGTAATCGAGAAAGGGATTCACCTGGGGAATGTCGTATCCAGCGCCACCCCACGGTGCGGCATCGACGGAAATCAGGTACTGCGGACTGGGTAACATCGATCGCACCGCCACCATCAGGTTGTAAAAAGTGCCGGCTTCCTCCGCCGTGGGATACTCCCAGTCGAAGTCGGCGCCGTCGTATCCGTGTTCGCTGATGAAGGTCCACAGGTTGCCTGCCAGCGCGGTCATCGCACTCGGGTCGTCATCAAAGTCACTAAAGGGGCCGCCGACAGCCAGCAGCACTTTGACACCGTTCTCGTGCGCTTTTTGAATGAGGGCGGGTTCGAGAAAACCAGGGGCAACGTAGAGCGAACCGTCGGAATAGAAGCCGACCCCGAAGTGAATAATGTGCGTCAATTTGGAATACGGAATCTGCTGCGCGGTGTACGGAGGAGTCTGATACTTGCTCGAATAGCTGTAATCGCCGACGATACGCTTCGGCGGCTTGGGAATCGACGCTTTTGTCCGCTCCTCGCCCTGTCCACTCACACATAGGATACCGAGAACGGCCAACATCGCCATCGCCAAACGGATACAGGTTTTCGCGTGCTGAGAGCGAATTATCATACAAGTCCTTTCATCGCGTACATCTTTGACACATCGCCTTTTCTTCAACACATCAGTTGACCGGCGTCAGACTAGCCGCGTACATCTGATCGAGCAAGTCCTGCGACTGGCCGTCGTAGTCCGCATCGAGAGTCCACGTGAAAGTACCACCCAGATTCTCCTGCCAATCCGAGTACCAGACCCGATAGTAAGTCGAGAATTCATCATCGTAGGTGATGAAACCTGGCCCTCCATCTGTCTTCAACATATACGGCACCATCGCAACCGGATCGTAAAACGTCTCCCAGCCTTTCTTATTGATCCGCTGCTTAAAGTAGGTCCCGTAGTTCTGTGCCCATACATAGCTATCGCAATTGCCGTCCTTTGTATGGCTGGCGTTGGGGCACGCCCCCCATAACTGACTTACATTGTAGTAAACGTATCCATAAAACGGCGTGCCCATGTTGAGCTGCGATGGCTCGACCCCTGCCTGAAGGAAGTCGGCAATGGCCTCGTTAGCGGCGCCGCCGGGCTGGCACTCCCATGGGTCGGGATCGCTGGCATCCCAAAAAATCTGCGAATTCAGTTGCCCATCCGCAGTCCACGGTCCGGCGCAGTCATACATCATGATGTTGAAAAAATCGAGATACCCGTCTACCTGCGGGACGCCAAACGCATTGCCAGGGCCTAGCCAGGAAGGCATATCCGCGGAAATTACGTAGGTCGGGGAAGGAAACGTCGCCCGCAAAGCCGTCATCAGATTGAAGAAGGAATTACCCTCGATAGCGGGAAATTCCCAGTCAACGTCTACTCCGTCGTATCCGTACTTGTTGACAAACGTCCACAGGTTGGCAACGAACGTGGCTGTCAAATCCGGATTGTTATCCACCGGAGCGAAGTTACTGCAGACAGCCACCAGTACTTTGACGCCGTTCTTATGTGCTTCGCGGATGAGATCGGGTTCGAGAAAGCCGTCGGCAGCGTAGACCGAGCCGTCAGTTTCGATGCCGACGCCGAAGTGAATAATATGCGTCAATTTGGAATAAGGAATCTGCTTCGCCGTGTAGGGCGGTGTCTGATACTTGCTCGACCAGCTGTAATCGCCAACGATACGCTTCGGCGGCTTAGGAATCGATGCTTTTGTCCGCTCCTCGCCCTGGCCGCTCACACATAGGATACCGAGAACGGCCAACATCGCCATTGCCAACCGGATGGAGCTTTGCGAGTGTTCAAAACGAACTCTCATATAAGTCCTTTCATCGGAATAATCACAAACTCTTGGAGCATTTCATTTCGTTGAAGTGCGGTATGTGCTACCGAATCGCTGCGCTCGGGGATAGGCAGTGAGCAAATTCGAGGTGAACCGAGTCAAAGTATACTGCGATTGAAACGTTTCAATCAAGGAAATATCGCGATAGCGACCTCATTCTGCCGTGGTTGTGCACTCTATTACACGGTGGAGAGAGTGCCGTAACGGAGCAAGCCTTTCCTGAGTCTCGCCGACCCCGGAACTTGCACTCTTTAATAGAACAGATACTTTCTCCACTTATCGTCGCTCCGCCCCATCAGCCGCATGATGTGACGCGAAGTGTGGAGGTTGAACGAGCGTGGCTCACGCATGGGGCGCATGTTGGCTTCGTGCGGCAGATGATTGCCCTTGCGCCGATTACAGGCATGGCAGCAGGCGACAAGATTCTCCCAGGTGGAGAGACCTCCGCGAGAGCGGGGGATGACGTGGTCAAGCGTGAGTTCGCTCGATGGCAGCGTTGTCGCGCAGTATTGGCAAGTGTTGCGGTCGCGCAGCAGAATATTCTTCCGCGACAAAGCGCGCGACTGGTGCGGAATGCGGCGGTATTCGAGCAAACGGATCACCGAGGGCACTCGCATTGCGACGCGAGCGGCGTGCAGGAAGTGTCCATTCTCCTCTTCGGTCATGGCGATGCCCTTGAGCACCAGAATGATGGCTCGGCGGGCGGCGCAGACGTTGATCGGCTCATACGAAGCGTTAAGCACCAGCACCGGCTGATGAAGCGCGTAGCCATCGCTTTCCTGATGCATGCCGGCAGCAAGTATTCCGGGCGGCGCCTGCGGCTGCCAGCTTCCACCGAAATTGTGCATACGCAACGACATGATCGTTACCCTTGAGCTGCCGCCCTGCTAAGCCTGTTTTCTTCCTGCTCGCGGCTGAGGTCCGCATTCTGGCCTTGCAAAAACTCTTTCGCGACTATGTTCGATTCCCGCATAGTGCGTGCCACGGTTGCTACCCAGACTTTCGCCGCACCGGCGCGGCGAAGAACGCGTGCACACTCGGATGCCGTGGCGCCGGTTGTGTAGACATCGTCAATGACTAAGACGTTGCGATTCGCGATCGACGTTGCATCCGCGACCTTGAAAGCACCGCGCAAATTCTGCAGGCGCTGCTCGCGAGAGCGTCCGATCTGGCTTCCGGTATCGCGCACCCGCGTCAAGGCGTGCGCGGAAAGCGTGAATCTATTTTCTCCCAGGCTGGCGCGTGAGAGCCGCTTGAGCGCCGCACGAGCGATCAGTTCCGCCTGATTGAAACCACGTTGCGACTGCTTGTTCGCATGCAACGGGACCGGCACGGCCACGATCGTCCCGGCAGGCAGGGATGGTTCGAGTGCAACAATCGCCTCGGCCAACAGACATCCCAAAACTTGCGTCGCCGGCATAACCTCGCCAAACTTGAGCAGGTGCACAAGATCGCGCAATGCGCCTTCATAGCTGCCATAGGCAACCGCGCGTTCGAACCGCGGCGGGACAAGCCGGCAAAGCCCGCATCGGGCGCTTTCCTCTAGGTCCGCGGAAGCGGCATACGCCAGCGCCTCGCCGCAGATGGAGCACAAGCGGCCAGTCACCGGGCGAAGAGAGTGGAGACAATCCACACAGACGGGAAGCCTTGAAATCGTTAGCAGCGGGGATCCACAAATGCGGCAATCGGCGGGAAAAAACGTAAAAAAAACGCTGGCAGCAGCCTGCTCTGCCCAGCTCGCGACCTGAGGGGTCGCGGCTGCGGGCCGGACAACCCGTATTCGAAAGCCAGTACTGCTGAAGACGGCCTCCGCACCCGGTGCCGGTCAAGGCCGCACCGGGCGAACAAATCAGTCTTACTAGGCACAGTATAGCCGCGTCTTTAGGTCGCGCGCAATGCAGCGTCTCCGGCTTGCCCAGATTTTCAATGAACAGGTGATCCCTTGTCCTTGTAAAGCGGGCATTTGGCGTGGCAAGGTGCGCCGTCGATCTGCTAATGTGACTAGCGTATGAAAACGACTCCGAATACGAGGAATTCATGAGCACTACTACTACACCAAGTTCTGAAAGCCCCCGCAAGCATCGCCCCTACGTTCCCGAAACAATGGAAATGAAGGAATTTACTTTTCGAGCCGTGCTGATCGGCTTGGTCTTAACCGGCGTGCTCGGATCGGCGAACGCCTACCTGGGCTTGAAAGCCGGAATGACGATTGCGGCCACCTATCCGGCAGCAGTCATTGGTATGGCGCTTTTGCGGTTGATGAAGGGATCGCTGCTGGAAGAAAATATTGCGCGAACGGTAGGCTCGATCGGCGAGTCGGTCGCGGCTGGAGCGATCTTCACCATCCCGGCCTTCGTCATGGCCGATTTATGGCCTGCTTTGTCGCCCGATTGGCGCACACCTGAATATTGGAAGTCAGTGGCGCTGATGATGATCGGCGGCACGCTGGGGATTTTGTTCGTTACCCTTCTGCGCCGCGTGATGGTCGAAGATCCCGATCTTCCATACCCCGAGTCTGTCGCCGCATCGGAAATTCACAAAGCCGGCCAGCAAGGATCGACCGCCGCGAAGATTCTTTTCGCCAACATGGGATTCGGCGGCTTCATGTACCTGCTGGGCGCCGTCAATGTATTTAGCCCGAATAACGTCTTCAACGTCACCATCGGCAATCTTGGAAAGAAGCTACTGCTGCGCACGAGCACCAATCCGAACGTCGCCACCACAATCACTGGCGGCGCAACCCTTTTCACCGCGCCCGATGTCAGCCCGGCGTATCTCGGCGTCGGATACATCATCGGCCCAAGACTGGCAGCGTTGAACTTTGCCGGCGGCGTACTCGCCTGGGGATTGCTGGTTCCACTCCTCACTTTTACCATTGGCCCATACATTCAGGCAGGCCTGCCGGCGGGACAATCCATCGCGTGGCCGCTGCTGGCGCAATCGATTTATTTTTCGATTGTGAGGCCGATTGCCGTCGGAGGCATGCTCGTCGGAGCGTCCTACACGCTCTTTAAAATGCGCAAGCAGCTCGCGCTCGGCATGGGGCGCGCCGTTTCAGATCTGAAGAAATCCGCAACCGTGCACGCCGCCACCAATCGCACCGAACGGGATCTGCCCGCCAAGGCCGTCTTTGCCGGGATCGTCGTCGTGTTCGTTGCCATGTTTCTGCTCTACCACTACTTCATCTCCGGTGCCGGGGGATTGTCTCATTCGCGCGTGCTCGCTGGTTCGCTGGTCGCGGCTGGCGTCATGATCATCGTCGGCTTCTTCTTTGCCGCCGTTTCTGGAAACCTCGTCGGCATGATCGGATCGTCGAATAATCCCGTGTCGGGCCTTACGCTTTGCACGCTGGTGATTGCCGCGCTGCTCATGGTCGCTCTTGGTGTTTCAGGTACAGGCGGCGTGGCAGCAGTTCTGGGAGTCGCCGCCGTGGTCTGCGTTTCATCTGCCGTAGCCGGCGAAATGTTGCAGGACTTGAAGGTCGGCCACATTCTTGGAGGCACGCCTTCCAAGATGCAGATCGGCGATCTGCTCGGCATTGTGGTTGCGTCGCTGGTTTTGTTCTTTCCGATCGCGATTCTCGCCAAGGCATACCACTTCGGCAGTGCGGCGTTGCCTGCTCCTCAGGCCGGCCTGATGGCGATGCTCTCCAAGGGCATCGTTGGCGGAGACATGGCGTGGCCGCTGGTGATTGTCGGCATCCTACTGGGCTTGGGCATGATCATGATCGAAGTGAAGAGCGTGATGCTCTTTGCCGTGGGCATGTATCTGCCGCTGGGGACCACGTTCGCAATCTTCGTCGGCGGAATTATTCGCTGGATCACCGACAAACTGCGCGACCGCCGGGGCTACAACGATGCGCAAAAAGCGCGCGTGGAAAACGCCGGCGTGCTGACCGCCTCCGGCCTGATTGCCGGCGAAGCTTTGTGCGGCTTAGTGATCGCCAGTCTTGTGGGCTCCGGCCATGATGTCACGCTGTTCCAATGGACGCCTCCGTTCATTGTGGCACTCATCGCGCTGGGAATACTCGCAATCGTGATGATCCGCGTGCCGCTGGCAAACGCCGGCCGTCCGGAAGATCCGGCGCCGCCGACGGCAATTATGTGACGGCGGTTGCGCGGAGGTGAGCAAAGCGGGAGCCGCGCGCCGTCATCCCGAGCGAAGAGAGGGATCTCAGAAAGTTAGAAGTCAGATTGCAGAGGTGAAACCCGGTCGTGCGCGGCTGGGCTTTTCCTTAAAGCAATCTGACTTTTTTTGTAATTCCTCCGTGCTCCTCTGTGTCCCCTGTGGTTAAATCCTCTTGGTGTCCGTCGCCGAAAATGTCGTGTCGATCCGCGAGCGCATCGCCAAAGCCGCCGACCGCGCCGCGCGAAATCCATCCTCAATTGCGCTGATGGCGGTCAGCAAGACGTTCCCTATCGAGTCGATTCGCGAAGCGTATGCGGCCGGGATTCGCGTCTTCGGCGAGAATCGCGTGCAAGAGTTCGCCGGAAAAGCCGGCGCTTTGGCTGATTTGAAGGATGCCGAGTGGCACCTGATCGGCCATTTGCAGTCCAACAAAGCCGCGAAGGCCGCGGAGTTGTTTGGTGCCGTCGACGCGGTGGATTCGATAAAACTCGCCGACAAATTAAACGCGGCAGCCGAAGCGGCAGGCAAGACGTTGCCCGTGCTCATCGAGATCAATGTGGGCGGCGAAGAGGCGAAGAGCGGTGTCACACAAGAGGCGCAAGAGCTAGAGCGTATTCTCCTCGCCGGGCCGCAATGGAAGAGTCTCGCAATCCGCGGCCTGATGACAGTTCCGCCGTACTCCGACGATCCCGAAGGCGCACGCCCCCATTTTCGCAGGCTTCGCGAGATTCGAGATCGCATCGCGGCTCGCCATCTGCCGGTGATTTCCATGGACGTGCTCTCGATGGGCATGTCACACGACTTCGAGGTCGCCATCGAAGAGGGATCAACCTGCGTCCGCATAGGCACAGCAATCTTTGGGGAAAGGCAATAACGATAGCCAAGGGAGCGAGCCGGGGAAACGTAGAAAAAAACCAGATTAGGAAGCAGCGCTTTCCTCCGTGCCCTCCGTAGTTATCGCTTTTCGATGGTAGCCATTCAAAACTCGCCAAACGGCGTCACCTTCGCAGTGAGGGTTCATCCCCGCGCGAAGAAGAACGCCATTACCGGCGAGGTCGGCGATGCGCTCAAAGTCGCGCTGACAGCTCCTCCCGTCGATGGCAAAGCCAACGAAGCCTGCATCGAATTCTTCGCAAAACTTTTGAAGGTTCCGCGTTCCTCCGTTACTATTGCAGCCGGCCAGGCTAGCCGGAATAAAGTGATCTGTGTGGCCGGGCTATCGGCCGAGGAGATACGCCGCCAATTGGGAGTGTAGCGCCGCTCCGTGCGCGAGGGCGCGACGCCCTCGCAATCGCCGGCAAGTTTCCGGCACTGTTCTGGCGAATGATCAGGAGCTACTTTTGACCTTTTCCGAACGTTTGCAGGAAATTCGCACCGGATTCGAACGCCCTTTCTGGATCGCCAATATTACCGAGATTTTCGAGCGGCTCTCCTATTACGGCGCATTCGCCTCGCTCGCGCTGTACTTACAGGAGCGGCTGAATTTTTCGACCGAGCAGACGGGCACGCTGACTGGCATCTTTGGCGGCATGGTCTGGTTTCTTGCCATCTTCGGCGGAGCAGTCGCCGACCGCATCGGCTTCCGGCGCGCGCTTTCTACTGCGTATCTCATTCTGGCAATCGCGTACTTCCTGATCGGATCGATTGGTGCAACGTGGCTTGCGCCGGTGCGCAATGCTGTGCCGCCAGTTTTGTTTGTCGGCGTAATTCTCGCGCTGCCCGCGCTCGGTATTTCCATGGTGAAGCCTTGCGTGGTCGGCACCACGGCGCGCGCTTCCAAGGAAAACGTCCGCTCCATCGGCTATTCGATTTATTACACGATGGTCAACATTGGCGGGGCGGCCGGTCCTTATTTTGCCTCGTGGGCCCATCGCCACTTGGGAGTGGAAGGCGTTTATCGTGTGGCGGCGTTCAGCGTCTTCCTGATGTTCTTTGTCGTGCTGCTGTTTTTTCGCGAGCCGCGCAAAGCCGGAGACGCACCTCCGCCGTCGGTCGCCACGGTCGCCCGAAATTTCTGCGTGGTGTTGGGTAACGCGCGGCTGGTCTTGCCGGTGCTGGCGATCGCTCTGGCGCTCAAGATATTCGCGCTCTTCCATCCTGCTCTCGCGGATCCCTGGTGGCTTTGGGTCGCACTGCTGGTGCTCGTGCTCGCGGGCATTAGCCGCTTCATGTGGTTTCTGGTTCTCTTCACCGGATACTGGGTCGTCTTCTGGCAGCAGTACATCTCCCTGCCGGGATACATTCACGGCTACATCAATTCCGGCTCGGACGTGGAAATGATTCTCGTGACCGACGGCCTCACCGTGATCTGCCTAACGCTCGTCATCAACTATCTGACGCGCAAGATTCCCGCGTTTCAAGCCGTGATTCTGGGAACGGTGATTACGTCTGCGTCGTGGTTGATTCTCGCCTTTTGGCCAACCGTTTGCGGCGCGATCTTGTCGCTGTTCGTGCTTGCGCTCGGCGAAATCATCATGTCGCCGCGCTATTACGAATACATTTCGCGGCTCGCCCCTCCAGGCCAGCAGGGTACGTACATGGGCTTCGCGTTCCTTCCCATCGGCATCGGCTCGCTGATCGGCGGCTGGTTCGGCGGAACCGTCGTTCACCACTTTGGAGAAGTACAGCACCAGCCCGCGCGCATTTGGTGGACCGTAACGGCAGTCGGCATGGTGACTGCACTTCTGTTGTGGGTTTATGACAAGACGGTGAGATCGAGCGGCGCGTCTTCGAGCTAGCACGTTCCGGCCCGAGCAGAGACAAGCGGCGGGCGAGGACACCCGCCGGACTGTCGGCGAGACGCCGGCGCTACACCCCGCGCACCACTGTGCACAGGACAAGATCATGCCCGAGCGAAAAATCACACCGCAATATATTGCCGATCACATCCGGCGCGTTCTGCGCGATGGCGGCTCTGCGCCGCATTCGCAGGAAGTGCAGGTGTTTTTCAAGGAAGTAGTGAAGTCGCGCGGATGGTACACCGCTGAACTTCGCAAGGTGGCTGTCCGCATGCGGCGCAGCGTTGTCCGTGAAATGGGGATGGAGTTCCTGGTGCAGGTTACCGACCAGCTTTTCTCCGGGCGAGTCCTGGAAGAAAAAGTCTTCGCCGTCTTTTTGCTGGAGAACGAGACAGACCTGCTCGGCGAAAAAGACTTTCGTCTTTTCGCGTCCTGGCTCGACCGCATCAGCAGTTGGGCCGATCACGATGCGTTGGTGCACGGTGTGCTGGCGCCCATGCTCATTGCGAAGCCCGCACGCAGCCGCGAGGTCTTCCGCTGGGCCAAGTCGCGCAATCGCTGGCAGCGTCGCGCAGCTTGCGTGGCGCTGATCCGGGGCACGCGGGAGAAGATGTTTTTCCCTGAAATCATGCGCCTATCCGAAACGCTGCTGGGCGATGAAGACGATATGGTCCAAAAAGGCCTGGGCTGGTTGCTGCGGGAATCGGCGAAGTATGACCCGAAGCGAACCGTGCCTTATCTCATGAAAATTCGCGGCCGCGCACCGCGACTAGTAATACGAACAGCCTGCGAAACTCTGCCGATAGCAACGAAGAAGAAAATCCTACTGCGCTGACAGAATGCTTTGACACCCTCGCCCTCAGTGTCCTTCTTCTTCCAGAAATTTCTCTACTTCGAGCGCGGCCATGCATCCGGAACCGGACGCGGCAATCGCCTGCCGATAGCGGCGATCCTGTACGTCGCCGCAGGCAAACACACCCGGCACGCGCGTGAACACGTTTTTGTGTGTGACCAGATAGCCATCGGCATCGGTTTCGAGTTGCCCGGCAAACATCTTCGCGTTGGGAATGTGCCCAATGCCGAGAAACATGGCACTGGCCGGGAAGTCCCAACTCTCACCCGTTTTCAAGTTGCGAAGGCGCAGGGCAGTAACCTCTTTTTTACCGACGTCGAGCACATCGTCGACAACCGTGTCAGTGAGGAACGCAACTTTCGGATTGGCGCGCGCGCGGTCAAGCATGATCTTCGAAGCGCGAAACTGCTCGCGGCGATGAATAAGTGTTACTTTGCTGGCGAACCGCGTTAGAAATGTCGCTTCCTCCATCGCCGAGTCGCCGCCGCCAATCACCGCAATTTCCTTGCCGGAGAAAAAGAATCCGTCGCAAGTCGCGCACGAGGAAACGCCGTGGCCAATCAACGCCTGCTCGCTTGGCAAGCCCAGCCACCGCGCCGAGGCTCCGCTGGCAATGATCAGTGTGCGGGTTTGAATCACGTCTTTGCCAATCGTCAGCTCGAAGGGCCGTTTGCTCAGATCGGCTTTGGAAACATGTCCTATGCGGTACTCGGTCCCGAAGCGCGAGGCCTGCTTGCGCATGTTTTCGATCAGTTCCGGCCCCTGAATGCCATCGGGAAAACCGGGAAAGTTCTCGACCAGAGTCGTCATCGAAAGTTGTCCGCCGGGCTCGTGGCCTTCCAGCACCAGCGGCTTGAGATTGGCGCGAGCCGAATAAAGCGCAGCCGTGTGCCCCGCGCATCCCGAGCCCATGATTACAACATTGCGAATATCCATAGTAGTTATCGAAATAAACGCTTATTAGATTCCGTGAAACCAGTTTAGTCGCAGACCGCCGAGCCTCGATCAAATCAGGGAGTCTTCCCCTTGCTTGCTGTCCCCTTCGCTACGCCTCCCACGCCCATGCGCGCGAGTTCCTGAGGCACCATCCGGCGAACACCCAGCGCATCCCGATAGCGATTCAGGATCGACGATGCACTGCGGAAAATCGCTTCATAGGCGCTTTGATCCGGCGCCGGCCGCCCTTCCGCCGCCGGGCAGCGGGCGAGCACCACCGACGACTTTCCGAACCGCTCCAGTTTCACGCGCGCGGCGGGCGTGTCGGCGGAGAGCATCGCGCTGGCGGAAGTCACCGCGGAAGCACTGTCCTCTATGGCAACTTCCATAAGGTCTTTGGGATCGCGCACCCGCAGCACCAGCGTTTCCACCATGTTTTCCGCATCCACGCTGAACGAATATTGAACACTGCCAAAGAGAACGCCGTCGGGAAACTCACGCCGAACCCGCACCCAGTTGGCTGCCGCGGCGGCATCGGAAGGCAGGTTTGGCATGCCGGGCAGAGGCGCGTTCGGATCTAACGTCGAGCTGCCGCGCGCTACTTCGTAATCTTTGGCAAATATTGGCTTGGCCGGCACCTTCGTCAGCGCGGCCGAGAGTTCCTTCTGGTCGTCGGCTGAAGGCGAACACACATTGAGCATGTTCACCTTGACCCGCGGCTGCGAGGCGGAAGGCTGTTGTTGAGCACCGGCCATCGCCACCCATGCAGCCAGGATTGCAATCAAGAATTTCGTTGGGAACACGGCGAAATTGTATCAGTCAGAAGCCGGAAGTCAGAAACCAGTTGTCGGAAGCCGCCAAGAGTCGGACATGGTGAACCCTGACTTGTCACGGCGAACGTCAGCCTTGGCGACTGGTGTTTGACTGCCGCGCAATGCGAGCTTGTAGTCGCGGGCACGCGCGAGACTTTTTCTTCCCCAATTTAGTCTGCGGCGGCAGCTTCTGCACTCGCGCCATGGCGGCGCAGCAACTGCGGCAGATTCTGCGAAAACGCCGAGCGCGGCAGCACCATATCGCAACCCACTTCGTGAGCCTTTTGCTTCAGATCTCCCTGCACATGCGAGAGGAAACCGATAATCGACGTTCCCTTTTTCAGCTTGCTCTTCAGTTTGGGGATCAGCGTCAGCGGCTTGGCGTTGGCGTTGTTGAGATCGAAGATAATCAGAGACGGCTTTTCCTCGCCATTGCTCAGACGGTCGTTGAGATCTTTCTCGGTCTTCACAAACTCGACCTTCACATTCATCTTGCGGCCCGTGTCCTGAATCTTGCTGAGGAAAAACAAATCTTCGACAAAGGCGAAGACACGGGAAGCCGCGTCCTCAGGCGGTGCGGGAAGCGGCTCTGGCTCCCCGACCGGGTAGGCGGCCGAAAAGCCTGGGCGGCGCGCGCCCTTGTGGCCGTTGTCGCCGCCATTGAGATTGGCGCGATAGCTATGATCCATCGGCGCTGTAAAAATGCCCTGGTGCTCCTGGCGAACACGGCCAGTTCCACCGCCGACAGGGCGTTTTTGGGAACGACGCCCACGGCGCCGTCTATGCTTCCCTCCTCCTGAGGAGGGGTGTGCGGGACCTGCATTCATAGGTTTTTCTCTTGTAAATCCCCGGCCTGGATCGCGAAGACCCAGTCCTTGATGTTTCGTCTTCCCTTAAGCCCAAGACGGCGCGATACCACTAACTGCTAGATACCCGCAGTCGGCTGAGCGAACCCCACTTCGGCTGGATGCTGCTTGAGATCGATACTCACGTTGTATTCGCGCCTGGAGTTTGCTACGGCGCATACGGCCTGCAAGAAACAAGGCCTCTCAGGGAACAACTGATGTTACTCAGGAAACCCGCGTCTGCGCAAGGGGGAAGAAACTTTAGTTTTCCACACCAAAGCACTAAGAAAGACACTCCCCGCACCCCAGCCTCCGGCTGAAGTTTTGCTGTCTCAAGCCGATTGACCATTTGTGAACCCCGACACCGCCGCCGCGACGGCACCTGCCGTCAGTTCAATCGCCGTTCCCGGCCAACGTTTCGTTGCCCGGCAGGCGATTCTTGACCGCGCGCAAAAACTGTTCGGATATGAACTTTTTTTTCGAAATGGGATGGAAGACTATTTCAATGCCGATCCTGAAATGGCCTCCCGCGCCACCCTCGATAGCTCGCTGCTTTTTGGCCTAAACACTCTTTGCAACAACTCCCGCGCCTTTGTGAACTGCACACGCGATGTCCTGCTAAAGGATCTGATTACGCTGCTGCCGCCGAATCAGGCCGTGGTTGAGATCCTGGAGACCGTTGAGCCGGGAGACCGCGTCATCGCCGCCTGCAAACGGCTCAAAGAGGCCGGGTATCTGATCGCGCTCGACGATTTCACACCCAACGATCCGCGCATACCGCTCTCTGGCCTCGCCGATATCATCAAAGTCGACATTCAGGCAACGCCTCCGGAACAGTGCGCTGGGCTGATACGCCGCTTCGGGTCGGCGAAATGCAAGATGCTGGCGGAGAAACTCGAAACTCCCCAGGAATTCCACCAAAGTTGCGCACAGGGATTTTCATACTTCCAGGGATATTTCTTTTGTAAGCCGGAATTAATCGTGGGCCGGGAAGTTCCCGCCGACCGGCTTCGGCTTTTGCGCTTGCTCGAACTGATTTCGCGTTCGGAACTCGATCTCCGTGAACTGGAAAACGCTCTCAAACAGGACGCTGCCATCTGCTACCGCCTCCTGCGCTACTTGAATTCACCTGTATTTGGGTTCTCCCTCGAAATCAAATCCGTTCGCCATGCCATGGCTATCCTGGGCGAGCGTGAATTGCGCCGCTGGACTCGCCTGGTAGTCGCAGTAGGCGCGGCCGAACAAAGATGCAGCGAACTGCTGCTGATGGCGCTGACGCGGGCCCGCTTCTGCGAACTGCTTTCGCCACGGCTACGCTCGAATCAGGACCTCTTCCTGATGGGCTTGCTCTCCATGATGGATGTAATTCTCGAGATCGAGATGAGCAAGCTTCTCGATCAGCTTCCCGTCGAGAGCGATATCAAGCTCACATTACTGGGTCAGGCAAGCGGCCTTCGGCCGTTCTATCAGCTCATGCTGGCCCAGGAATCCGGCGAATGGGCAGAGTCGGCCGAACTGGCTCAATCTCTCGCTCTTCCCCATGAAGAAGTCGCCGCCGCGTGGCTTCACTCGCTAACCTGGGCCCAGGATGTAACCGGAGTCGTCTAAAACCTTTCTTCACCGCTAAGACGCAGAGAGCGCCGAGAAAAACCTCGTCTTGGGTTTCTCGGCGCTCTTTGCGTCTTAGCGGTGATACTTAGGTTTCCTGAAAACTGGTAGCTGATGGCTGAAAGCTGACAGCTCTAGAGCTGACGGCTCTAAGGCGCTTCGATCAGCTCCATCTTCCCATCCCGCTTGCGGTGCAGCACCATAAGCTTGCCCTTGGGATCGCGAAACACGAAGACATCTCGATCACGGAAATGCGCTTCTTTGATGGCCTCTTCCAGAGTCATCGGGCGAAGTGCCACCGAATCGGCCGATCGCACCAGATGGACTTCAGTGGTCTTGGCAACCGACGGAAATTTGTGAACCATGACCGAAACGGTCGTGCTTTCGTCGAGGCCGAGTGCTGCCTCAATGCTATCTGGCGCTTCCTGCCCGTTGAACTTCTTGACGGCTTTGCGCTTTTTGCTCAGCCATTTCGTCTTATACTTCAGCGCCTGCTTGTGCAAATGGTCGAGCGCACTGTTAACCGCCGCGGCCATGTCATGGGCCTGCGCCACGCCCACAATCGGGCCGTTCGGCGGATTGATCGTGATCTCAGCTTTGTTACGACGTTTTTCCACGGCGAGGACCACCTTGGTTTCGAAGCGGTCCCCCAGGATTTTGCGGATTTTGTTCAGTCCAGTTTCGACTTCTTTGCGGATGGAAGAAGGAATTTCATACTGACGGCCGGTGTACTCCACGTTCATCGAGCCACCTCCACGAAAGTTAAAAATCAAAAGTCAAATTGCAGAAGTGAAACCTGGAGCGGTTTGGTTCTACTTCTTCAATTTGACTTCTTACTTCTGACTTATTTTTTCACTCTTCTCTGATGCGTACTCGGAATTTTCATGTCTTCGCGATACTTTGCCACCGTGCGCCGCGTTACATTGATTCCCTGGGACTGCAGAATACGCGTAATCTGTTCGTCAGTCAGCGGCCGGGCTGAGTCCTCTTCTTCAATCAGCTTCTTCACCCGCCGCTTCAAGATCAGCAGCGACGTCCCACCGCCTTCCGGGCCCTGCACGCTTTCGGAGAAAAAGTAGCGCAACTCGAAAACACCCTGAGGCGTGTGCACATACTTGTTCGCGACCGCGCGGCTCACCGTGGAAGGATGCACGCCAATCTCTTCAGCCACTTCCTTGATCATCATCGGTTTCAGATGATCGATTCCCATCTCCAGAAAATCCTGCTGGCGCGCCACAATCGAATAGCAGACCTTGGTGATGGTCTGCTTGCGCTGCTCAATGTTCTTGATCAGCTGGATGGCCGACTTGTACCGATCCTTGACGTAGCTCCGCGTTTCGCGGTCGTTGCCGTCGCGTGTCAGCAGCCGCTTATAGGCAGGATTCAGGCGCAGCTGTGGCATGTCCTCATCGTTCATGATGATCAGCCACTCGTCGCCATGCTTCACGAAGGCAACATCGGGTTCGATCAGACGCGCGGGGGTCTTGTTATATTGCAGACCGGGGCGCGGATCCAGCGTGCGGATATAGTCGAGTGCGGCCTGCACCGCCTCAAGCGGGCGGCCGATTGCGCGCGCGATCTCCTTGAACTGCTTGAGCGTAATGGCCTTCAGATGCTGATCCACCACCGCAGTTGCATCCGTGATGACCTGCTCGGTGGCGCCACTGCCGTTACGGTGTTGCTGCAGCTGCTGGAGATGGCCACGCAACTGGTAGAGCAGGCATTCGCGCAGGTCGCGGCAGCCAACGCCCGGTGGATCAAACTGCCGAACAAGCTCCAGAGCTTCGTGCAGGTCAGGAAGAGTAAAACTCACTGCCGTGCGCGCGGGAGCGGCTGCTGTTCCGGAAGCAGACGTGCCGTGGGCGGCTGCCGTGGGCGCTGGAGGGGCCGCATCGGGAACCGTAGCATTCGGCCAAGCCTCTGCCACAGAAACCGCTGCCGCTGGTACCGTGTCGGCGAGCGGGCCTTCTGTTGCTTCTGTCGCCTCGGCTGTTTCCGTTAATGGTTGAAGTGAATGAACCGGCCCCTCGCTCGCGGCAAGGGCTTCGACGGGTGAGCCATCGCCCTCCAAAATCGCATCGGGCACGGGCTCTTCGGCAGCGGCCACCGCTACAATTCCCAATGCTTCCGCTTGTCCCACAATCTTGGCTTGGGTTTCGGCATCGGCTTCGGGCGCAGCCGCCGGTACTACTCCCAGCAATTCCTCATCGCTGGCAATCAGATACCCGTCTTCGTTCAGGTTGCCAATAATCAGCTCGGCCGCTTCGCGTACCGGGGGGCGCGTGGAAATTGCGCCCAACTGCCAAAGAAGGTGATCGGTCAAATTCCCAGGCTTGGAGAGGAAGTTCTCAAATGAAGGCTTCTCAATCTCCTCCATTTCGTGTGAACTGCGATACCCCGGGTCAAGATATTCCTGGAAAAACGAGCCGAAATCGATCTCCTCGAACGGATCCTTCTTTTCGGCCGCCGTGATGGGGTTCTCTTCAGTAGTAGACTTCGCCGCCAGGCGGTCTCGCTCCTCTTCCTGGCGTCCGATGTCGTCGAGCATGGGAACCGCATCTTCCAGTTCTTCAAGAACCGGATTTTCGACCATCTCGGCGTTGATCATGTCCTTGAGCTCGAGCTTGTTGAGCGCGAGCACAGACACCATCTGGACAAGCCCCGGCGTCAGAATCTGCCGCTGCGACAGTTTGACATTCAGTCTGTGTTGAAGAAGAACCATGTTTTACTTAGGGACCCAATGCCCATTCGCGGGCAAATTTAGAATCAGAAGTTAAATCGAAGAACCGGGAATCGGTGGGGGCGGATCGAATCGCGGGAACCTTACTTCTTCAATTTGACTCCTCATTTCTGACTTTCTCATGCCCCACGCACTTCGGGCTTGTCACGAAAGTCCAATCCTTCTACGCCTTGGTAACCGGAAGCAGTGGTAAGTGGCTAGTCAACTCGACTTTCCCTGGCCCGCCCTGCTCTTCATACACTGACCACCGGCCACTGACCACCGCTTTTTCATACTAATGAGAAACTCTCACCCAGATAAACTCTTCGCACCTCGGGATCGCTCCCCAACTGCTCGGGTGTCCCGGATCGGAAAATCCGCCCCTCATTGATGATGTACGCTCGATCCGTCACTGACAACGTCTCGCGGACGTTGTGGTCCGTGATTAGAATTCCGATGCCGCTCGCTCGCAGATCGGAAATAATCTTCTGCAGATCGAGCACGGCAATCGGGTCGATCCCCGAAAACGGCTCATCGAGCAAAATGAATGTTGGGTTGATGCAGAGAGAGCGTGCGATTTCCACTCGCCGCCTCTCCCCTCCCGACAGCGCATATCCCCGGTTTTGCCGGATATGCTCCAACCCCAGCTGGTCGATCAGCCGTTCCGCCTTTTCGCGCCGCTCATGCCACGAAATGGGCTGAACTTCCAGCACGGCAAGGATATTCTCCTCGACCGTCAGCTTGCGAAATACGCTAGCCTCTTGCGGAAGATAGCTGATGCCATACTCGCGTGCCCGTAAGTACATGGGAACGCTAGTGATATCTTCATCGTCGTAGAGCACCCTCCCGGTATCGGGAGGAATCAGCCCAACGATGGCATAGAAGGATGTCGTCTTCCCGGCGCCGTTCGGTCCGAGCAGGCCAACTACTTCACCCTGTAGGACTTGCAGGCTTACTCCGTTCACTACGCGCCGGCCCCGGTAGGTTTTGCCAATTTCGTCGGTGGCCAAAGTGTGCATTTATCGTGCCACTTGCGTCCGCGTGACCGCCGGAGACGTCTTTCTTCCTTCCACGAGCACCCTATCATCGTGTCTGTAGAAAGTCAATAAATCGCCTGTGATTTTGCCTCGTTCGGCATCAAAAATGCTAGGGGATTTTCCCGTGAGGACAAACTTGTCATCCGCAGTCGTGTAAACAAGGTGGTCCCCGGTCGCCCGGCGAGCCGGTTCCGTAAGAACGACACTGTCCTGGGCGACGATCTTCTCAACCTGCGCCCCTCCAACCGAGGAAACCGAACTGGCGGCAGGAGCCGAGCGGGCGGTTTGCGACTCGTCGCGTGCGACCATATACACCGTCATCTGCCGCGACGTCATGGTCGCGTAAGATCCGTTCGAGGCCCCTTTTGCCGTCACCCCTCCCTCAAAAAGCGCCTGTCGCTCGTTATCGGTGTAGGTCAGATGCGCGGCGGTGATCGTCACCGGTGTGGCCTTCCCGGTCTTGCTATCCACTTGGACCAGTATGGTTTTCACCCGCTGTTTGTCTGAGGCTTGTGCGATCAGCGAGCGATGGTCGCGGTCGAACTGGATCGTTGGGGCCTCGACGACGTTGCTGTTCTGCCAAAGCCGTGCGTTGCCTGTATACACAGCGACCGCCGGGGAACGATGCGCCGTCATCCTTGCGCTGACTACGTGAATCGGATCGGAAGAAGCCAGCATGGCGCCATCCGGCTGCGCCTTCAGGTCGGAGTACGTGCTCTTCACGTCGCCCTCGGCGAGGGCGTCGCCGGTTGCCCGGTTAAAGCTGATCGTCTCGGCCGTCGTGGTCATCCCTCCGTCCGCTACGCGTGGCGACCCATTGAGAACAAGCATCTGATTCGACGCCGTGTATGTGCCGCGCTGCGCCCAGCCTTTTTGCGTGGCGCTCACGTAAGTAACCCCACCTGCCTGCGTGATCGTCGAAATGCCGCCCTCCGGCTGGAACACTGCGTCCAGGATCGGGCTGGTCGAAACCCGGTCAGGCTGCCCGGCAGCGATACCGACAATTTTCGCATCCGGCTCGCCGTGCAGGACGCTTAGCCGATTCTTCCCGGTGAATGTCGCCGTAAATTTCGCCGCGGTAATAATCGTCTTCTCCTGGGTGGACGGCTGCGTAATCAGGATCTGGGGTGGCCCGCTCGTCACCGCCGATTCGAGCAGATTGCCGTTTCTCACCTGGAAGTCCATTGCAGGGGCCGTCATCTCCACCTGTTGCGGGGTCGTGGGCAACCCGGAACTCTGCGCCGCCGTTTTCGTTTCGCGGTTCTGGAAGAGCCGCACGCTGTTCTCCGCGTGCACTTTCTCGAGCACCTGATTTGCGGCAAAGTAGAGCGTCGCCCGACCCGCGTCGCCCTCACCCGCTTGTGCGCCGCTGGTCTCGAGGTGAACATGGCCGGTCAAGATCGCCGACGTGAGCTGATTCCGCGTCCCGGTGAGAAACAATTCAGCCTGATCCGACCGTGCATGAGTGTCCGAAGGGCCGCGGACTTCGGCTTGAACGTCCCCCTCGGCAAGAATGCGCTCCACCGTGTTGTCAGTGCGCAGAAAAAACGTGGCATGGTCCGATTGCAGCCGCTGATTCTTGCGATTCAGGGTCACCGTGTCGAGAACAATCTGGGCTGGCCCCTTGGTGATGACGCCGTGCGCCGCACGAAGAAGGAAGGGCTGTTTCCGATGAACTGCCACGTCTACCGAGGAGTGCAGCGTCATTGTGCCGGTCTGTGCCACATAATCCACGCCGACAGCCGACCCGCTCGCCTCCGGCGTCTCAAACGTCACTTTCCCGCTAGCAGAGGCATTGCCAGTGTTCTTATTGAAGACAAGTCCGTCGCTCTCCAAATGAATCGGCTTCCCCGCCTGCGAGGGAGGCGATTGGTCGGCGCTCTTCATGCCCTCGGGATTCGCCTCCAGGTCGATGAGCACCCTGCCGGTAGCCGTGACGTCGCCCGACTTGGGATCGAACTCAAAATCGTCTCCGGCAATCTGATCAAAGCGGCTCGAGTCCTTGCCATAGACAACGATCTTGACGTTGTGCAGATCGGCGCGCCCGCTCTCCTTGAATTGCACCGCCTTGGACGCGCTCACCGTAAACTGCGTGCGGCCGTGATCGGACTTGGAAATCGAAAAACCTTCGGCGGTTTGCTGAATATTGAGTCCGATTTTCGTGGGGATTTCATGTACTGCGCGGCTCACGCGCCAGCGCGCATAAAAGTACATCCCGGCCACGACCACAATCATCAGGATCGCAATCGCGGCAAACCAGCGGCGCAAGCGCGTTACCGGCAGAGTCATGACTTCTTTAGTCTAAAGGAAAGCAAGCGGGGAGATTATGGAGTGCTGCACTCGTTACGGTCGTAAGCGTTGCGGAGCTGATTGCAGAGTCAAGGGTCAGAGGTTAACACCGAGATGCAGTGGGTACGAGCATGCGGATTCTAACCTCTGCAATCTAACCTCTTACCTCTGCCCTCTTACCTCCGTACCAGCGTCCCCGCCAGCAGATCATGCAGTCCCTGCTTGCGCTCGGAGAGACCAACCATGATGAAGCCGATGCCAAGAATCATTCCGGAAAGAATTTTCGCGAAGTGCCTTCCCGTGGCGCGCGCGAACGAGATGCGGTTGCCGTAAACGTCCGTGACCTTCATCCCAAAAATCATTTTGCCAAGCGTCGCCTGATAGGAAGAACTTTCCATGAGCGCCTCGTAGAGCCAGGATGCTCCGATGGTGAGCAAGGCCAGCACTCCACCTCCGAAGATAAGCAGCGGCAAAGATGCCACTCCATGTCCGAGGCCGAGCCCCAAGCCGCTAACCGCAAGCCCGCCGATTCCGAAAATCGCCGCCACAGGATGCACCACAACGCGCACGAGGATTGCATCAATAATGACGGCGACTACGCGAATCCAAAACCCGCCATAGCGCACGCCCGCTTGAGTGACGGGATATGCGGGAGGCGCGGGATACCCAGAGGCAGGAACAGGCGCAGCCGGCGGGAACGTGGCAGACGCAGGGGGATCCACACCCGGAGCTGCTGCAACCGCCGGGTTGATCGCACTCCCGCAGCGCCCGCAAAACTGAGCGCTCCCATCGTTGGGCGCTCCGCACTTATTGCAAAAGAAAGTTCCAGTCATGGCGGGCAATATAGGCGTTTCGCCGCAAACTGTAAAGAGGAACCCTCGCGCCCGCGTCAGAAGCGTTCATCGAGACTTACCTGCGCAACCGTTGCTTCGAATTCCTGCTCGGCCTGCCGCTGCTTGGCATCAAGGTCCTCTTTCTCCTTGCGCAGGCCAGCCAGCTTGTCTTCCTGAGCATCGAGTTCTCGGGCGTAACGTTGCGTCAAGGATCGCTCTTCGGAACTACCTTTGAGCACCTTCATGTTCTCCCTGAGACGCGCTTGATCCTTTTCGATTGCGTCCATTTGTAATTTCTTATCACTGGATTGTTTCTCAATGACCACAATGTCGGACTTTTTCTGCACGATGCGTTGCAGCGAATCGCGCAGGGCGGAAGTAATCCGGTTATCGGCAATCAGGAGTGTCAGGTACTTAACCTGTCCTTCATCGACATTCGTCAGTTCGAAGTGATCATCCTGGGTCGTGTACTCCTCGACTTGAAGTTCGCCGGATTGTCCCGCTTGCACAGGAACGCGAAAGCGATAGTACTTCGCTGTCGATTCCTCGGGCTTCATCCCCTCTCCAAGTTTCCAGCCGTCGCGTAACGGATACTCGATTACGACTTGACGGTCCGTTGTGTCGGCATTTCGAACGACGAACTTGTGAGTCGACCACAACTGCCGGCTGGAGGTCATGACTCCCTTCGAGATGAGAACTCGGCTGATCGGTTTTTGATCTTCTTTTGTCCGGTCTGCGATGCGAACGGCAGGATCAACGGCGTAGGAGATCAAACGGCGTTCCCCGGGATGGATGGGTTCGAGCACTCCTTCGCCAGCAAATGCGTCCGCGTCAAGCAGGTTGAATGTTCCGCTATCGAGGGTCAGGCCGCTCGTGTTGTTGATCCACAGCGCACGCAGTACGTTCTCCTCTCCCGCAGTCCAGAGCGTCACTTTCTCCGCTTCGATCTTGGATTGCAGAATTGGAACCAGGGCGGACTGATTCTTCGCGATCGTTATCTTTTGTTTGAGCTTGTATTCGAAATTGTCGCCAAGTCCTTTTGCCTCTGCCTCGGGCTTTTCGTTCTCTTCGCGAGATAGCATCGCGGTTTCCGTATTCACCGTTGGAGTAGCCGCAGTGACCTCTACTGTCTCCGAAGCTGTACCGACGTCCAGTCGCGCATCGATCTCATTCACACGGTCCACCCCGAGATAAAAGCTTGTCAGCTGGAAGCGTTTGAAACCAGGAGCGTCCACGAAAAGCGCAGAGTTGCCGCCCTGAATGCTGTCGATACGGTAGAGACCCTCAGCATTCGTGGTAGTGGTTCGGGAAGCGCCCGTTTCCTCGTTGCGGACCGTGACCTTGGCATTGGCAATCGCTGCACCCGTGGGGTCGCGGACAAACCCTTGCAAGCCGGTGAGGGTGCCTCCAATAGCACCAGGACTGAGTGCTAGTAGCTGGCCATTCAACGGCTCCATCGTCGCTTCATGTGTTTGCGGCGAGAGCTGCGCGGTCTCGGGCAACGCGATTTCTGGCCGCCGAACATAGTACGGCTGTGAAATATTCTGTACGAACGACTGTGGCGAACCTGCTACCAGTGACAACTCAACCTCATTCCAGTCTTCGCCTATGGTATTGTCGACAACCGCCCAGCCTTGCAGCAGCGCCTTTTCACCCGGCTTTTCGGGCATCAAGACACGGTACGTGCTTTTCCAGACCGGGACTTCGCTTATGTAGCTGACGAAGATTTCGCGCTCGCCCGATCCGGTCGCTGTCAGCGTCATGGTACGTATGTCGGCAGCACGCGAGGAGCCAACCAGGTTCAAATACTTTTCCACCTCTTCGTTCAAATCGTGCTCAACCAAACGTATGCTGGTTGCAGGGTTCAGTTCGAACTTGCGCAGGTCTCCAGCATCGCCAAGGATGGAGAACTCCGTCAAATCGGTAAAGTTGCCTCGCGTGTCTTGCTTGCGGCTTTTCTCGACGCTGAGCAATCTTCCAATGGCGGACGTTGCGCCGTTCCGCACTTCAACGCGCGTCCCTCGCAAAGCGTTGAGAAACTCTGTAGTGGTAATCTCTTGCCCAAACGGAAAGCGCAGGGTCTTCAAGCGCTCGCTCAGGGGCGCAATGGAGTTGTAGCGGACCGAGGAGATGTGACCATCGCCCATGTCAACCGCGGTCAAAGACTTGAGCACATCATTGAGTTGCCCGGTGGTAAATTCGATATTCAATTCCTGCGTGCCATGCACGCGTGCTGTGTGCTCGAAATAGCCGACGCCATTCTTGTAAAGCACAACCCGCTTGACGGGGAGGCGCGCGGATTCCTTCGATTGTGAATCAGTGCCAGGAGCTCTCGCGACAGCTACTTTTTTCTGAGCAACGCCGGGTACAGCCAATAAGAAGAGCAGGATAACGATCTTCTGTGGAGACATGAGCAACCTCCGCGGGGACACGGAGTATAGCATCTACGGCATCGCCGGGTCAGCGACATTGGCACGTCATGCGCAATAGAAGGGCCTGTGGTGCCCGAACTTATCCGCATTTCAGAAAAGCCAGCTCGAGCGACCTCAGATGCGCATCGGCATCACTATATAGCGGTACTTGTAGTCTTCGCCTTCGGCGGGGCGGAGCTGACCGGCGGACTGCGCATCCTTCAATTCCAGTTTCACTTCTCCCGAGCCCACGGCCTTTATGAAATCGAGCAGATACTGCGCGTTGAACCCGATGGACACGCTATCGCCCGTGTAAGCGACTTCGATCGAATCCTCCGACTCGCCGGTCTCGGTCGATGACGCCGACAGCTTCAGTTCGTCTTTCTCTAGGCGTATGCGGACAGCCCGCGAGCGCTCATCGGCAAATTGCGCAACGCGCGAAATTGCCCCACCCAATTCGTCGCTCTGCAGCAGAATCGACTTCGTGATCTCCTTCGGCAGAACCGCCTCATAATTCGGAAACTGCCCGGTGAGCTGCCGCGACGTAAGCAGGCGCGATCCCACGCGGAAGAACAGCGTGGACTCGTCTTTCGCAAAGTCGATGGTCTCAACGTCCGAATCGAGCAGCGACTTCAGTTCGTCCATCGCCTTCTTCGGGATCAGCGTCTTCATCTCACCCGAAACGCCCTCAAATTTTTCTCCCGTGCGCTCGATGTGCGCGAGCCGATGGCCGTCGGTGGCCACCATCGTGATTGACTCCGGCTTGAGCACCATGAGCGCGCCGTTCAGCGTGTAGCGCGATTCTTCATTCGCAATGGCAAAGCCGGTCTTCGCGATCATGGAGCGCAGCACGGCAGCGGGAATCTTGATCGCTCCCGCGGATGGAAACACGGGCAGCCCCGGGAAATTCGACTTCGCCATGCCCACCATCTTTGTGTTGGACCGCCCGCAACGAATGCTGACCCAATGATTCTCCAACAGGCGAATGGTAATGTCCGCATCGGGCAGCAGCCTGACGTAGTCGTACAGCTTGCGCGCCGGAATCGTACACGCACCCTCTTTTTTCACTTTTGCCGTGCACGACGTGCGCAGGCTCAAGTCGAGATCGGTTGCCGTCAGGGAAAGCTTGTCGCCGGCCGCTTCAAAAAGATAGTTGGAAAGAATTGGGATGGTGGTCTTGCGTTCGACCACGCCCTGCGTGGCCGTCAGTTCGCGCAGCAATTCAAACTTGCTGACAGTGATTTCCATCGTCGTAGTGGCAGCGGCGGGGGCGGCTTCTACCGGCATATTTGGGTCTCCCGACTGTAGTTCTGCTCTTTTCTTATATCAAATATAAAAGGAAGAAAACCAGTAGATACGGCGGGCGATTGGGCGAAATCTGCGAATTGCCTCAGAAAAGGGTGCGGATTCAACCGCCCGATGGAACACGCGAAGACTTTCGACGGCCAGAATCGCCCGGCTGAGCGCTCAAAACCGCCGATAAAAGCACTGCAATTGCGAACCCTGCTCCCCGCTCTACGCGCTCAGTTGCTCGGTCAGTTTATTGATCAGCCTGTTCAGATCTTTATCGGTCTTGCGAAGCTCTTCGATCTTTTCCACCGAGTGCAGCACGGTCGTGTGGTGCTTACCGCCGAACTGACGCCCAATTTCGGGCAACGACGCTTCCGTCAGGTGCTTGGCCAGGTACATCGCAATCTGCCGGGGGTAGACGATTGATCGCGAATTATTCTTGGCCTTGATCTCCACCAGCCGCAGCCCGAACTGCTCCGCCACCGCTTTCTGAATGGATTCGATCGTCACTTTGCGCGCCTGCGAATCGATAAAATTTTTCAGCACCTGCTGCGTATAGGCGAGAGTGATTTCCGCACCAATCAACGAGGAATGCGCTACCAGCCGGATTAACGCTCCTTCAAGCTCGCGCACATTGGAGCGAATGTTCGAAGCAATAAAGTACCCCACGTCCGTCGGAAGCGTGATGCGTTCCTGTTCCGCCTTCTTTTGCAGAATGGCGACTTTCGTTTCCAGATCGGGCGGTTGAATATCGGCAATCAGGCCCCACTCGAAACGGCTGCGCAGGCGATCTTCAAATTCGGCAAGCTCCTTGGGAGGACGGTCGCTGGCAATGACAATCTGCTTCATCGACTCATGCAGCGCGTTGAACGTATGGAAAAATTCTTCCTGCGTCCGCTCTTTTTGCGCGAGGAACTGAATGTCGTCGACCAGCAGCACATCAACCGTGCGGAACTTGTCTCGGAAGCCGATCATCTTGTCGTAGCGCAGCGAGTTGATCATGTCGTTGGTGAACTTCTCGCTCGACACGTAACAGATCGCCGATTGCGGCGAGCGGCGCTTGATCTCGTGCCCGATCGCCTGCATCAGATGAGTCTTACCCATGCCGACCCCGCCATAAAGAAACAGCGGGTTATACGCCTTCGACGGCCGCTCGGCCACTGCCTGGCAGGCGGCGTGAGCGAACTGGTTGCCGCTGCCGATCACGAAGGCGTCGAAAGTGTAGCGCGGATTGAGCTGGGCGGCGCTATCCCAGTCGAAGCGGCCCTGCGAAGGGCTGGCGAACTGCGCGCTCGACCCCATCGCCGAAAGCCCCCCGTTGTGGCGGATCGGAGTGTTGGAAGGATCGTCCTCGGCGGTGACAAACTTCACGTCGTTGTATCCGAGGTTGAGATTGTCGACGGCTTCCTGAATCAGATCGGCATACTTGTCCCCCACTTGGCGGAACTCGGCAGTGGGAACGCGGACGAAAAGCACTCCGTCGCTGATGTGGCTGTATCGCGTGGGCTTCAACCAGGTGTCGTAGGAGTGGCGGTTAACCTTTTTTTCCAGTGCGTCGAGGATACGCACCCAAGGATTCGGAATGATGGCAGAACTGGCAAGTGACATTTTATTGAATACCAGAAAACCGGGGAAAATGCCCCGGACAAATCCAATCTTGAAAGTATGAATGCGATTCGGTTCTAGTGGAACAGCTTCTGTCTAAAATACGAATTGTCGGACTGAAATTTCTTTACGCGACGAACGGCATAGTAGCACAAAAAAAATCGCCGCGTCGGTGTCTTGGAACAAAAATCTTTTCGAAGAAATATTTTTCGCATCGAGATTTTCGGGCGCTGTCAAGTGTCGAGAAACTAACTGCCGCACAAACTGTGCAATGAGTAACTCGCATGAACCGGGGTTTGAAATTTGTATCTCGCGGAAAGATCGGGCTGGGCTGTTCGTGAATATACCGGAACCTCACGAAAGCCGCTCGCAGCGCTGGATTTCGCGCATCTCCTCACGCCGTCACTCGCAGACTTACTTGAGGGCCGGCGTGCCTGCGCGATAACTACCTATTACCGCCGGGCCGATCTCGGCGGTTTGTAATTTCCCGGATAAACCACGACGGAACGCCGGCCGCCTTCGCCATCGCTCTCTGTGCGCAAATCTTTTTCTTCGCGCAGCGCGAGATGCACGATGCGCCGCTCGCGCGAGGACATGGGACCGAAGCGGTAAGGGTCACCCGTGCGGCGTACTTTTTCGGCCGCCGTGCGCGCCAACATCTGCAATTCTTCAATCCGCAGCGAGCGGAAATTCTTGCAGTCGAACCAGATTTTCTCGTGTTCGCTGCCCTGCAGATGCAGAATCTCCAGCGCAAGCAGTTCAAATGAGCGCAGAAGTTCGCCTCCGCGTTCGAGCAGGAGAGTGGAATCGGGACCGGCGAATTCCACCAGAATTTCCGGATGTTCCCAGTCGCGATTCTGCGCGATGGGCGGATCGACGGTAATCCGGTATTTCAGTTTGAATCCGCCGTTGGCGATTACGGTTTGCAGAAATTCGCCGATTTGCTTGGCAGCGGCGACTTTGTCGGTAATGGGCATGGATTAGCTCTCAGCCTTCAGTTCTCAGCTCTCAGTCTCGTACACCAAAGCCTTGACGGCGAAAAAGCTCTTCAAGAATCAGCGTCCACCTTAGGCGGCGCGACGGATGATTTAGCTGACAGCTGAAAGCTGAGAGCTGAGAGCTTTTCACTATTTCTCTTTCTTTCTGGCGCGCTTCGCCATCATTTCGTGCATCTCGCGTCCCAGCGACGTGCGGTTCATGACGGCCTGCTGCGCAATTCCGATTAGTTGTCCCGCGGCCCAATACAGGCCCAGGCCCGAGGGCAGGTTCCACGCCATGAAGCCCAGCATGCCCGGCATCATGACGTTCATCATGCGCTGCTGCGCCGGATCCATTCCCGCCTGCGGCGTCATACGCTGCATAAGGAACATCGTGACTACAATTGCGATCGGCAGAATATGCAAAGGATCGGGCGACGACAGATCGTGAATCCAGAGCCACGGCGCATGGCGCAGATCGATCGCCACCCTCAGCATCTGATAGTACGGCCAAAGCAGGAATAACGGCAGCAGCATGGGCAGGCATCCGCCGAGCGGGTTCACGCCTTCCTTTTTATACAGCTCGGAAATCTCATTATTCATTTCCGCTTTGCGCGGATCGCGCAGGCTGTACTTTTTGTATTTTTCCTGGATCGACTTGATCTGCGGCGCCACGCGCTGCATCTTGAGCATCGACTTCATCTGCGTCAGGCGCAGCGGCAAAATCGCCAGGTTGATCACTAGCGTCTGGAAGAGAATCGACCAGCCCCAGTTCGGGACAACGTGGTTATAGGTCCACCTCAGCCAGAGGAACAGCGGCCGCGCGATCAGGCCGAGCCAGCCGAAATCAACCACCGCGCGCAAATCGGGATCTGCACCCGCGATTCCGGGAACCGAAACCGCTTCAAGATCGGAAACCGCCTTCGGCCCCACATAGAGCCGCTCGCTGGTCGGTCCATGCAGACTGCCCACAGCCGCGCCCAGCACGTCTACGCGGTCGATTTGATGCGCGCTGGGATCGGACCCGTAACGCGGAATCTCAATCTGGTTGCGCAGCGTCACCATGGCTGCGGTCTGTGCATCCTGCGGCAAAAATACGGCCGCGAAATACTGTTCCGTCACCCCAGCCCACTGGAATGGGCCATTCAGCGTTCCGCCTCCGCTGATCTTCTTAATCGCCAGCCGCTGAACTTTGCTGTCGTACTGGTAGGCGATCTCCGTAGCCGCATAGGAAGGCGAAGTCGTCTCTCCGCCAAAACCGGACGGCCACATCGGAAACGCCGTGACCTGCACGCCCTTCTGTAAAACAGAAGTCTCAATGCCGACTACATAACTGTGATCGAACTTGAATTTCTTTTGCACCGATACATCGCCGTCGGAATACTCAAACGTGATTTCCGCGGGCGCGGTTGAGCTGGTGCTCGATACAACATACAGCCCCGAATTCACTTTATTGCGCAGCGCTTCATCGTAGGTCCAAAGCGAAAGCGGATAGCCATATTTCGCTGCGGCCGTTGCATTCACCAGGTCCAGCGGTTTTCCGTTTGGCACGTCCTTGTAATTCTTCAGCACCCACGACTTGACCTGTCCACCACGATTCGTGAAGACAATCCGGTAGAGGCCATTTTCGATGACGGTCTCAGCCTCAGCGGCGGCTTGCTTGGTGGCAGAAGAAGAAGATGACGCGCTCTTCCCAGCCGGAGTAGTACCAGCGGCTGCACTTGCCCCCGGTGTCGCCACGCCCCCAGTTGTCGCTCCCGAAGAAGCCTGCGTTTGATTCGCCGTTTGATTCGCCGTTTGCGGAGTCGCCGCTGGCTGGGGCCCGTACTTCTTCAAGATCGGCTGGAACAGCATGATGACCAGGAAGGTCAGCGCAAACACCAGCAACAGCTTGCGCTCCATTCCGGGTTCTTGTTGAGGATTGTTGAATTCGGCCAAATTAGTTGCTCACGGTTTCTGAATGTGCGGACGGCCGCTCCCGGCCGTCCAGCCGAGCGCAACTCGGCGATTCTCGCGGTGCAAAAACTCGCCGCTCCATTCCGAGCGTTCTTCCCAATGAGTGTGCCTCGCCACCGGGTCGTATCCACCCTTCACAAAAGGATGGCATCGCAACAAGCGACCGCCTGCCATCCATCCCCCGCGCACCAGGCCGTAGCGGTCAATCGCTTCCATCGCGTACTCCGAACACGTCGGCAGATATCGGCACGAGGGCAAAAACGACGGCGAGATCCACCGTTTGTAAAATCGCAAAATCGCCAGCGCCACGGCCCTCATTTTTCCTGCGTCCTTTTCTTGGGCGATTTTCCAATCGCCTCGAAAGCGCGCCCCACTTCTTCGAGCACCACCGCAAAATCCAAAGTGAGAACCGACTTCTTTGGATTGATCACAATATCCAATGGCACGCGCAGCATCGAACCGCGATGCCGCACCGCTTCGCGCAATCGGCGCTTGATGCGGTTGCGCTCGACCGCGCCGCCCAACTGCCGGCCAACGGTGAATCCAACGCGAACGCCGCTCTGCGCAGCCGCGCCCTCCGGCTTCGCCAGATAAAAGACGGTCATGTGCGGAGAAAAGTGCCTTCGCCCCTGTTTGTAGACACGATCGAAATCGGAGTGTTTCGGCAACCGCCCCGCCCGTGGGAAACTCTTCCCCGCGTTCGGCGCAGGCTGTTCTTGACCCCGGCTGGGAGCGTCGACGCTCACAACTTCACAATCCTGCACAATAGTTAGCGAAAATGACGGCCCTCGCTGCCCGCCTCTGGGGACTACTCGCGGAAACCCGGCTTTACGGAGACGCGCTTGCGTCCCTTGGCCCGGCGGCGCGATAGCACTTTGGCCCCGCTCTTCGTCTTCATGCGAGTCCGGAACCCGTGCTTTTTCGAGCGCTTGCGCCGGTTAGGTTGAAATGTACGTTGCGGCATGAAATCTAGTTGCTCCTGATTGAATCGACTGGCTTAAGACAAACTGTGAGTATAAATGACGGCGAGCGTGCGCGGCAAACGGACAAAGGTAGATAGTTGCCAGCAGACTTGGGCATCGGAGCCTGGCCGGGCAAAGCCGAGACGGACCTGGTTTCTAGCTATACTCCTCCGTATGAAGATGACCGGCTTTGCATTCACCACCACCGACTGGACCCAGGTAGTCCCAACCGAGCATCCGGGGCAAACTGGCAGCGCGCTCTGGAGAACGCAAAATTTCGGCGAGATCCGCGTCCGCATGGTCGAATACTCTCCCGGATATCTGGCCGACCACTGGTGCACAAAAGGGCACGTAATTCTCTGCCTGGAGGGCGAGCTGGAAACCGAACTCGCCGACGGAAAACGGTTCACGCTGAAAACCGGAGATAGCTACCAGACCGCCGACGGCGAACCCGGCCATCGTTCTTCGACACAGGCCGGCGCACGCTTATTCATTGTTGATTAACGCAGATTTAGGATTGTCATTCCGAGCCGTTCGGAGCCGGAGGCGAGAACGAGCGAGGAATCTGCATTTCTGCCCGGAACTATACATCACCCGTTACGCAACAGATGACAAGATTGTGTTTTTTGGCGAGCATGTCAACAAGCACTCATGAACGGTAGTGGTGACGTTTGATTTCCACAGGTCTATAGCCTCCCTGCCGGATGCGCTAGACCTGGGAATTATGATGCCAGTACAAAAACAAACAGCAATGGCAATGAGTTGAAGTTTTGCCATCCACACTTGATCGTCGCGGAGTTCTTCGATGGACGAATCGGCTCTCAAAACACTGCTTGATAACCTTGACGCATCTCGCTCCTCGCTCCATGCATGGCTCCATTTCTGGACGTTTCTAGTGGTGCTCGGCGTTGCATTGGAAGTAGTGTTTGTGGTCAAGGAATACATCGACCAATCACACGACTTTCGACGTGGAATACTGCATCCACCTGAGAAGCCCAGCACAATGCTGTTCATATTGGGACTACTGGGGGCCGGATTGGTTGCGATTGGAGTCGCTGGCGAATTGTACATAGATGTCCAAGCTGGCAGAGTGGAAACAGAAATCAGAAAGGCTAACGAACTCCGCGTGGCACTCCTCTCTAAAGAGGCTGGCGACGCTAAAGCCTCTGCTGAAGGTGCGGCGAATGCGGCAGCCAATGCCAAGGGCCAATCAGAGAAAGCGGTATCCTCTGCATCAAATGCCATGACGCTTGCCAAGGGTGCGGGACAAGAAGCAGATTCCTTTGCAAGAGACATCGTATCCGCGAAGAGACAAGCCGCCGATGCCGAATCGCATCTAGCCGATGCGGTGGAGCGCACGGCTAGGTTGGAACAGTTGTTGTCTTGGCGAAGTGTGACCCGCGAACAATCAAAAGCAATTAACGATTTTCTGACCCCCTTGTTCTTCACTTCACGCTCACGCTTTAGAGGCGTAAAAATAAAGTTTGAATACAGCGCCAATGACCTAGAAGCCAGTGAATATGCCGATGAACTGGCGAAGACATTGCATGACGCGTTCAATGTTTTCGGTGTTGAGATCGGAAAACCGGAAGGTGTTGTATCTGTGAGTTTTGGGCCTCCGGAGGTCGGCGTGACAATGCGGGTGCGTCGGGCTGATGATCCATTGGCACCAACCTTACAGCAAGCCCTAAAGGCCGCAGGAATTGACGCTCAAGGCCAGATTAGATCTGACGTACCAGAAATGACCGTCGTTCTATACGTTGGGGTGAAGCCTAAACCTTCTGCACTAAAAGAGTAGATCGGAAAGTGAAGAGGAACAGCCAGCTACATGCCAATCGTCTGAACTGTGGGCGCGAAACGGTACCACTACCTCATGAACCTCGATGACACCATCGTCGCCATCGCTACCCCGCCCGGACGCGGGGGCATCGGCGTCGTTCGCCTTGCCGGACCAGAAGCCCGCGCCATCGCCGAGCCCATGCTCCGCCTGAAGCATGAACTCGAGCCAGGCCGCGCCATCTTCGGCGAGCTAATCGACCCGTGTGGCGCGGGCGCCCTCGCCCGCGAAAAAGATGATTCCGCCCGCATCGACGAAGTCGTCGTCACCTATTTCCAAAAACCGCATTCCTACACCACCGACGACATCATCGAAATTTCGGCCCACGGCTCGCCCGTTGTTCTCCGCCACATCGTCGAACTCGCACTTGCCCGCGGAGCGCGCCTAGCCGAGCCCGGCGAGTTCACCATGCGCGCCTTCCTCAATGGACGTCTCGATCTGGCCCAGGCCGAAGCTGTTCGCGACCTGATCGACTCGCAAACATTATTTCAAGCCAAGGTCGCCGCACAGCAGCTCGAAGGCTCGCTTTCCAAACGCCTCAAGCCTATCAAGCAAAAACTCGTCGAGCTGATCGCCCTGCTCGAAGCCGGCATCGACTTCGCGGAAGACGACATCTCCGTTGCCCCCGACAAAGTTATTCTCGGCCACATTGACGACGTGCGCGCGCCACTTGAACAACTCGCCGCCAGCTCCGCATACGGCAAGCTCGTACACGAAGGCCTTACGCTCGCAATCGTCGGCCGCCCGAACGTGGGCAAATCGAGTCTCTTCAATCGCCTCGTGGAGCGCGAGCGCGCCATCGTCACCGCTCAGCCCGGCACCACGCGCGACCTCGTCAGCGAGACCGTCGCCATCGGAGGCATTCCAGTTCGGTTAGTGGATACGGCTGGCATCCGCCGCGCACTCGATGAAGCGGAGAGCATCGGCATTCAGAAATCAATGGAGGCCCTCGCCGACGCCGACATGGTGCTAATCGTGCTCGACGCGTCGCACCCCATTGCGAACGAAGACCGCGAACTGCTCGGTCAGGTCGAAGGACGGTCCCCAATCCTCGTCGCTAACAAGTCCGATTTGAAGAGTCCTCGGTCCTCGGTTCCCGATCATTTATTAGCCGCAATCGAAACATCCGCGCTCACCGGCTACGGCATTGACGAATTGCGCGCAGCGATTCTTGCGCGCGCCGGAGGCGCCGCTCCTCAAATCGAAACCGGCTTCCTCACCAACGTCCGCCATCAGCAGCTCGTGGCCGACTCTCTCGCCGCGCTCACCTCCGCCACCACCGCGGTCTCGGCCCGCGTGCCCCACGAGATGCTCCTGCTCGATCTCTACAATGCCTTGCGAGCGCTCGACGAAATCACCGGCGCAACCACCACCGACGAAATCCTCAGCCTTATTTTCGGGACCTTCTGCATTGGAAAGTAGAGCCGCCTCCTAGTCCGCAGGAGGAAATGTAATAGATTGCCCATGTCGCTGTGACCCAAGACTTGCCACCGGCGCGATCAAGGGGAGAGCTGCCGCAATTGCGCTGGCGAAGTACTGCCACACTTCAATGACTGCGGCTTAGCGAACGCTAAAGATGACGATGGTTTGAGCCGGCAAGGAAACTCGCACCTTGTCGCCAGTGATTTCAGCCGAACTATTTCCGAAAATGGCCTTAAGCTGGTGTGCGTTTTCGAGCGGCGTGTCGCCGGTAGAAATCTCGATCAAGCGCGCCTTTGCGGCGTTGTTATAGACGACCAGCAGCTTTTCCTCCGGCAGTTCGCGCAGGAACGCGTAATAGCTGTCATCCCATCCGATGTGCCACTGCTTGCCGGTACACAGGGCGGGGTGGTCTTTACGCAATGCGAGAAGCGACTGTAGGTAGGTAAATACATCCTGTTGCTCGGGCGTTCGTCCCGCAGCGGTGAATGCATTATGAGGGTCGCCGGGAAAGCCTCCGGGAAAATCCCGGCGGTTGTCGGGGTCGTCGCCTCCGGGCATCGCAATTTCATCGCCCGCGTAAATCTGAGGAATGCCGCGCATCGTAAGCAGAAGCGAAAACGCCGCCTTGAGTTTGGCGGGATCGCTTCCCTTCTCGCTCATAAAGCGGCGGTCGTCGTGATTGCCGAGGAATGTGACCAGCATCTCCGGATGCAGATAAAGCTCGTCGGCCTGGAGAACATCAATGATCTTCTGCATTGGTTCGCCGTCGATGATCACCTTGCGCAACACATCGCGAAGTGGAAAATCAAACACCGTCGTGACTCCAGAGTCGACACCGTCGTACTGCTTCCTTCCGCCCTCAAAGAAGGCGGTGACAGCCGGATTATGGTCGGCCACCTCGCCTACGTCATCGATCCGCGGATAGACTTCGTGCAGCCTGACGTGCCAGCCGCTCCAGAACTGGCGTGAGGAATAAGGAAACGTGTCCAGCCGGAGGCCGTCGAGTTGCGCGGTCTCTATCCACCACTCGGTGTTTTGCGCGAGGTAGAGAGCAAGTTCGGGGTCATCGGGGTCAAGGTCGGGCAGTTTGCCCGCAAACCACCCCTCCAGCATGTTGCGGGATTCCCGCGGCGACGCGTGCGGGTCCACAACTCCCGCGAAGGAATAAGAAGGCTCCAGGTGATGCTGCGGTGTTCCGTGAAACCAGGTCGGCGTAGGCGGATCATTGGCCCAGGGGTGGTTGGGGCCTGTGTGGTTCGCGACGTAATCGATCAGGACTTTCATGCCGAGTTTGTGCGCATCCGCGGCCAGGGATTGATACTCCTCCATGCTGCCCATGTGTTCGTCGAGCGCATAGAAATCGACAACGTGATAGCCGTGGTAGTCGGAGTCTGTATTCTTCCAGACCGGCGTGAGCCAAAGCGTGGTCACTCCGAGGTCGTGAAGATAGCCCAAATGCTCGTGAATGCCGCGCAAGTCGCCGCCGTGATAAGCCTTGGGCTGTGAGCGATCATAGACGCCCGTCGATCCCGCGGGCCGGTCATTCGAGGGATCGCCGTCGGCAAAGCGATCGGGCATGATCAGATAGATCACGTCGTCGCGGGAAAATCCCTCAAAACGGTCGCGCGAGTCGGCGCGAACTTTGATCGGTAACTGAATCGACGCGGCCCCGCCCGTCGTCGTGACTTGTAATTCCGCACTTCCCGCTTGCAGCTCAGAACTTAGGCGCAGATGAACGAAGAGGTAATGGCCGTTCGCTGAAGCCTCCGAGCCACCGACGGCAAGGCCGTGGGCTATGGTCTTGACGCTCGCGCCACTTAGATTTTCTCCAGTCAGTAGCAGGGTTAGTTCTGGAGTGTAGTTGACCCACCAGTTCGGGGGTTCGATCTTGCGAATGACTGGAGACTGGCCGGCTGCCCACGAAGACAATGCCAATAGGGAAAAGGCAAAGAACAACCCTCGAAGGCGCGTGAAGTAGGGTTTCATCGGCGTGGTGAAGAGAAACGGGAGAGCGGACTAACCGCTCTCCCTAAAGTTAAGGTCAGAAGGTTACGCGGAGCGAGAGTTGAAGTTCGCGCTCACTCGCATAACGCAGGGAGGTTACCTGGGCGAACCCTCCTTGCGAGGTAATCACGCCAGCCGAATTGCGCTGGGCATCGTTCACGTTCCCATCTGGCTGACTAAACTGGGGAGTGTTGGCAAGGTTAAACGCCTGGCCCTGGAGCTGTAGCTTGAATCGTTCTGTAATGCTGAAATTCTTGCTGACAGCCAGATCCAATGTCTTGGTGCCCGCGCCAGTAAACGGATTTCTGGGTGAGGTGCCGGGGGCAATCGGGGTGTTGGATCCCGGATAGTTCGTTACCTGCGCAAAGGATTGGTAGTTGAACCACTCGTGAGCACCGTTTAACTGTTGCAACGGCGCAACAAGATTCGGGCGCGTACTGGGGTTGCTGCAATATTCGCAAATAACATCAAAGGGGAACCCGCTCGAGAGAGTCACAATCGGGCTGAATTCCCACCCACCCAGAATGGCGTCCATCGCCGGGTTCCAATCGTGACCGAACTGCCTGCCGTGGCCGAAGGGCAAGTCATAGATAGCATTGAACACAAACCGGTTGCGGACATCGAGGTTTGAGTTGGCGCGCTCCTTGGTTTGCCATTGAAAAGGATCGACGACATTGCCGCCGTAGCGGAAATCAGTGTCAAATCCGGCTTGTGTGTCGTCAATCGCGTGCGACCAGGTGTAAGCCCCGGTAAATTGCAGCCCGCGGGTAAGGTGGCGTTCCACTAGGGCATGCAAACCGTGATAAATCGAGTTGCCGCTGGTGTCGTTCACCGGTACCGTGCCCAGCCCTGGGAACGGATAGGTGGAGGGTGTGTTGTAGAACGGGCGGTTTACGTCGTAGAACGTAGATAGATGTGTTCCTTTGGTGCCGACATAGGCCAGCGTCATGGCGGTTTTTGGATCCAGCTGATGCTCGAATTGCAGGTTCCACTCTTGCACGTTGGATGTGGTGTCATGCGGCAACCAACCGGTCAAGCTCACATTCTGCGGATGCGTGAGGCTCACCGGCAA
>Ga0182030_10002875_pt1 | contig 36638 bp, 29 predicted proteins | sample 812S3MmetaG_FD_121299 | JGI IMG/M metagenome (GOLD analysis project Ga0182030, IMG submission 121299) | Permafrost microbial communities from Stordalen Mire, Sweden - 812S3M metaG (Illumina Assembly) | ecosystem: Environmental > Terrestrial > Soil > Wetlands > Permafrost | place: Sweden...
AAGCGCGGCACGAAGGTGATTTTCGTCCCTGGGAATCACGACGAGGTCTTCCGCGAGTTCGACGGAGCGGTGTTCGGCAATCTCGAGATCCATCGGGAGTACGTGCACGTCGCCGCCGACGGCCGGCGCATGCTCATCCTGCACGGCGACGAATTCGACAGCGTGGTGAAGTTCAGCCCCTGGCTGGCGAAGCTCGGGAGCAGCATCTATGACGTGCTGCTGGCCGCCAACCCGTACATTCACTGGTTCCGGCGCAAGCTCGACCTGCCGCACTGGTCCCTGTCGGCCTACCTCAAGAACAAGACCAAGTCGGCGCTCCAGTACATCGGCAGCTTCGAGGACTCCGTCGCGCAAGCCGCCATCAAGCGCGGCGTGGACACGGTGGTCTGCGGCCACATCCACCGGGCGGAAATGCGCGACATCAACGGCATCCGGTATTGCAACGACGGCGACTGGGTGGAGAGCTGCACCGCCCTGGTCGAGGACATGAATGGCCAATTGCGGATCATCGACTGGCCGAAGCTCAAGGAAACCATCGAAGTGCCTGCGACATTACCCGTGGAGCACGCCGCGTGACGCAAATGCCACCCAGCCTTCACACTTCTGTCAAATCGGGGCGCTCTAATTCGCACATCGAAGCAACGACCATGAGCGATGTGTTAGAACCATGGAGTCATCCTTGGCATGCCCTTCAGCGCACGCTGGCGAAAGTCGCCGGCGCCGATGCCGTGGCGTATCTGCCGGCCGGCGGCCGATCGGCGGCCGCCGGAAAGCGTGCCACGGATACCGCGAACTGGCTGGTGCGCGCGCACAGCGCCCCGGCCCCGGTGTTCTCCACCCCCCGTTAATCGTCGAGCCCCCACCCGGCGCAGGCCCCTTCCCGGGGCCTTTTTTGTTCCATCCAACCTGAAAGGCGACGTCGCATGAGCAGTCTCGATTTCGATCTCGACATGCAGATGAACCATCTGGAATCCGAATGGCGACAGGGATACGAGGCGAGCATCGTCGCTCGCGCGGAATATCAGGCCCTCGCGGCGAACCGCAAAACCAAGGCGGCGGTGCTCGACGCGGCCCGCGAGCGGCTGGACCGGGCGGAGGCGCTGAAGGCCAGGATCATGGTCAAGATCGAGCGGCTCGAGGAGCGCTTGCTGAGCGCGGATTGACGATCGACGGAGAAGGCATGTCCATTCACATCACCGCAGGCGATTTCGCGGAAAATCTGCTCGAGCGGCGCTGGTTTGCCTCCATGGCCGCGGCGCGTGCGAAACAGGCGGAGTGCCGGGCGCTGCTCGAGGTCGTGGAGATTGCCAGGGCGTCGTGGCGGGACTCGCGGGCGGAGCTTATGAATCTGGAGGCGCTGCGCGATGCCCTCGGGGAAAAAATGGCCGAGCTGGTCAGCGAGCGTGCCGCGCTCCGCGAGCTGTTCGCGGACGAGGCCGACGCCGGGAATCGCGGGCCCGAAGCAAAGAATCCATCCAAGGTGCAGTCGGCGGCATAAAGGCATCGGCCAGCCGACGCGAGCCGCCGGTCAGGACCCGTCTTTGACCTGACCCTGCCGCGCTCCGACGGCGGGCGCCGCTCCGATACGACAGCATCATCTGCCCGTCACACATCATTGAGATAGTGGTCGGCCATGTGTGGAATTCTGGGCTTACATAATTCGAACGGCGTCGCGCAGCCCGGTGAGCGCTTCGCGGCCGCACTGGATCGGCTGCGTTCGCGCGGTCCCGACGACTCGGGAATCTGGCACGACGAGCGCGTGGTGCTGGGTCACCGGCGCCTGTCCATCGTCGATCTGTCGCCCACGGGTCGACAGCCCATGGAGTCCTCGGACCGGCGCTACACCATTGTCTTCAACGGCGAGATCTACAATCATCGCGAATTGCGTCCCCTGCTGAGCCCGCTCAACGGCTGGCGCGGTACCTCCGACACCGAGACACTGCTCGAAGCTTACCGCACGTGGGGCGTCGGTTGCCTGAACCGGATCAACGGCATGTTCGCGTTTGGGATTTGGGATCGCACCGAGCGAACGCTGTTCGCCGCCCGCGACCGGATGGGGGTGAAACCCTTTTACTATACCGAACGCGGTACCAGCATCGCGTTCGCTTCGCGCCCCAGCGCATTGACGGCCTTGCTCGACGATGGTCTGGATATCGATCCGGAGGCCTTACGGGTCTATTTGGAGCTTGGTTACGTAGCGGCTCCGCTGTCCTTTCACCGGGGTGTTCAGAAGCTGCCTCCCGCGCATTACCTGCTGGTCGACCCGCGCGGAACCCGACGGGTGCGCTATTGGGATTTTCGCTGCATCACGCCTGAGCGGTCGTGGTCGTCGCGCAAGGAGGAAGACCTTGTCGAGGAGCTCCAGGCACTGGTATCGGACGCGGTGCGAGTTCGTCTCATGAGCGACGTGCCGCTCGGCGCCTTCCTGTCCGGGGGGGTCGACAGCGCCCTCATCGTCGCCGCCATGAAGTCCGCCGGTGTGGCGCATCCGAAGGCGTTCACCATCGGTTTCAACGACCCTCGCTTCAACGAGGCGCCGGCTGCGGCGAAGATCGCCGAGCGCCTCGGCATCGATCATGTGGTCGAAATGCTGGATGTGAACGACCTGCTCTCGCTCCTTCCTGAGTACATCGAGCAATTTGACGAGCCGTTCGCGGACAGCTCCGCGTTCCCCACCATGGCGCTCGCGCGCCTCGCTCGACGGCACGTAACGGTCGCCTTGAGCGGGGACGGAGCGGACGAATTGTTCGGCGGCTATCACTACTATCCGTTGATGACCCGCATCAGCCCGGTCATGAGCTGGCGGCGGCCGTGGAAGCGCCGCGTTCAGAAGGCGTTGCGCATGCTTCCAAGCCATCGGAGCAGGCTTCTCGCGGGAGCCCTCGACTCGACGGGCAACATCGCCCTGTTCAATTATTTGCGCAGCAGCGGCAAACATTTCCCCACTCTCATCAGCGGCGATGTGCTGCCATCGACGTCGGGCTCGGAAAGCTGGTTCGAGCAGTACGCCGCGGGATTCGCCGTCGATCTGCCGGCCGCGGAGACGGGCATGCGCCTCGACGCGGGCATCACGCTGCCAGGCCTGTTCCTGCAAAAGGTTGACGTCGCCACCATGGCCTTTTCGCTCGAAGCCCGTTGTCCGATGACGGACTACCGGCTGGTCGAATGGGCGATGCGATTGCCGGCGCAATACAAGATACGCGACGGACAAACCAAGTATCTTCTGAAGAAGGCGCTGTGCAAACATCTTCCCCGGGAACTGGTATATCGGCCCAAGATGGGGTTTGGAGTACCGATTGCCCGCTGGCTGCGGGAGCAACCCCTACGGGAATGGGCGCAGTCTCTGGTCCATGACGACGGCTTGATGTCCAAGCTGCCGCTCGATCGCGCCCGGGTGCGCGAGTTGCTGCGCCAGCAATCCAGCACCAAGCAAGAGTCGCATCCGCTCGTATGGAGTTTGCTGATGCTGCTCTGCTTCGTGCAGCGTTACGGTAGCCGGGAGGCTTTGCCCGCCATTCCTTATCGAGAAGTCGCGTGAGCGCGGGCACCCACCCGCGCAAGCGGGTGTTGTTCCTGCTCACGGAAGTGTTCGCGAACGGCGGCATTCAGCGCTTCAACAAGACGCTGCTTGCCGCGGCCGCCGAGCACGGGGTGAGTTGCCATGTGCTCACCCTGAACGATCGTACGACCGAGCCGGCTCGGTTCCCGGATGCGACGGTGACCGCATTCCGCGGCGATCGCAAGCGATTCGCGATCGCGGTCCTGCGTGCGCTGTGGCTCGGCAACTACGATTGCATCCTGGTGGGGCATGTCAATCTTCTGGGTCTCGCGGTCGGCGCCTTGTTGCTGATGCCGTTCAAGAGGGGTGCCAAGGTTGTGCTGGTTGCCCACGGCATTGAAGTCTGGTACGGCATTCGTCGAGTGCGGCGGTTCGTACTGACCCGCGCGCACCGGATTCTCTGCGTCAGCCGATACACCCGGCAGCGCCTCCTCGAGCAGGCGCCGGCGCTCGAGGCCGAGCGCCTGACGATTTTTCCGAATGCGCTGTCCGAAACGTGGCGCGACGCCGTGGGGTTGGAGTCGGGTCGCCCGTTGCCGGGCCGCTTCATCGTGTCGGTCACCCGCCTGGAGCGCGGAGATCGATACAAGGGCATCGTGACGGTCATTGAAACGCTGGCCATGCTCGAGGATACGTCCCTGCACTATTGCGTCATCGGGCACGGAGACGATCTGCCATTCTTGCAGCGGGTTGCGGAGCGCCAAGGTGTCGCGCAGCGCGTCCATTTTCTGCGGGGGGTGAGCGATGCGGAGCTGATCACCCTCTATGGGCGGTGCGCCGCCTTCGTGCTCCCCAGCGGCAAGGAGGGCTTCGGCATCGTGTTCCTGGAGGCGATGTATTTCGGAGCACCGGTGATTGCCGCGGCGGAGAAGGGCGCGCTCGATGTGGTCCAGGACGGCGAGACGGGCCTCCTGGTCCGCTTCGGCGACACCGTGGCGCTGAAGGAGGCCATCGAGCGGCTGCAGCGCGACCTCGCCTTGCGGGAGCGGGTGATTGTGCGCGGGCGCGCGACGGTGACCGAGGGCGGTGCATTCACCTTCGCCCGCTTTGCGCGCCGTTATGCGGACCTTCTCGGAATCCCCGCTCCGAGCCGGCCATGAACGCCATCTCGGTGCTGATACTGACGCTGAACGAGGAAAGCAACCTCGCCGAATGCATCGATTCGTGCGCCTGGTCGGATGACATCGTTGTCTTCGATTCCCTGAGTCAGGATCGAACCGCGGAAATCGCGCGCGACAAGGGCGCGCGGGTGTTCGAGCGCCGCTTCGACAACTACGCCGCGCAGCGCAATGCCGCGTTGACCACGGTGTCCTACCTGCATGAGTGGGTTCTCATGGTCGACGCCGACGAGCGGATTCCCCAGGATCTGGTCGCGGAAATGCAGACCGCCGTGGCCGCGGCGGGCGACGAGGTGGCGTTGTTCCGGATGCGCCGCAAGGATTTTTTTCTCGGCAAGTGGCTGCGTCGAAGCAGCGGCTACCCCAGCTGGTTCGGGCGTCTGGTCCGGCTCGGCCGGGTCCGCGTGGAGCGCGAGGTCAACGAGGAATACATCGCCCTGGGGCGGGTCGAACATCTTCAGACACACCTGCATCACTATCCCTTCAACCGCGGCATCGCCTACTGGTTCGAACGGCATAATCGGTACTCGACGGCAGAGGCGGTTGCGAAGCTGAGTCTGCATCGCGGCCGGATCGATCTGGCCGCACTGTTCAGAGGCGACCCCATCGACCGGCGGCGCACCCTGAAGCAGCTCCTTTACTACGTGCCGCTTCGGCCCCAGATCGTATTCTTCTATCTCTATATCATCCGTTTGGGCATTCTGGACGGCAGGGGCGGCCTGTATTTCAGCCGCATGCGCGCAAGCTACGAAATGTTGATCGATTTGAAAGTGGCGGAAGCGCGTCGCCGTCAAGAGGGGTCCCCGGTCTGAGTTGCCAGCAGCTCGCTCCAGCGATCCAGAGCACGCTGTCCCGTGTAGCGCTCCCGGTAAAGCCGCAGGGCGTTTTCGCTCAAGAGCGCGCGGCGATGGGGGTCGGATTTGAGCTCGGCGATATGCCGCGCGAGCTCTGCGGGCTGCCCGATCGCAACGCCGAGACCCGCTCCGGCCGCTTCGATGACACGCGCAACTTCCCCATCGGGGTCACCGATGAACAGCACCGGCCGCCCGCAGGCAAGAATTCCATAGAGCTTGCTGGGCACGATCAACCCCTCGAGCACCGGCAACAGGCTCAACCAGTGCACATCGGCGGCGGCCAGGGTGTCGCTCAGCGCGGCCCGGGGCTGAAGCGGCAGGAATTTGAAGTTGGCCAGACCGCGGTCGAGCACGGCCTGCTGGAGCGCGACCATGCCGGCGCCCGCGCCGATCATCAGAAATACGATGTCCGGATCCGCGCGGCATAGCGAGGCGGCCTCCAGCAGCGTCGCGAATTCGTGCGCCCGGCCGAGGTTGCCGGAGTAGCCCACCACGAAGCTCCCCTCGAGACCGAGCCGGGCGCGAAGCTCGCTCGGAGCGCGCTCCACGGATCCGGCCTCCGCGACCGCCCAGTTCTCGATGATACAGAGCTTCGACGCTGAGACGCGCCGAGCCAGCAGGTCTCGCATCCGCACTCCGAGCACTACGTTGACGGCGGCGGCGCGCAAAGAGAGGTCCCGCAGGCGACGCAGCCCGGCGTCGAACCATGCGGGAAGCGGGTTTGCGCCGAGCAGGGTGGCGATTTCGGGGAAAACATCGTGCAGCCAGTTCACCAGGCGGGCCCGCTTGAGGACAGCGACCGCCGCCGCAATCAGGGAGATCAGCGGCGGGTCGGTCTCTGCGACCAGCGTATCGCCGCTGGAAACCAGCAGCAGCAGCCGAGCGGCGCTCGATATGTAGAAGGAGGCGTAGTCGATCGCGCGACCGGCCAGGTGATCGCGGCCGAAGCGGGTCGTCCAGACACGATGCACCGTCACCCCGCGCACCCGCTCCCGCGGCGTCAGTTTCGCATCCGCGCGCTCGTAGCGCTGGCGCGAGCACACCACGTGCACCGTGAAACCCCTGTCGGCCAGCCCGAAGACGAGATCCGACAGCATTTGACTGGTCGCCGACTGGTCCGGGAAAAAGTAGCGGTTCACGAAAACCACTTTGGGCGACGCCGCGCGAGGGCTCATTGGTGCGCCTGCGCCGGACGGGCATAAGGACGCGCCAGCGGCTCGCCGACGAACAGTCCCTGGCCCGGCATCTTCACGCTCTTCCAGTAGGCCTCGAGGACGGTCTCGCCGCGCAGGTAGTGGCGCATCAACACGGCGATGTCGGGAAACTTCTCCAGATGATTGCAGGGCTCGGTGACGTTGCCATAGGAGGCGGTGGCACCCGCATCGAGCCATTCGAGCACCGAGGTCTGGCTGCCGCCGCTCAGCACGCCGCCGGTCGAGGTCAGGTGGTCCGCGACGGCACCGGCGCGAAAATGAATGTGGGGCAGTTCCTCGACGTGGGCGCTGCCCGTGAAGTATCCGATCGCGCCGTTCACCGGCTGCCGGACCGGCGCACTCAGCTCGATGGTGTCGAGTTTCCCTTCCACACTCGATTCGACATCAGCATAGGTGGTCGCGCGCACGTTTCGGTTCGGGTCGGACGTCCGCACCAGATACAGCGTGCCGCGCGGCGCGCTGCCGTCGGAGGCGATCCCGCGCTCGATGAGCGCCTGCGCCCGCGCCGGATCGACGATCGGGATCAGCATCGCCGGCAGCCATCCGACGGTGTCGGCGGGAAGCCAGCCGTCCTGGTCGAACAGCGGATTCGAGGTGGTTTCGGCACAGCCCGGCTCGCAAAACGACGCCCGGTAGCCGGCGGCCATGGCGGTGGTGATCGACATGCACCCGACCGCGAACGGGCGCGACCAGACCAGTGCCAGCGATTGCACCTCGCCCGGCAAACGGTCCAACGCCTGCCTGCGGATGCCCGCGAACGGCTCGGGAGCGATGCGTTCGGCCCACCCCAGGCGGATTCCCTGCACATTGGCGGCCGGCACCGAGCGCAGGCCCGCATAACGGCGTGCGATCGCGGCCGCCGCGGGGTCGTCCAGGTTGTAGAGCACACCCAGCCGGTCTGCGCTCAAACTCTGCGAGCAGGCCGAACCCGCAATGAGGCTCAATGCCGCCGCGAGAGCGCCCGCGATAATCAGCCGCAATTCTCACCGAGGCCCGTATCGATTCCGGCACTTGCGACGCCCGGCCGGCCGAACAGCGCCATCGCTCCGAGCCGCCTGCGATCCTGCAAGACCAGCTGCAAGACGCGAAGATCGACGGCGGGCAGCTGCTCGGCGAACGCATATACGAGCGACAGATCGCAGAGCTGGTTGATGAGGCGCGGAATACCGCGCGTGCGGCCATGAATGAAGCTGACCACATCGGCGGGGAACAGAGCCGCGTCACCGCCCGCCACCGACAGGCGATGCGCGATGTAGGCCCCCGCCTCCTCCAGGGAGAGGCTCCCCAGATGGAAGTCCACGGACACGCGCTGCGCAAACTGCTCGAGCTCGGGCCGCTCGAGCTTTTCGCGCAGCTCGGGCTGTCCGATCAGGAACACCTGCAGCGCGACATCCTGCTCGGAATTGACGTTTGACAGCAGTCGCAGCTCCTCGAGGATCGCGCTCGACAGATTGTGCGCTTCGTCCACGACCAGGAGCGTGCGCCGGCCCTTCGCGTACTCGCCGATGATGAATTCGATCAGCGCCTCATATTGCGCGGTTTCGGACACCTCGCCCGGCCGCAGCCCGAAAGCGGTGGCCGCCCAGGGATGGATCGAGCGGAACCGTGCATGCGTGTTGCTGATCAGCCCGACGCTGAGATTGTCCTGGTGGTGTCGCAGGAATCGTCGCAGCAACGTGGTCTTGCCCGAGCCGATCTCGCCCGTGAGTACGCAGAACGGCGCCTGCGACTCGAGCGCGTACTCGAGCATCGTCAGCGCCGCCTCATGCTGTGCCGAGGGGTAAAGGAAGGCCGGATCGGGGCTCATTGCGAACGGCTTGGAATCGAGGCGGAAGTGTCGTTCGTACATGGCGCTAGCCGTACGCGGAGCCGGTGCCCGTCGCCTTGTTGAGCACGGTGCCGACGATCGGCGTTTTGTGCAGCAGCTCCATGCAGCGCAACAGTTCGTCGCGTCGCGTCGCGTGCTCCGCGATCACGACCAGGGCGCATTCGACCTGCGGCAGGAAGGCGAGGGCGTCATCGCTGCCCAGCACCGGGGGCAGGTCGAACACGATGATCCGCTCCGGATAGCGCCCGTTGAGGTCGGCGACCAGCGCCCGTCCCTGCGGGCCCGCCAGTGCCTCCGACGAGTGATCGAGCGGACCGCGCGCCGGCATCACCACCAGGCGCTCGAAGCTCTCGGGATGATGCAGGCACTGGTCCACCCGGGCGTCGCCCCGCAGCACATCGTCCACGCCATACGCAGGCTCGATGCCGAAGATGTCGGCGATGCTGGGGCGCTTGAGGTCGCAATCGACCAGCAGGGTGGTGTGATGGCGGTCATGCGCAAGACTCGCCGCGAGATTCACGGCGGTGGTGGTCTTGCCGTCCCGTGCGCCGGGACTCAAGATGGCGATGGAGCGCCAGCCATGCTCTTCCATGCGCTGGATGACCTGGGTGCGAAGCATGCGAAACGCCGATGCGACCGCATCGCGTCTGGAAGGATGGATGATTCGATTGGCCTCGAGGGTCGCGAAATCCGGCTGGAAGACCTGCGTATCCGTGTAGATGATCTGCGCGGGCAGCACCGTTCGCGCTCGCTGTCCGCCAGGGGGCACGCTCGCCGGCCTCGGCATCGTCGCGGGCTCCGGCGCAAGCTCGCGCTGCTGCCGGGCCATGTCGAGCGCCTTTCGTATGCGGTCCATGATTCACGCTCCGAAGCGTCGGGCCAGACTGTCCCACAGGACGTCGAGCGGCCGGACGAAAAAATGCACGATGCAAAGGGCCGTGACCAGGCTCGCCACCGCACCGGTCCAGGCAAAACCGACCTTGCGCCGGTGCCGGCGCCGGTCCGCCGCGGTGATGATGGCGGGAATCGCCGCGAGCGGCGGCACGCTCAACAGCTGACGGATCTCGTTGACACCGCGCACAGACGGATCGAAGGCATCCTTGGCATAGACCGCACCGGTTCCTAGGCCGACACTCAAGAACAGGCCCGCCGCCAGGATCATGATCCGATTGGGCGAGATGGGCTTCTCGGGCGGCAGCGGCGGCTCGATCATGGTGAAGCGCTCTCCCTTGCGCTGGGTCTCGAGATTCTCGGAGACCTGAACTTCCCCCTGCTTGCCGCGCAGCTGCTGATAGCGGAGTTGCGCGTTCTCGAGGTCGCGCGCGAGTTCGCGGTAATCCCGCTCGACGGCCGGCGCTTGAGCCAGCCGGCGCTCGTACTCATCGAGCTTCGACCTGAGCTCATCGCGCTTGGCCTCCGCGCCCTGCTTTTCCACCGTCGCCGAGTCGAGCTGACCCTTCACCTGGATATAAACGGGATTGTCCGCGCTGGACTCGACCACCGGCTCGCCCTGGGTCGACGATTCGGCGGCGAGATCGCTCTCGAGCTCGGCGACGAGGTGAGTCAGGCGCACGACGTCGGGGTGCTCCGGCGTGTACTTCTCGCGTGCGCGTGCGAGCTGCGCGCGCGCCTCCTCGAGGCGCCGCGACGTGTCGGCCCTCGTGGTGTCGCGCGCCTTGGCGTGCTCGGCTTTCTCTTCCGCCTCCAGGCCGGCGATCTCCCGCTCGGTGTTGACGATGTCGGGGTGTCCGGGTGCATAGCGTGCCTTGTACTCCGCCAGCTCCGAACGAAGGGCCTTGAGACGGTCGGCGACCCCCATGACACGCTGGCCGGTATCGGAGAACACCTGAGAGGTCGGATTCAGCTGGGCCAGCTGTGCGCGCAGCAGCACCTGCTGCGCATCGAGCGCCGCGATGCGGTTCTCGGCGTCCCGCAGGTCGAGCTCGGTGCGATCGCTGATCTGCACGTTGATCTGCGCGAGATCGGGAAGGCTGTCCTTGTGCTTCTCCTTGTACAGTGCGAGTTTCTTGTCGAGCTCATCGATCCGCGCCTCCTGCTTGCTGGTCTCCTCGGAGAAAAACGCGGTGGTCTGCTCCGCGAGCTGGGTGCGCGAGGTGAGATTCTCGTTGAGATACAGCGTCGTCAGCTCGTTCGCCACCTTCAGGGCAAGCTCCGGCGAGCGGTTCTGGTAGGAGACGGTGAAGGCGATCGTCGCCTGGGTGGGCCGGCCGCTGCGCGGGTCGATCACGTCGGCGCTGATCATCTTGAGCGCGATGTCGCTGCGCATCCTTTGCAGCAGCACCTCGCGAGGCTTCGATTCACGGATGTCGGGATAGAGGTTGTAACGATCGATCAACGACGTGAGATTTTGCGTCGTCATCACGCGCTGGCTGATGATCTGCACCCGCTCGTCGGCGAAGGAGGTGATTGCGGAGCGCACCAAATCCTGCGGAATTTCCTGTTGCTCGATCAGTATGGTGGCCGCCGCCCGGTAGATCGGCGGCCAGAGGATGGCGGTGGCGATCGTCAGCACGAGGCCGAGGCCGGTCACCGCCAGGAGGGTGAACCGCAGGCGCCAATAGCGGCGAAGCTGCGATCGCCAGTCGGTCGCGGTCGGCACAGCCGGGGTTGCACTCATCTACAGATCCTTCCGGTAGAACTGTCTGGAGATCTGCACGCTCACGCCGTTCGAGGTGCCGGTGATCGCAGGTGACCCATAGCGCTGCAGGATCTTCGTAGTCTGCAAGGTCACCGACCATTGCTCGGTGAGATGCCAGACGGCGGACAGCGCGGTGTAGTAGTAGCGCTGTTCGTAGGATCCGGTTCCCCGGTTGAGGGGATAGCTGTTGGTCTGGTAGCTCGCGTTCGCGCTGTAGCTCCACCGCTCCGACCAGGTGTAGTTCAGCAACGCGCTGACGCTCTCCTGCCGGGCTAGATAGGCGAATCCCGTCGGCGCCAGCGCGCGCGAGACGCCCAGATTGAGCGCGAGGACGTCGCTCTGCCGCAGCAGACTGGCGGAATACACCGTTCCGTTCTGCGTAGAATCGATTTGCTCGAGGAGATATTTTCCGAAGAAATAGTTGTATCGATTCTCCGCACGCGAATAACCGGCGGTCGTCTTGAGAAGCCAAATTTCGCTCAGCTGGCGGTCGAAGCCGAGCTGGAGGCTGGCATTGTTGCTGGCGCTCACGCCATCGAGCGCCTCATAGCGTCCCACCGCTCCGATCAGGCGGACGGAATTGAGCTCGCTCGCGGCGTAAGCCAGGGCCGGAGAGAAGGTGGTGTAGCGATAATCGACCAGCGTGCCCAGAATTTCGCCGTCGTAGGAGGTGGGTGTCGCCGCGTCATTCTCTGCATAGAGGGCCCGGGACGTGTTCCCAGCCAGCTGCACCTGAAGCCGCTCGCTCAGCAGGTGCTGCCAATTGATGCCGAACGCCGATGAATCGCGCCGCACCCCGACACCATTGACGAGCTCGCCGGCATAGAGCAGTGAGGAATCGCGGTAAATCGCTGCCGTCACGCTGGTCGAGCCCAGCTCGTCGTTGAGCTGCGCGCTGGAATCGAGGTGGAAGAAGTTCGAGGTCACTCCTGAGTAGCCGCTTGCATCGCCGTAGCGGATATTGGGTGTCGCCGTGAAGTGAAAGGCATCCGAGTCGTAGTTCACGGGCGCGTCGAGCACCACGGCTGCGTTGGTCTCCGATTGCGCGGCGCCGGCGGCGAGCACCGGATTGGAGGAGTACTGTCCCACGATGCCGATGACGGGCTGCGTGCTCCACGGCTCGCCGAAGACCCTACCGCTGGTGCAAAAGGCGCTCACGGCAATTAGGCAGGGTAACAGTGCCCTCACGGCACGATTACCGTATCCCCGCTTTGTAAAAGGACGTTCTGCTCGAGATGACGACCCTTGGCGACATCGCCATAGCGGAACCGGATCGACGTCTGGCCGGATCCTTCGCGATGGAGCACCCGGATTTTATTGGTGCTTGCGAAGGGCGTCGTGCCGCCCGCGAGGCTCAGCGCCTGCATCACGTCCGTGGGCCGCAGCAGCGGAAAGTCTCCGGGCTTGTTGACCTTGCCGATGACGAAGATCTGGTTGCCGTTCGGCGCCTTGACCGAAACGGTCACGACTGCGTCGGGTATGAGCTTGCGCACGCGTTCCTCGAGCGCCTTGCGCAGATCATCCGTGGTGAGTCCCGCGGCCGTCAGGTCCCCGGCCAGGGGAAAGGAGATGCCCCCGTCGGGGCGTATCAACACCTCGCTCTGCAGGTCCGTCTCTTTCCAGACCACAACTTGCAGCAGGTCACCCGGCTGGAGCCGGTAGCCCGCCGTGGCGACCGGCGCTGCGGCGTGCGCAGCATGAGCCATCAGGATAAATGTGACGAAAGAATGACAAAAGAATCTCAAGCCGCGCATAAAATCCCGTACCGCCCGAAGGCTGGCTCCCCCACGCCGAAATAGGGCCGCGAGTGTAGAGCCCCTATGTGAGAGTTTCATTGCAAGCGATTACGAATCGCCTGCAAATGTCATCCGCGCCGATCGACGGGTTGATTCGGCCTTAGCTGCGGACGGCGGCATCGCCTCGAGCGCGGCGCTGCCAGAAGAGCACACCCAGACCGGACAGCAGGAGCGCAAGGGATGCCGGCAACGGTACCGGCAGCGCACCACTCGGCGTGAACTGGACGTTGAGCGAGTACAGGCCCATGTCGAGCGGACCTTGGGCCGTGCCGAACCACTGGGCGTAGACCAGGCCGCCGTTGACATGAAAACTGTCGGACCCGGCGCCCATCTCCGGCCCGAGGAGGCTCCCGTTCCCCGAGCTCAGAACCATGTTCAGGCTGGCGAGTTGCTGCGGCCAAACGTCGTTCGTGAGGGTCACGGTCAAGGTGCCGGGGCCGGTAATGTTCAGCGCTTGCACGAAGGACTGCTGGCCGCTCAGGAATCCTGACTTGTCATACAGCACTTCCGATGCGGCGGCCGTGCGAGCGCCGGCTGCGCCGAGCAGACAGACAGCCAGGCCAAGCAGATGTCGGATGTTCATGGTGCATCTCCTCTCAGTTCGTTGGATCAAGCAGCCGTGCTTTGCACCGGGAACGCGATGTCACCGATGGGCTCGGCCTCGCGGCCTTTGGCTTCCTCATTGCGATAGATGTATTTTTCGTAGAGGTAAACGCGCAGGGAATGCTTGGGCGAGTCGGCATCCTGCGGCGAGCCGCTTCGGCTCAGGCGCATCACCAGGTAGGGCTCCCGAAGACCGCTCATGGCGAGCAGGGCGATATCGTCGCGGTCGACCCGCGCATCGTCGCGGGCCCGCTCGTTGATGATGCCCTCGAGCCGATAGGCATCGAGCTCGAAGTGGCGGATCAGCTCGTCTCCGGACTCGACCAGCACCGGAAGAAGATTTTTGCCGGTGATCGCCTCATCACACAGCGGCGAGATCCGGTTCAGCATCGATTTGATCGCGAAGCGGATGACATCGGATTCCCGCACGCCGAGGCGCTGGGCAATTCGCTTGATGTTCCGCACATCGCTTCCCCCGAGCCGAATGGATACCGCCTGCTTTCTCCTGTCGACCACGAGTCCCCTCCCTCTCGATGTCCCCATCCCGCAGCGCATCGTAGAGTGAAAGTATTTCGTGCGCATGGCAGTCAAATGACGATTGCCCCAAAAGCGGGTGCCACACGGTATTCGAAAGGACCCGGTTCATCGACACTCGTCGGCCAGTCGTCATCGGTCAGTGGTCATCGGGGCGGGCGCGGCTGCCGCGCATGGACGGATTTCACGCAACCGCAATATGGCGGGAGTACACACAAAGCCGCGTCTGCGCGCGGAACAATCGCGCATGAGGCTGGATCGGCCCCCAAGGTTCAGCAGCGGTGAGCGCAAGCCGCCGCCGCGCTCTCGAACTCGTGGAGATCCGCCGATGCCGGGATATTTCGATACGTTGAGGGACGAGATAGAGCCCTTGGTGCCGCCCAATCCCTCGATGGTCATGGACATCGGCTGCGGTGAGGGCGTGACCTCGCGCTGGTTGAAGCAGATCCGTCCGAATAGCACAACCGTCGGCGTGGAGATCGACGCGACCGTTGCAGCCGTCGCCGCCTCCGTCGTCGATTCGGTGCTGGTCGCAGATCTGAATCAGGGCCTGGGCGCCCTGGCCGAATACGAGGGCCGGGTCGATCTCCTATTGCTACTGGACGTTCTCGAGCACCTCCAGGATCCCTGGGCCCGGTTGACGGAGTTCAAACGCCTGCTGGCGCCGTGCGGGGTCGTGATCGCGAGCATCCCGAATGTGCGTAATCTCAAGGTCCTGGGGCCATTGCTCTTCAAGGGAGAATGGCGATATCAGAGTTCGGGCATCTTGGATCGCACGCACCTGCGCTTCTTCACCCGACGTGCGGTGCTGGAACTGTTCTCCGATGCCGGGTATAGGATCCAGCAAGTCGCGTTCACCGGGCCGCTGCAGCCGGGTCGCATCAAGTCACTGTCCGGCGGTGCTGCCTGCATAGCCAACTTCGCGCTCGGCGGGGCGCTCAAGGAATTCGTTGCGCATCAGTACGTGGTCCGCGCGGTGCCGGCGGGATGACCCTCGACGTTCCCGGGGTGCTGCTGACCGCGCTGGTGCGGCGCATCGGGGTGGCCGCTTGCGCGGCCGCACTCACCTTGGCCGCGGGCGTTGCGTGCACCGGGCCGCAGCACCCGGAGGCGTCCGGCGCGGTTACCGCGGAAGCAACTGCGGCCTCCGCCTCGCCCGCCACGAGGGTCGCGTCCCGCACCGCGGCACTCTCGCCCGCGCAAACGTTGGGGGATGTCAGGGCCTCGGCCATGGATGCCGGTGCCGTTGCCGCCAACTGCACGATGGCCCAGCTGAGTCCATCCAATACGGCGGCCGCCAACGTCTCCGCCTACCTCGCCGCCGCAACGACCGCGCTTGCCTCGACGATGGGCAACGTGTGCCTTCCGGGCGGGACATTCGCCTTTGCAACGGTAAGGCTCACCACGGCGCACAGCGGGCTTCATACGATCGGGACGGCTCCGACGCAAACGTTCATCCACAATCAGCCCTCCTTGGGCTACAGCTTGACGGGTGGCACGATCCTCAAGGGTGCTGGCCCGGGTTCGGGTCCGGCCTTCACGTTCGTCGGTGCAGGCGGAGCCGCGGCCCGCTGGGCGAGCGGCTTCTTGACCGATGTGAGCTTCGAGAACATCGGATTCGACAGCTGGGATCGGCAGTTCCTGTTCGGCGGTACGAGTCTGCAGGGAGTGGCGTACTCCAAATTCAACAATTTGTACGGTACCGATATCGGTGTGCGGGCTTATGACTTCATAAACTCCGTCTCTCTCTGGATGGATGAGCTGTTTGGCTACTTCCCCGGCTCGGGAATCAGGCTTGCCGATGATCTCGACAACAGCGTGTACGGGAGCACCACCAACTCCTACGCCGGCAATCTGCAGTTCACACTGACGAGCTTTGCCGCGGAAGGCATAGTGCTCGAGGCAACGGCGATCGGCACGGATGGTTCACAACTCAACGAGATTGAAGGCGGCTATTGGTTCGTTCAGCGTCCCGGCCAAGCACCGCAATCGCAAGCCGTGCAGATGTCGGTCGGTTCACCGACGATCGGCGTCTCGGGCAATGCCTACTTGCCGGTCGGAATGCCGGTCGGATTCACGACCGGCGCAAATGGCTTCGTCGCCGGGGAGACCTATTTCGTCGTCGCCAGCTCGGCAACGAGCATTCAGGTTTCGAACACCTACGGAGGGCCGCCGGTTGCGGCGACGGGCAGCGCGACCTCAACCATCCTGTCCGTCGGCGCCGAAAATATCGCGCTGCGCGGCCTCGGGGTGGAAACGTCTTCGAATGCCGGCAGCGTGTCGAACGTCCACATCGCCCAGGTCGACAGCGAGAATTCCTCGGGAAATTGCATTTTCCTCCAGGGCGTGAGCGGCGCGGATATCGTGCTCGCGGAGTGTCCCGCGATCACGATTGCCGGGGTCGCGTTGCGCGACGTAAACGGGGTCACGATCACCAACAGCGGCAGTGACGGCCCGACTCGGGATGCCGATGGATACGGTCACCAGGACAACACCTGGATCGGTGCCTACATGGCACCGGATGTTCAGTCGGACGGCTTCTTGGGACAGGGTGAGGCTGTCAATTCAAGCGGGTCGGTCGGCTATCATTTGGCGCTGGCACCGACGCTCGCGGGCGTCGCCTCGCCCGGCCTCACAGTCCGCGGCACCGGCGGGGACTATCTATATTCTGATTTTGGCATAGGGCAGCCCTACTTCGTCGATGGCAACTACAATGCAAATTTGAACCCGAGCGAAAGCGGAATTTTCGCCTACGCGGGACCGGGCGGAACCTGTACTTTGCCGGCGATCGAGAACACCTCGTACACGACCTCCATCGTAGGCCTGCCGTATTGGTTCACGAACGTCGGGAGCGGCCCGTGCAAGCTCGTAACCCAGGCAGCACAGACCTTCTCCGGTTTGGTTGGCGCAACCTCCATTACCGTCCCAGTCGGCGGAACCGTGGCGGTGTCCGCCGAGCCGTTCGGCAGCGCCTATACCTGGCACGTGCTCAGCTTCGTTCAACCGTCGCAGGTGCGATATGGCACGTTGTCGTTGCCAACGACAACGGTCGCTTCCCTCCCTGCGTGCGGCGCAGGGCAGGTCGGCCTCCTGTATTCGGTCTCGGATGCGCGATCACCCACCTACAATGCACCGGTGGCGGGCGGAGGCAGCGCGAGCATTCCGGTGTTCTGCAACGGCACGAGCTGGACAGCGCATTGAGCGCGTGCCGGGGCTAGATCCACCATCGCGGCAGCACGCGCCGTGCGACTGCCCTCACGCCGTTGACGGCGAGCTGCGAAGGGTGGGAGTAGGAGCGGCCGCGATGGGCGGGAAAGCCCACAGGCCTCGCGTTGCACGGAAAGCGCATGATCACCTTGCGATGCGCCGCGAGCGCCGCCAGCTTGCGGTAGTAGATCGCTTCCATGTGGGTGATAGCGCCCGACTCGAGATCGCGGTAGCACTGCTGCAGGTGGGTCGCGTACAGATGGTGCGAGAACAGGATGATCTGCGTCGTGACTTGAGGGTGCTCGTGCCGCCTCAGCAGCGTGCGCCATGCGCGCGCATCGGCCGCGGCGTCGAAGTCGGGCGGCAGGCGATCGAGAAGCCGCGTCAGACTCGGGAATGTGAAGCGCCCCGACACTTTGATCATGTGGCTCGTCCGGGCGCGCAGCTCGCTCTGATTCAGCCCGAAATCGAGCATCCGCAGCTCCGCGTAGCCGTAATGGCCGCCCGGGGGATACCAGTTGCAATCCAAGCTCACGAACTCGACCTGCTTGCGGAGGGGATTCTCGCTTGCCGCAATTTGCTCGAGCTCGCCGAGGGGGTAGCGGGTATTTTCGATGAACAGCACGTTGCGGATCCGGGCGTCGGGAAACGCCAGCCAGAACCGCAGGGCCGATTTGTAGTCTTCCAGCCGCACCCGCGGATCGGCACGGTGCAGCTGGTACGCGCCCTGGCTCGGGTCGATGCAGGCCGTCATCACCAGCAGGAACCGCTCGCTCACCATGAGATCCCGCGCCCCGGTGCTCGGATGATTCACGATCCAAAAATGCTCCGCGACCTACGACCCTCCGCACGCTATCGCCTTACTGTGACGCCGGCATGACCGGGGGTATGACGGCTCCGCGGTATCGCCAAATGAAACTTGATGGATTGTCATTCAATTGTCGCAACCAACTGATTATCTATCCGCCCTATTGAAGAACGTCGTCCGCAGCGCGGGCGCCTGCGATGGACAGACGAGCAACGAAACGCTTCCTCGGACAATCCGGTTGGCTGGCCTATGGCGCCCTGAATATCGCGGTCGTGATCGTGCTCCTGCTAGGCGCCGCGTTCGGCGGCGGCAGTCTGGCCGAATTTCCGTACGTGATCCTGCTGTTTGCGATCTGCTCGAGTCCGCTGCCGTTCATCACGCGCCTGAACGATCTCTATGCACTGCTCGGCGTGGTGATGGCGATCAATTTCATTTCCTTCGGACTCGCCGACGCGGTGGGCATGCTGTCTGCGCCGACGGTGGTAACGCCGGATAAATCTCTGATCGATGCCGGTGAGGCCGTGCTGGTGGTCGGCCTGCTGATGCAGCTGCTTGGCGGTCACGTGGGCATTCGTCTGGCGGCTCGCCGCGGGCCGCCAGGGGTCGCGAAGGATTGGCGCCGGTCAATCCTCGTGCCCGTTGGGCTTCTGCTCTGGACGGCCGGCTGCGCCGCGACGCTGTATCAGTCGCTGGTGGTGCAACCGACCAATACCAGCGAAGCGGTCATCGCGGGCTTCGCCAAGCTCGGCCTGTGGAATACGTCGCTCCTCATCTTGATGGAGAATTACGCGGGTCCGCTGGGGCTGGTCGTGCTGTCGTACTGGTGGAGCAAGTGGGCGCAGCGCAGCGGCACCTTGCTCATGCTCACGATCGTCGTCGCGCAGTTCGCCGTCGGCTGGGTGGTCGATACGAAGGAGACGGCGCTCAATGCCCCGTTCGTAATGCTGCTCACCCGGTTCGTGGTGACCGGTCGCGTTCCGACCCGCTGGCTCGTCTGTTCGGTGCTCGGGGCGATGCTCGTGTTTCCGGTACTGGCCGCGAAGCGGGTCATCATGACCGAGGGTCTCGGCTTGACGCGTGTCCAGGCCCTCGAGCACATGGGAGAGATCATCGAGCGGGCCATCGAGGAGCGTAATCTCGCCCGCAGCAGCAACAAGTACGAACAGAAAGCCGGCTCTTTTCTGGAGCGTCTGAACGACAAGGCGGCGGTCGAGACCTTCGCCGAGCACGTGGGCAAGGACCACCCTTACCTGATGGGGAAGCCGTTCGTCCAAATGCTTTACGCGTTCGCCCCGCGGATCATCTGGTCGGACAAGCCGGGCGAGAATTCCGCGCAGCTGTTCAACCGGGAGTTCCACCTTTCGGCCGACCGCGACACGTTCATTTCTCCGACGCATCTGGGCGAGCTCTACTGGAACTTCGGCTATCCGGGCGTGGTCTTCGGCATGGGGGTCATCGGCATGTTGCTGGGCTACGTGTTCGCCCGCTTCGATCCGTCGCGCGGCACCTCGATCACCGGGGTGCTCGTGCTCATCGTCACCTTGTACGAGCTTGCCCTGCGTCACGAAGGACAGATCGAACTCGAGTACGTGGTGTGGATGCGGACGATGGTCCTGCTCGGGTTGCTGCATCTCGCCTTCGCGCGCCGGGTGGCACCGACCGACGAAGTGGCGCGAGGCAAGTTGGCGCTTCCGATGCCGGCGCGCGACGGCCGGGAACCTGTCCTCTTCCCGAATCTGCTGCGATGAGAGACGACGCCGGCATCCCATCAGCCGGATGATCTATGTCGGCGAGCCGCCGATCAGGCCGAAGCTCGACCAAGCGCCGGGCGTGCCGTCCGCGGTGCAGATCCATCCGAGCGGTGCGCCGACGGCCGGCTCGGCATTGTAAAGAATGGCGCCGCGCCGCCACTCACCCTGGTGCGGCGGGGCGAGGCCGCGGCCCTGCGCCGGATTCCAGGCATTGTTCAGCTCGGTTCCCGGTGTGCCATTCGGCCCGAACTGCGGGCGGGCGCCGGCGTTGCCGGTCAGCCGCAGGGCGGCCAACTGCCCGGCGGCGGCGGCCGAAAACCGATAGCTGGCATCCGCGGCGCCGTCGACGATGTTATCCGCGATGGTCAGCTCCTCGAGGCGCGCTCCGGCCGCCGCGGCGAGGCTCAGGCCGCAGCGGCCGCCGTTGATGATGTTGCCGCTGAACCGCAGCCCTTGCAGAGTGGTTGCGCCATCGAGCGCGTCGAGCCAGATCGTGTTCGACCCGGATCCCGTGAAGCGGTTGTTCGCGATGATGATCCGCTGCAGCGTGTTGGCGGGAAACGCCGTCTTGATGCAGATGCCGTGAGTCGCATCGCCTTGCACCAGGTTGCTCGACACGATGACGTCGTTCGAGCGGCTGATCTCGATCGCCCCAGCGCCCGTCGGCTCGCCGTTGTACGCGAGCACGTTATCCGAGATGCTCACCCCGCTCCCCTGGTGGCATAGCGCGCCGCAGAACGCGTTGTACGAGAAGTTGTTGCCCGACAGTACGATGCGCTCCGCGGGAGGCCCGTAGACGTCGGTCTGCCAGCCGTGAAAGCGGTTTCGCTGTGCGAGGTTGCCGATGAACACGTGGTCGACCGATGGGCTGCCCGGCGCGGTTGCCGAGATGAATCCCGCGCCGGCGTTGCCGAGCGAAGTTGAGGCGCTGCACGTCAGCCGCACGGCCCCGATCGCAAATCCGGTTGCGTCGTTGTTGCGGGCGGAGCATCCCTCGATCCGCAGATCCGTTTCACCCCAGCCGCGATTGGCGTTGCCCAGATAGAACCCCCGGAACTGCGATCCCGGCGTGGAATCGCGTGCGACGCAGCCGAGCCAGCGGTTGCCGACACCCCGACAGGAGGCGAGCTGCCCCAGCCCGCCGGGACGCCCGCCGTGGGCATAGGCTTCCACCAGGCTGATCGTGCACGATTCGCAAGTCTCGAGGCCAAGGCCGATGCAGGAGATGCCGTTGCCGTCGAGCTCGAGGTCGCTCACGTGGGCGCCCTGGCACTCCTGCAGCAGCAGACCCGTGGGTCCGAACGGCCCCAGGGCCTGCCGCGGAACCGCCAGCCACTTCAGTATTGTGCCGCTGCCCTGGATACGCACATTGCGCAGGCGTCGCAAAGCGATGCCGGGCCACCCGGGAGACCCCAGGGCGATCACCCCGCCGGGTAGCGTCAGCACCGAATCGTCGGTCAGGGCCGCCACTGCTCGAAGCAGCGCCGGCGCATCGTCGGTGGATCCGTCGGCGACCACGCCGTGAGCGGCCGCGTCGACTCGCGCACTGCGCTGCACCGGCGGCTCGCCCGGGACCGCCGCGGCGAGCGCGCTCGTCGAAAGAAGGCCGCCCAAGGCGCTGCGACGCGAAATGCGACGAAGCGCCGCATCGGCGCGTGTGTATGAGGGCTCTTTCGGGCTCATGGAGATACTGCGGGCGCGAAGTCCAGCCGGCCTTGTATCACAGATACGGTACGCCGCGGCGCTACACAAAAGTGACACATCGCGATGATACTTTGCGCGCCGGCGCGAAACCAGGTCGGATCCATGCGAATTCTCTACGGCGGCATCCTCAACCTGGGTTCGACCACCGAGCATCGGATGCGGGCGCTGTGCCGCTCCGTGGCGCAAGACGTGGCCGAGTTCGACTATGATCCCTACCTCGCGACTCCGAACCCATTGTTCGGCCGGCTGCGCGACCGATTGCTCGTCTCGCCGGGAATCGCCGCGCTCAACAAAGCGCTCGTGTCCCGGGTCGAGACGCAAATGCCCGACTACGTCTGGCTCGACAAGCCGGTCTTCGTTCATCCGCGCACGGTGCGCCGCCTGAGCGAATTGGGAGCGCGCATCATCTCCTACATGCCGGACGACCCTTACGGTCCGCGGCGCGATCCGGTGTGGCGGCTGTTCAGGGCGGCCCTGCCGCACTACTGGGCGCACGTGGTCACCCGCGACGTGACGCGCCGGGAATTCATCGCGCGCGGCGCTCGCCGGGTGATTCACGTGCCGTTCGCCTTCGAGCCATCGATCCATTTCCCCGCGCCGCCGGCCGTACCGGCCCGGCCGCGGGAGTTCGACGTGATCTTCGTGGGCTCGCCCTACGATCAGCGGGCGAGCTGGATCATGCGGCTCGCGCAGGAGAGTCCGGGCCTGCGGATCGGTCTGTTCGGCCCCGGCTGGCACAAACATGCGGCGGCGCTGCGCGCGGCCGGACTCGAGTGCGGGCCGCCGGTGTGGAACGACGCATATCGCGAGACTGTGTGGCGCTCACGGCTCGCGCTGTCGTTCATCACCCGCTCGAATCGCGATGAGCTCTCGCACAAGGCCGTCGAGATTGCCGCGTGTGGTGTGCCGGTGCTGGTCGAGCCCTCGCCGCTGCACAGCCGCCTGTTTCACCACGGACAATCCGCATTTTTTTTCGCCGAACCCGCGCAATTGTCGAACGTCGTGCGCGAAGCGCTGGCAATGAACGGGGAACTCGATCGCGTCGGGCGCGCTGGCGCCGCGGCGGTACGCGCCGCCGGGTTGTCGAACGACCAGGTTCTTACCGGCATTTTCAGCCAGCTGCCGGCGACGCCGCCCGCGGCGGCTGCCGAGGCGACGAAGCTCCCGTGAGGAGGATCGTGCTGCCGGGCACCGGACGCCGCACCTCGCAGCTCGGGTTCGGTTGCTCCTATCTCACACCGGAGAATGCCGCGGTGCTGGACGCCGCCTTCGAGGCGGGCATCCGTCATTTCGACGTCGCCCGGGCCTACGGCCGCGGACTCACCGAAGGCATCGTGGGCAAGTTTCTCCGCCGTCACACGGCGGAGGTCACGGTCACCAGCAAGTACGGCATCACGCCGCCGTTCAGTCATCCTTGGCATGCATGGGCGCGCCGCGCGCTGAAGCCGGTCGTGCGCCGCCTTCGCCGCCGCCCCGTACTCGACCAGCGGCTCAGCGCCGTAAGCGCATTGCAGACCCGCAGGGCCTCGTTTCGCGGCCGGGATGCCCGCGACTCCTTGCAGCTGAGTCTGCGCAATCTCGGCCTCGCCCGGATCGACCTCTTCTTGATGCACGAGCCGGTCGCCTCTGACCTGCGCGACCCGGAGCTCGTCGAGGTGCTGCGTGCGGCGGTCGCCGACGGCCGGATCGGCGCGTTCGGTATCGGCGGCCCGGCGCGGCATCTGGACGAGCTGCTCGTCCGGCATCCGGAGTTCGGCGGTGTGCTGCAATACGAGTGGACCGCGATCGAAGCGAAGCGCTCCGATGCGGATTCCTTTACGGTGCTCTATCGTGTCATCGGCGGTGCGGTGAAGCGGTTGGAGGCCGCCCTCGCGGAGGACGAAGCTCTGCGGCGGCGCTGGTCCGACGAGGTCGGGCACGACCTCGCCCCCGGCGCGGCCGCCGGACTCATGTTGCATGCGGCGGCTGCGCTGCAGCCCGAGGCCATGATCTTGTTCTCCTCAACGCAACCGCAGCGCATCCTCGACAACGTCCGGATGGTCACCGACACCGACCTGACCGGCGCGGCCCTGCGCCTGGTCGACCTCGCGAAGCGATGGGCCGCAACCCAATCACCGCTCGAGTGATGGCCATCCGGCAACGAAGCTTTCTCGGTCGGGTGACGGTCGGCATGTCAGGGCAGGCGTTTTCCCGCCTCATCCAGGCCGCCTATACCATCATGCTCGTGCCCCTGCTGATCCGTGCATGGGGCCTCGAGGGGTACGGTCAGTGGATCGCCTTGACCGCGCTGACCTCTTATCTGGGCCTGTCGAATTTTGGTCTGGTGACCACGGCGGCCAACGAGATGGTGATCGCGAGCAGCGCCGGCGACGAGGCGCGCGCGCGCCAAACCTTCCAGGTGTCGATCAATCTGGCTCTGTACGTCGTATTGCCGATCATTGCAGCCGTGGTGCTCGTGCTCGGCCGGGTGCACGTCGGCCGCGGACTTCACCTGACGCAGATCGGTCCGTCCGCGGCGTACACCATCATCGCCTGCATGGGTGCGGCGTTGTGGTTTCAGACGCTGCGCGGATTGAACGTCGCAGCCCTGTACGCCGCCGGCTCGTACGCATTCGCCTATTACGTTCAGGGCGTCATCAAGCTCATCGAGCTCGCCGGCATCGCCGTGATCGTCGGGGGCTTTGCCGGCTCGCAGGCGGCGGCGGCCATGGTGATCGCGACCGCCGCTTTCGCCGAACTCGTCGTCGTCGCGGCCAGCGCGCGTCGCGCCGCAGCCTGGGCGCGCTTCGATCCATTCGCCTTCGATCGGGCGTGGCTTGCGCGGCACGTCCGGCCGGCCGTCGGCTTCATGGTGTCCAATTTCGCGACCGGCGGGCTCATGAGCCAGGGGCCGCGGGTGGTGCTCGGGGCCATGCTCGGCGGCCAGGCGGTCGCGGTCTACGCGGTCTACGGCACGGCCATGCGCTTCGTCGATCAGCTGCTGCTGACGCTGGTGCTGCCGCTCGAGGTCGAGATTGCGCAATGCGCGGGGCGGCGCGAGCTGGCGCGAATTTACGCGTTGATCATCAAGGGCACACATGTTTCCTGGGCGATGTATCTGCTGGTGGTGTGCGGATTGCTGCTGTTCGGCCCGTTGGTTTTCCGCATCTGGACCACCGACAGGATTCCCTTCAGCTATGCACTGATGGGGCTGTATATGGGCCTCTCGGCGGCCAACCTGCTGGGCCGCGTGAGCCTGCACGCACTGATCAGCACCAATCGGCTGTACGGCATCTCGTTCGCGCTGTTGATCACGGCTGCGGCCGCCATCGGCGGCGGAGCGCTGCTGGCGCGCTCGATGGGGATTGGCGGCATGATCGTGGGGGGCGCTTGCGGCGAGGCCGTGAATGCGCTGGTGGTGATCGCGGCGACCGCACGCTGGCTCGGCCGGCCGGCCTCAGGCATGCTGCGCGACTTGCTCGATTTCAGGGGCTCGCTGGCATTGATGCGCACGCAGGGGACGGCGTTGCTGTCACTTCTGGTGCGCGGCCGATGAACGTCTGCGCACGTGCGCGTGCGTCGAGACAAGCGGCAAGCCGCACGGCCAACGCGATCACCGTATGGGTGGGATTGGCAAAGCCGGCGCTCGGAAAGACCGAGCTCGAACACACGTAGGCGTTCGTGGTGCCGAAAATCCGCAGATCCGGATCGACCACACCCTCGGTGCGGCTTCGGGCCATGCGGGTGCCACCGATATGATGATAGCTCTCGCGGAAGCGCCGGGTGAGCTCGCCGTCGTCGTGCTCGATGTCGGGATCCGCGACCCATTCCCCGAATCCGCGCGCCCGAAAGGCGCGCTGCGCGACGGCGAGAAAGGTGCGGATGGAGTGCAGCTCCAGCGCAGCGGTGCGCCAGGCGACGCGTGCACGCAGCAACCCGCTCGCGTCGCGCTCGCCGGTCAGCTCGATCGTGCCGGTGGAGCGGGGCGATTGTTCGCACTGCACGCTCAGCCGCAGCTCACGCACCGCCGTCCGGCCGATGGCATGACGGGCATAGGGGATCTTGTGCCACAGCAGGGTGGGCGCATGCCGGGCAAAGTGCGCGATCCGCGCGGCAGACAGCGTCCGCAGCTGCCGCGTCCGCCACATGCGGTACGTCTCGTACGCCTTCCACAGGTCATCGACGCCATCATGGGTCGCCGTCACCGTGCCGCAGACGTCGAGAGTCTGATGGCGGGCCTGGACCTCCCGGTTCAATTTCATCTTGGGTTGGTACAGGAGTCCCTGGGCCGCGAAATAATCCAGGTACTTCGGGTCGGGCAGGGATGCCTGACGGAGCGTGGCAACCATGCACGTGATGTGATCCTGAAAATGCCGTCCCAGGAGCGCGTTCGCGCCCCATGGTGTACCACCGCCGCGGCGCGATGGCTGCAACAACAGCCGGCACACTTCGATGCCGCCCATGGCAAGCACCACGGCTGCGGCCTGGAACGCCGTTTCCACGCCGGCGGCGTTGCGCGTCCGCACGCGGCGCACCGTGCCGCCCTCATCGACGCTCATCTCGCAGACGGCGGCATGCAGGAATACGCAGATGTTGGCGTCGCGGCTGATCGATGCGGCGTGCAGGCGCGCCAAATCGGTGGTGGGACACCAGCGCGACACCGCGGCGTGCAGCTCGCTGCCGAGGTCCGGCCGGGGCCAGCCGCGTGCCGCCCACAGGGTGTCGAGATCGGGCGGGTCGGTGTGGAGGCCCTCGAGCTGCAGCGCGCGCGCGTACGCCCCGGACAGGTCAGCGGCGCAAAACGGCCAGGCGCCGCCGGCGACGCCGGGCCGCTCCCTGAAGACGTGCTCGTCTATCTCGAGCACCTGTCCGCCCCACTGGGTGGTGGTGCCGCCGAACACCCGGGAGCGTCCGTTGTACAGTCCCGTGAAGGGCAAACCGACGGATTCGCCGGCATAGTCGGCCTGGGATCGAGCCTCGAAGCGCTTGCCGCCCGCCTCGAGCAACGCCACCCTAATTCCGCGTCGCGCGAGCTCGATCGTCAGCGAAATGCCGGCGGCCCCGGCGCCGACCACGCACACGTCGAAACGCTGTTCGCGCGGCATGACGTGCCGATTCAGGTCGATCATCACAGCGCGCATGGCAACGTGGCGGCGATCTCCCGGTAGAGGGTTTCCATTTGTAATGCGACACCGTCCCAGGAAAGTTCCCGGCGCGCGGTGAAACGTCCGCGCTCCCCCATCAGCCGTCTTCGAGCCGGATCGTGCAGCAACGCCCGGATGGCCTCCGCAAGGATTCTTGGAGCGCCGTCCACAACGACACCGGCGCCGGACTCGGCAACCAGGCTTGCCAATCCGACCTGCGCGGTGACGACGACCGGGCAACCCATCGCCATCGCTTCGGCCACGACGTTGCCGAAATTCTCCGAGTAGGACGGCAAGACGAACAAGGCGGCATTCTCGTACAACGCCCATTTATGATCGTCCGAGACCATGCCGACGAACCGGATGCGGCCCTGCACCCGGTTGTCGATGGCCAGTCTTTCGAGCTCGCTCCGGTAGCCGTTCTCGTCGTTGCCGGCGATGATCAGGGTCAGTTCGGGCACCCACTTCCAGGCCGCAATCAGCCGGTCCAGTCCCTTCTTTGCGTCGATCCGGCTCAAGAACAATGCATATGGTTTGCTGATGTCGGCAAACGGGCCTGCTGCCAGCGCGCTGTGGTTCGACGGCCAGCCAACGCCGTTCGGGATGGAACGGATCTTCGGCGTGCTCAATCCGAGGCCCACGATTTCCGTTCGTTCGATCTCTGCGGTCACATGCAGGCCGGCCGACTGTCGGATGGTGCGCTGCTCGATCAGGCGTATCCAGAGCGATTTCGCCAGCCGGCTCTTGCGCCGGATCACCTCGGCGCCGAGCATGCCGCGGGGAGATAGGAGATAAGGGACGCCGGCGCGGAAGGCGATGCGCGCCGCGGCCCAGGTGGGCCAGAGAAACGTGGAATGCAGGTGCACGAGATCGAAGGTCGAGATCTCCTCTCGAAGCGCATTCGCCAGGGAGGGACACCAATACAACCGGCGCATGAAGGGTACACGGAAATAGCGGACCCGGACGCCGTCCAGATCGACCGAGTTGCCGTACGGCACGTCGAGATCGCCGGAACCATCCACGGACGAGGTGTAGACATGCACCTCGTGACCGCGCTGTGCGGTGGCCTTTGCGAGGGCATGCACCGAGCGGATGGGTCCGCCGTATCTGACGGCCGGAAAGTACGTCGGCACGACGTGGAGAATGCGAAGCCGCCGGACGGCCGGAGCGGGCTTTAGGGAGGCGGTCGGCCCCAGGGTTATTTGCAACATTTGAGCCGCCAGTCTGATCGACGTGCGTGACAAGGATCTTACCTGAGCGTCGATTCAGCCCCGCGTTGGCGCATGTCACGGCCCTGAAACATGAAATTGCGATCTTCGCGGCCATGTCCGTCGAAGCCCTCGCACCGCCCGTGCCTCCCGGCACGGTGTGGAGACTTTCCTCCGCGGTGGTAGCCGCGGTCTGCGCCGCGTTTGCGCTCTCGCTGTGTGTCTTCTGGGACGGGCTATCGCGGATGTGGGGCTGGTGGATCGACAGCCCGGAGTACAGCCATGCGCTGCTGATTCCGCCCATTGCCGCATTCCTCATCTGGCAGCAGAAGGATCGCCTGGAGCGCGTCAGCTTCAGCGGAAGCTGGTGGGGCGTGTTGCTGGTGACCCTCGGCGGTGCGCTGCTGGTCATGGGTCAACTGGGGACGGTCTACACGCTGATCCAGTATGCCTATCTGGTGACCGTGTTCGGTCTGGTGCTTGCCCTCACCGGTCCGGCAGCGTTCCGGCTGCTGTTCATGCCGCTATTCATTCTGCTGTTCATGGTGCCGCTGCCGCAGTTCGTGCTTGCCAACCTGTCCATCAAGCTGCAACTCCTGTCCTCGAAGCTCGGCGTTTTGTTCATGCGGTTGTTCGACATCAGCGTGTATCTCGAGGGCAATGTGATCGACCTCGGCGGATACAAGCTGCAGGTGGCCGAGGCCTGCAACGGGCTGCGCTACCTGTTTCCGCTGATGACACTCGGTTTTTTGATGGCCTACTTTTACAAGGGCGCGACATGGAAACGCATCGCCCTGTTCCTCTCCAGCATCCCCATCACCGTCCTGATGAACAGTTTCCGCGTCGGCACCATCGGGGTGATGGTGGAGAACTGGGGCATCGGCATGGCCGAGGGCTTCCTGCACGAGTTTCAGGGCTGGGCGGTCTTCATGGCAAGCGCTGGGCTGATGCTCGGCGAGATAGCCCTGTTGAACCGCATCGGCCGGGAGCCGGGAACCTGGCGGCAGCTGTTCGGCATCGAGTTCCCCGCCCACTCGCCGCGCGGCGCGCCCATTGAAAGGCGCACCTTGTCCAAACCGTTTCTCGCCGCCTGCGGAATGCTGCTCGCCTTTGCCGTCATGACGCTGGCGTTCCCCCGGCCGGCGGAGATCTTTCCAAAGCGCGAGAGCTTCGCGACCTATCCGATGGATCTTGGGAGCTGGACCGGCAGGCCGGAGCCCCTGGCCGGCCTGTACCTCGATGCCTTGAATCTGGACGATTACCTGATGGCCGACTATGCGAATTCCGCGGGCCATCCCATCAACCTGTACATCGCCTACTACGACTCGCAGCGCAAGGGCGAGGCCGTGCATTCCCCGCGCTCCTGTCTGCCGGGCGGCGGATGGCAGATGGAGGAGTTCGGCCAACGCACGCTCGACGCCCGCGTCGCGGGCGAACCGCTGCGCGTCAACCGCACGCTGATCACACTCGGCGACCGGCGCGAGCTGGTTTACTATTGGTTCCAGCAGCGCGGACGCGTGATTACCGACGAGTTCGCCGTGAAGTGGTATCTGTTCTGGGACGCATTGACGCGTCATCGAACGGACGGCGCGCTGGTGCGATTGATTGCGCCGATCCCGCCGGGAGGCGATCGGGCAGCCGCGGATCGTGAACTGGCGGACTTCGCGGCGCGTATCGCGCCGAGCCTGCCGCGATACGTACCCAACTGAGCGCGGGTACACGGCGCCTGCGCCCCATGACTCGCGCTTTTACCCTGCAACCGGCCACGGTGACGATGTCGAACCGGGCGCTGCGTGTTTTATGGGGCATTTGCTGGGGATTGCTGTACCGGCCTACACCGCGTCCCATGCATGCCTGGAGACGCATGATCCTCAGGTTATTCGGGGCACACATCGCCGCCGGCGCGCATCCCTATCCGGCTGCGAAGATCTGGGCGCCCTGGAACTTGACCATGGAGGTCTCGAGCTGCCTCTCGGATCACGTCGATTGCTACTCGGTGGCGCACATCACCATCGGCGCCCACGCCACCGTCAGCCAATACTCCCACCTGTGCTCGGCGAGCCACGACTACCGGGTACCGACCCTTCCCATGGTCGCCGCACCGATCGTGATCGAGGCGGATGCCTGGGTCGCGGCTGCCGTATTCGTCGGTCCTGGTGTGCGGATCGGCGAGGGCGCGATCGTCGGCGCCCGTTCCACGGTTACCAAGGATGTGGCGCCGTGGATGGTGGTGGCAGGATCGCCGGCGACGGTGCGGGGAGACCGGCCGAGGTTTAAGCGCGGCCCGAATGGAGCCGTCTCGAGAGCCTGACCTGCCGTCTCAGCCGCATGTCACGGCCTCGCAACATGAACTTGCGATCTTCGCCGCCATGTCCGTCGCCGCGCCCGCCTTGTTGCCAATGGTCCTGACCCGGATCGCGCCGCCCGCGCGACACGTGTCCAACTGAGCGCGGGTATGTTGTTCGTCATGCCTTTCATCGTGGCCATGGTGGTGACCATGGCCTGGATGCCGGTATTCGCGAAGCTCGCGTCCCGTTGGCGCGTAGTGGACCATCCGGGGGCCCGCAAAGTGCACGCCGCGCCGATCCCGCGCATCGGCGGACTCGCCATGGCGATCGGCGTGCTGATCGCCGCACTACTGTCCATACCGTTGGGAAGCCACGAGCGCTATTTCCTGCTGGCGGCTGCCGTGCTCACCGTATTCGGCTATCTGGACGATCGCTTCGATCTGGACCCCCGGATCAAATTTCTCGGCCAGTTCATTGCCGCGGGAATCGTCATTCTGGGCGGTGATATCCAGATCCACTCGGTCACCCTCGACGATCGGGTGTTTCTGCCGGCATGGATCTCGGTTCCCCTGACCTATTTTTTCCTGGTCGGCATCACCAATGCGATCAATCTGGTCGACGGGCTCGACGGGCTGGCCGGCGGCACGACGTTCTTGTGCCTGTGCGCGCTCGCGATTCTTGCCTATCACAGCGGTCAGGTCTCGTGCGCGGCGCTCGCGCTGGCCTTTGCCGGAGCAATACTCGGCTTTTTGCGCTTCAACACCTTCCCGGCCAGCATCTTCATGGGCGATGCCGGCAGTCAGCTGCTGGGCTTCGCCGTCGGGGTGCTGAGCCTGCGCGCGACACAGAGCGGCAACAGCATGATCAGCGCCGCGATTCCCGTGCTGCTGCTCGCCCTCCCGATCCTCGACACCCTCAACGTGATGACCCAGCGGATCAGCGAGGGACGCTCGCCGTTCAGCGCGGACAAGAATCACATTCACCATAAACTCCTATCCTTCGGGTTCGACCACCATGAGGCGGTGATGGTCATCTACGCCATCCAGGCCGATCTGTTCCTGCTCGCGTACTGGATGCGCTATGAATCGGATCTGACCATCCTGGCGGTGGTTTCGCTGTTCTTCGTGGGCACCATCATGCTGCTGCAGGTGGCCACGCGCCGGCGCTGGCGCTTTCGCTCCGCGCGTACGGCGGCGCAGGACTCCCCGCTCGTGAGAATGATCAAGACCTTGCGCCAGCCGCAGGGACTGCCCCGCTGGTCATACGCCATCATTGGCGTGGCGATCTGGGGATATGCGCTCATCGTCATCGCCGAGACCGCGAATGTGAGCCGCGACGTGCGCCTTCTCCTCGTGGCCCTGCTCGCCGTGGCGGCCGCCGGTTTCGCGGCACTTCGGCAAAGACCCCTGATCACGGTGGAAAAGGCCGTGCTGTACACGACCGGAGCGGTGCTCGTTTACCTGGACAGCAGCTCCGTGCAAGGCGGGCCGTCGTTGCATGCCGCCGCCTGGGTCGCCATCCTGGTCATGGCGGTGGGGACCCTGGTGCGCCTGCAGTTTTGCGGCGATCGGCGCTTTGTCCTGACTCCTCTGGATCTGCTCGTGCTGTTCGTCGCACTGGTGGTGCCGAGCCTGCCGGACACGCTTGGACTGCCGGATGGCGGGGCGCTTGGGATAGCCAAGCTCGTGGTGCTGTTCTACGCGATGGAGGTGCTCGTGAACCGCCTCGATCTGCCGGTGCTGTGGCTGCGGATCATCGCTTCGACCTTGTTGGTCAGCCTGGTCGCGCGCTCCTTGCTGTAGGTCCGATCCGAGGCCGCCGTGAGGACACCGCGTATGGCGGTTCGTCACACGTTCGTCATGTGAAGTTCGTAGCCTGTCGCTCCGCTCCCCTCCGGACCATAAATCATGTCGGTGCGTTCACTCGTAAGGCCCCTGTTGCTGCTGCTCGGCCCGGCTGTCTTGTCGGTTGCGGGCTGCGGTGGCGCAGAGGCGCGCTTCGCGCGACATCTGGAAAAGGGCGAGGCGTTCCTCGCCGGCGGCAATCTCGACAAAGCCCGGATCGAATTTCAGAACGCCTTGCAGATCGCACCGAAGAGCCCGAAGGCGCGCCTCGACATGGGCATGGTCGACGAGAAGCTCGGCAAGCCGCGCGAGGCCGCACAGTTCTATCAGGGTGTCATCGATGTGAACCCGGACGATGTTCAGGCGCGCGCGCGGCTCGCCCGGCTGTACTTGTTCTCCGCCGCGCCGGATCAGGCGCTGGAATTGATCCGGCCGGCCCTCGAGAAACATCCCGATGACGCGTCGTTGCTGACGGTGCGTGCGGCAGTTCGTGTGCAGCAGAATAACCTCGATGACGCGGTCGCCGACGGGCAGCGCGCGGTGATGCTCGATCCGAACAGCGAGGATGCCGTTGCAGTGCTCGCCGGCATTTATCGGGCACAGAACGAGACTGACAAGGCGCAATCGCTCCTCGAGCAATCGGTGCAGAAGATTCCCGCCACCGTGGATCTGCGCCTGGTGCTCGCGCAGATCTACCTGCAGGAGAAGCGTCCAGCCGATGCCGAGGCGCAGCTCCTGAAGCTGGTCGTGTTGCAGCCGCGCGAGAAAGCGCACCGCGTGCGGCTCGCGCAGTTCTATGCGCAGCAGAATCAGGTGGAGGCGGCCGAAAAGGTCCTTCGCCAGGCGGTCAAGGACATGCCCGACGAGCGCGATCTCAAGCTCTCGCTGGTCAGTTTCCTCGCAGGCCGGCGCAGTCGCGATGTCGCGGAGCAGGAACTCCGCGGCATGATCGCCGCGGCTCCCGAGGATTTCGAGCTGCAATTTGCCCTCGCATCTTTTTACCAGGACGGCAAGGAGCCGGAGAAGGCCAAGGCCGTCTATCAGGGCATCATCGACAAGGAAGGTCTTGCGCCCCCGGCACTCACCGCCCGCGACCGGCTCGCGGGCATCAGACTGCAGCAGGGCGACGTTGCCGGCGCGCTCGCTCTCGCCAACCAGGTGCTCGCGAAGAGCCCGCGCGACGACGATGCGTTGATGGTCCGCGGCAACATTGCGCTCGCCCGGAAGGACCCGCGGGCCGCGATCGCGGATCTTCGAGCGGTGCTGCGCGACCAGCCAAACGCGGAAGGGGTGGTGCGCACGCTCGCGCGCGCGCATCTCGCCAACGGGGAGCCCGCCCTGGCCGAGGAGACGATTCGCCGCGCCACCGAGGCCGATCCAGGCAATGCCTCGCTACAGCTTGATTTTGCACAGCTCCTCGCCCAGCTCGGCAAGGCCGAGCAGGCGAAGCCGATCATTGCGGAACTGGTGAAGCGCCATCCGGACGATATCGCGGCGCGCGATGCGCAGTACCAGATGGCAATGGCAACCCGGGATCTCGACGCGGCGGCGGCGGCGGCAGATGCGCTGGTGACACTGCGGCCGATGCAGGCGGGCGGCTACCTGTACCAAGGCATGGTCGCCGAGGCAAGAAAGCACGACGAGGAGGCGCTGCGCCTGTTCGATCAGGCCGCGAAACTCCAGCCGGATGCGACCGAGCCGCTCGAAGCGGTGGTGCGCGTGCTGGTCAACATGAAGCGGGTTCCGGACGCGATCAAGCGGCTGGATGAGTCGGCGTCGGCCTATCCGTCGAGCTCGTTCGCGCTGGTGATCAAGGGGGAATTGCTGCTGCGGGCGGCACGCACTACCGAGGCCAAGGATGTATTCAAGCAGGCTATCGCGCGGACGCCCAAATGGTGGCCGCCGTATCGAGGGCTTGCCGCCGCGCAGCTCGCCAACAAGGAGGATTCTGCCGTCGCCATCGCCACATTGCGCGGCGCAATGCCACTGGTCGATCAGAACGAGCAGCTGGTGTTGCAGCTTGCCGCGGTTCTCGAGAACTCCGGCAAGCAGGATGAAGCCATGCAGCAGTACGAGGAGGTCATCCAGAAGGATCCGCAATCCGAGGTGGCCGCCAACAATCTGGCAATGCTGCTCGCCACCTATCGCACGGATCGGGCGGACCTCGACCGCGCCAAGGAACTGTCGGCGCGCTTTGCAAATTCGCCAAACCCTTCGTATCTCGACACCTACGGCTGGGTGCTCTACAAGCGCGGCGATACCGCAGGCTCGGTGCCGGTACTGACGAAGGTTGTCGCCGCGGTCCCCGACGCGCCCCTGTCCCGCTACCACCTCGGCATGGCCCAGTCGGCGGCGGGAGATGCCACCGACGCGCGCGACAACCTGACACGCGCGGTCAAGTCCGGTGCGCAGTTCACCGGTCTGGACGAGGCGCGGGCGACCCTGGTCAAGATCTCGAAGCCGCCGGCAGCCGACTCGAGTCCGCAGAGCTGAGCGCGATCCGAACAGGCCAGAAGAGATTTTCGTGCGAGATCGGAGGGGATGACTTATGCGGTGGCTTGATCAACGCGAGCCGGTCGCGGTGTGCCGGTACATGCTGCGGGGTCTATTCGTGGTCGGTTTGTGTCTGCCCCTGTGGGCAAAGGCGCAGGTCTCCGACCCCGTGCCTCCGGCCACGAATTTGGTTGCGGTGAGTGGCGCCCCGGCGCCGACGGAGGAGACCTTCACCATCGCGACGGCGCAGAATTTGACGGTGACGTTCACAGATTTCAAGATACCGGCACCGCTTACCACCGCCACCATCGTGGTCACCCAGGGGTCCACGCTCGTGGGCACGGCGACCATGTCGTCCCCGGCCTCCACCGCCTCACTGGCGCTGCCGGGAGCGGTCGGGGCATATACCTTGCGTGTAATCGGAACCCCGAATAGCACCAGCGGTGTCGGAACATTCAACGTGTGCGTTGCGCCGACGTCGAGTCCCTCGGCCTGCATTCAGAGTGCTTCCATCGCGGGCAATATCACGGAGCAGTCCACGCCGGCCAACCCGACCGTGTCGACGAATGTGATCACCGTAACGGTGAACACCGCGGGGACCTACACGTTTAACTATGCGGACGACCAATTTCCCGCGCCGCTGGCGGCGGGAACTTTCAGTCTCGCGCTCTTCCAGGGTAGCCAGCCCGTCACCGGCGCGGTGCCGCTTCCCGCATCGCCCGCCGCGCTTCCCAGCCTGCCCGCGGGCGTGTATACGCTTTTCATAGTTGCGCAGGCCGACCCGACGGCGAAAGCGGGGTTGTATAGCGTCACGGTCACGGGTCCGGCGGGTATCGCGCCGCTGTTGAGCGCAACCTATCCGGTCGGACAGATGCAGCCCGGCACGACCGTGAAAAATCCCGGCGCCCAGTCGCTCACCTTGACGGTCACAGACTTCGCATTCCCGGCCGCGCTCGCGAGCGCGAGCGCGCTGGTCACCGCCGGCGGCTCTTCGCTCGGAATGGCATCGGCGGCCGCCGGCCCCGCAACATTGACGGCAGCCCCGGCCGGCGCAGCGCTGCAGGTGTGGAGTTACGGCGCCGCGGGAACGGCGGCTGGGACTTATGAGGTCGATCTCGCCTCCACGACCGCCAGCGTGCTGCAGTCCGCCGCCGGTGTGAACGTCACCGGCTCCTATGCGTACGCCTTCGTGCCGTCGAGCCCGCTCGCGGCCGGCAGCTACCGGGCAACGGCCAGCGATTTCCAGTTCCCGGCCCCGCTGTCGAGCCTCGCGTTCGCGGTCGCTCAGAACCATGCTGTCCTCAAGCAATCGAGCGCCGCAGGGTCGGTGAGCTTCACCGCGGCCGCCGGTCGCGTGGTGCTCCTTGCCGCCGCCGCGCCCGCCGCCGGCGTCAACGGCCTGTTCGACATCAATGTGCAGAACAGCTCGAGCGCCGTGGCGTTCGATCAGATCCAGACGGTGAGCCCCGTCAGCGGCTTCATCTCCCAGCCGATCACCCTTGGAACCTCTGGAAACTACAACGTCACCTTGACGGACCTGAAGACACCCGCGGCGTTCTCCACGTTGGCGCTGGTGGGTTCGAGCGCGGGTAACGTGCTCGGCAAGATCTTCGGCGGTGGAACCTTCCCGATCACCGCCACGCCAGGCGATTACCAACTCACCGTCGTCGCGATCCCCGCGTCCTCGCAGCAGTACGGCCTATACGGGCTGTCGGTCGTCAACGCACCGCCCACTGTCACGCTGTCGGCCTCGCCGGCATCGGTGACCGCGGGCGGCGCGGCCACCCTGACTTGGACCACGACCGGTGCCACCGCCTGTACCGGCAGCGGCGGCACGTTCACCGGCAGTCAGGCCACCGGCTCTGGGAGCATCGCCGTCTCGGTGGCCACGACCACGACTTACACGCTGAGCTGTACCGGCCCGGGCGGCTCCGCCTCGAAGAGCGTGACGGTGACGGCCACGGCCGCCGTGACTTCCTCCGGGGGTGGAGGCTCGCTCGACCCCGCCGCGATCGCAGCGCTTGCGCTGCTCTTCATCGCCCGCGCG